>Ga0101944_10004762_pt1 | contig 16316 bp, 11 predicted proteins | sample DewCreD2012metaG_FD_75245 | JGI IMG/M metagenome (GOLD analysis project Ga0101944, IMG submission 75245) | Hot spring sediment bacterial and archeal communities from British Columbia, Canada, to study Microbial Dark Matter (Phase II) - Dewar... ...
CAACACAGCTCCAGGGGCACATGCTCGATTTCCAGACGCGCCTCCGCCAGGGGAGAGCCGACCCGCGCCACCTCGAACGCGCTGCGTAGCGCGTCGGGTACGACTCCCGACCACGCCCCCACTTTCACGTGCACGGCCAGCACGCGGCCTGTCCCTTGGGCCTGCGCCGCCCCAGCGGCCAGCTCGACCAGTCGCAAGGCGATCGACAGCTCGTGCATCGCACACGCTCGTCATTCGAGGGTGATGGCCGCCGCGGGCGGGCGGTGCGTCCGGCCGTCCGTGGCTCGGCGCGATCTGCCGCGGCTCCGAGGCGATCCCATCGCCTTGTTCCCGACTCCTCCCCAGGCGCCTAGCCCTGGGGCTAGGGCGTTCTGAGATCGGCTCTTCGTTCAGCTTAACAGATGCGCGGCAGTTGCTGGCCCGCCAGCATCGGCACGACGCGCTGGCCGCCGATCCGCGTCCTCAGGACGACCGTCCCCGGGTGGTCGGCGACGATCGTGCCGATCCGGGCGGCGTGGGCAGCCAGCGGGTGCCGCCGCATCGCCTCCAGCACCGCAGGGCCGTCCTGCGGGGCCACCACGGCCACGAGCCGTCCCTCGCACGCCACGTACAGCGGGTCCAGCCCCAACAGTTCGCAGGCGGCATGCACCTCTGGCCGGATCGGGATCGCCTCCTCCTCGAGCTGCACCCCCACGCGCGACGCACTGGCCAGTTCGTTGAGGGCGCTGGACAGCCCGCCGCGGGTCGGATCCCGCATCCAGCGGACCTGGCCTCCACGGCCCAGCATCGCCTCGACCAGCCCGCATAGCGGCGCCGTGTCGCTGACCAGTGGCGTCTCCAGCGGCAGCTCCTCCCGCGCCGCCAGGATTGCCATCCCGTGATCGCCGATCGGCCCCGAGACGAGCACCCAGTCGCCCGGCCGGGCATGCCGCACGGACAGATTCCGCCCCGGCGGGACATAGCCCAGCCCCGTGGTCACCACATACAGCCCATCCCCCTTGCCGCGGTCGACGACCTTCGTATCGCCGGCCGCCAGCACCACTTGCGCGGCCCGGCACGCCTCCGCCATCGAGGCGACGATCGCCCGCAGCGTGTCCATCGGCAGTCCTTCCTCGAGGATGAAGGCGGCCGCAAGGTACCGCGGGATCGCTCCTCCCACCGCCAGGTCGTTGATCGTGCCATGCACGGCCAGCGTGCCGATATTGCCCCCGGGGAAGAACAGCGGACGCACCACGTACGCATCCGTGGTCAGTGCCAGTCGGCCTCCTGCGTGCAGCCCCTCGCCGAAGCTGGCAGGGGCCAGCACCGCCTGGTCTTCCAGCGCCGCGACCAGCGGGTTGTCCCACGCCGGCAAAAACAGCCGCTGGATCAGCTCGGCCGTCAGCTTGCCGCCGCTGCCGTGCCCCAGCAGGATCTGGGTATCGTCGCGGGCCGGCAGTGGACAGACCAGGGATGTCGGATCAAATTCGTCGGACATCGCATTCCGGATCGATCGCGGTCACGTGGCGGGCGGTGGACGGCATCGCCGGCTCCCGCGAGGCTGCCCCAGCGGGCCAGGGCATCGCCGCGGCGGACCGCTGGCGCGGGCTCCTCTCCCGGTAATGGTAATAGGCCGCGCAGGCCCCCTCGGCTGAGACCATCGGCGCACCGAGCGGATGCTCTGGCGTGCAGCGGCTGCCGAATGCCGGGCATTGCGGCGGCTTGATCTGGCCTTGCAGGACCAGCCCGCTGAGGCATTCCCCGACCTCGTCGCGATCGACCTCCGCCAGGCCGAAGCGCTGGCGGGCGTCGAGGAAGCGGTACGCTGGGCGAAGTTGCCAGCCGCCTTGCCGGACCCAGCCCAGTCCGCGCCAGCGGCAGTCGGCCAGCTCGTACACCTCCTCGAGATAGCGGCGGGCGACCGGGTTGCCTTCCGGACGCACGGCCCGGCCATACTGGTTGACTAGCTCCGCCCGACCTTGCTCCAGAAGCTGCACGCAGCGCCAGATGCCCTCCAACACATCGACCGGCTCGAAACCGGTGATCACGATCGGCACGCCGAACCGCTCCACCAGCGGGCGGTACTCGGCCTGCCCCATTACGGTGCACACATGCCCGGCCGCGAGGAACCCGTCGATCCGTGCCTGGGGGCTGGAAAGGATCGCTTCGATCGCCGGCGGCACGCGGACGTGCGCCACTAGCAGGGCGAAGTTTGTCAGCTCCGTGCGCCGTGCCTGCCAGGCGGCCAGGGCCGTGGCCGGCATGGTCGTCTCGAAGCCGACCGCGAAGAAGACGACCATCCGCTCGGGGTGCTGGCGGGCGATCTTCAGGCAATCCAGCGGCGAATAGACGACCCGCACATCCCCGCCCGATGCCTTGACCGACAGCAAGCTGCGCCCGCCGCGGCCAGGCACGCGCAGCATGTCGCCGAACGAGCAGAAGACCACGTCGGGGCGGGCAGCCAGCGCCAGCGCCTGGTCGATGGTCGCGCCGTCAGTGACGCAGACGGGGCAGCCGGGGCCGTGCACCAGCTCGATCTGCGGCGGCAACAGGTCGCACAGCCCTTCACGGACGATGGTGTGCGTCTGACCGCCGCAGACCTCCATGATCGTCCAGGGGCGCGTCACCGCGGCGGCGATCGCGCGCTGCAAGGCCCGGGCGGCCGCCGGGTCGCGGTATTCGGATTGGAACTTCACCGGTCGGGCTCCTGCGAGGCGCGGCCCGCTGGAGCGATCCCATCTCGCGTGGCGGACGGGACGCGCTCATCGAGCGATTCCATCTCCCGCAGCGTCGCAAACACGCGCTGCGCCTCGTCCGCGTCGATCACTTGCAGCGAGACGCCGACATGGACGATCACATACTGTCCCGGCTGCACTTCGGGAGTCGGCTCCAGGCACACGGTTTGCCGCAGACCGCCGAACTCGACCTTTCCCATGAGCAGGTCGTGTTCGCGCCACGTTTCGAGCACTTTTCCCGGCACGCCCAGGCACATGGCGGCCATCCTTCCCCGGCGTTCAGGTCACGAGGTTTCCTGTCGCGTGCGGGGCGCTGGGCACGCATGGCGGCGTCCCGCTGCGGGCCACTTGCGCAGCCGCCACTGCGAGCTGCCCCAGCGACAAGCCGGCGTCGTTACAAGGCACCTTCTGGTGACGATAGACCGCAAACCCCGCTTCGTCCAGCCGCCGTGCCGCCTGCGCCAGCAGCCAGGCATTGAGGAACACGCCGCCGCTGAGGGCCACGGCCGCCAGACCGCTGGCCGCGGCGATCCTCTGGGCCACTTCGACCAGGATTTCCACCAGCGTGTTGTGGAACCGTCTCGCGAGGATGTCTGCCGGGACGCCACGCTGGATTTGCTCGACGATTGCTCGGACGAGCGGCCGCGTGTCGATTTCCCAGCACATGCCGCCGCCCGCGCTGTGCTCCCTCGCCGTCGAGGGGGCGTGCAGCTCCCAAGGGTATGCGGCCGGGTCGTCGGTCCGCTCGGCCAGCCACTGAAGCTGCTGGGCGGCCTGGGCTTCGTACGGCACTTCGGTCCCCAGCCCCAGCAGGGCCGCCACCGCATCGAACAGCCGGCCGACGCTCGAGGTCCAGGGGGCATGCACGCCACGCTCGATCATCCGCTCGACCAGACGCAGGTGCGGCCGGACGACGTGCTGGGCCAGCAGGTGGAGCGGCTCTGCGGCATCGCACAAATGAGCGGCGGCACAGCGCCAGATCTGCCGGATGGCCTGGTCGCCGCCCGGCAAACGGACGTAGCGGAAGTGGGCGACCCGCCGGAAACTCCGCAAGTCCGCCACCAGGAACTCACCGCCCCAGATCGCGCCGTCGCTGCCATAGCCCGTGCCATCCCAGGCTACGCCGATCGCCGGCCCGAAATGGCCCTGCTCGGCCAGGCAGCTTGCGATATGGGCATGGTGGTGCTGCACGGCGATGCACGGCAGTCCTTCCTTCCGCCCCCGCTCGAGTGCATAGTGCGTGCTGGCATAGTCGGGGTGCACGTCATGCGCCAGGACCGCCGGTCGGAAGTGGAACATCGTCTCGTAGGCAGCGATGTCCCGGGCGTAAGCGACCTGGCCGGCCAGCGAGTCCAGGTCGCCTACATGGTGGCTGAGGATCGCTTCGTTTCGGCGTCCCAGGGCGAAGGTGCCTTTCTGGTGCCCGCCGGTGGCCAGGATCGGGGGGGTCTCTTCGGCAAGGGGCAACGTCAGCCGCAGCGGCGCGAGGCCTCGCGAGCTGCGGATCGGCGAGGGACGTTCCGCGACGACTTGCAGCACCGCATCGTCGCAGCGCATGGCGATCGGCCGGTCGTGCGTCAAGAAGCAGTCGGCAATCCCGCGCAGTGCTGCCAGAGCCTCCGCGTCGGTGGTGGCGATCGGTTCGTCGTGGCGATTGCCGCTGGTGACCACCAGGGGCAGGCGACCGGCCGCCTCGACCAGCAGGTGATGCAGCGGTGTGTACGGCAGCATCACGCCCAGATACGGATTATCCGGTGCGACGGAAGGTGCGATCGGGCCGGCAGGACCCTGGGCAGGGGGAGAGCGGCGAGGCAGAAGGACGATCGGGGCTGCCGGCGAAGCCAGCCATTGCCGCGGCAAGGGGGTCAGCTCGGCGTAGGCGGCGATCAGGTCCAGATCGGCCAGCATGATCGCCAAAGGCTTGGCCTGACGGCCTTTGCGCTTCCGCAACCGTTGCACAGCCCGTTCGTCCACTGCCGAGCAGACCAGGTGGAAGCCCCCCAATCCCTTGAGAGCGCCGATCTGCCCCTCTCGGATCGCCTGGGCGAACGCGGTGAGCGGATCGGCCACCGACTGCGCTTCCCCCCGCTGGTCCAGCAAGGTACAGCGCGGCCCGCACACGGGGCACGAGATCGTTTCCGCGTGGAACCGCCGGTCAGCCGGGTCGTCATACTCCGCCTGGCACGCAGCGCACAGCGGAAAGCGGGCCATCGTCGTGCGCTGGCGATCGTAGGGAAGCTGGCAGAGGATGGTCAAACGCGGGCCGCAGCGAGCGCAGGAAATGAACGGATAGCGGTACCGCCGGTTGGCGGGATCCCACAGCTCGCTTAGACACTCGCGACAGGTGGCCAGGTCGGGGGATACCGGGAAGGCCGGCTCAGCACCCGGAAGACTGGGTGCGATCCAGAACGCCTGCTCATACCGGACCGGGATCGACTCCCACGCCACCTCCTGCAGGTGGAACTCTTTTCGCACGGCACGGTCGAGGGCGGCATGAAACGCGTCCAGCGCCGCACAAGGCCCCTCGATCTCGACCCGAACCCCGCCCCGCTCGTTGCGGACCAGCCCGGCCAGTCCCAATTGCCGGGCCAGGATGTACAACCGTGGACGCAGCCCCAGCCCTTGGACCACGCCCCGCAGGACCGCCGCCCGACGCTCGATCTGTGGTTGCCTCACGCTTCTTGGCACCCGTCGCAACCCTCCTGCCCAACAACTGATGTTCGCACATGCCGGGCAAGTCGCAAGATGGCTTCTGTCAACGACTTGCGCACAAGGTCCTCGCGGGGGCTGGCCGTGGGATTCGTCTTCGCGGGCCAGGGGTGTTTTGCTAGACTCCGCCTCGCCTTTTCAAGGAGCCTGGCGTGTCGCTGCTATGGGAGGTGGTCTTTCGCACGGTCTGCCAGACGACGCATCAGCGGCTGGCCGTCGATGCGCTGCGGCTGGTGCGCTGCGAGGCGGCCGACCGATGGGTCGACCTGTTTTTAGCGCATGGGGCGGAGTTCCTGGCAGGCTGCGAGGCCCCGGACCGGCGATTTCACGATTACCTCGGCCACGTGTGGTTTGTGACCGGGCCCTTGTTTGGCGAGGCACCGGCCCACGCCTGCTTGTGGTACGACCGCACCGTGGATGCTCTTCGGCGGCGGCAGTGGGCCGAGGCGGCGTTCGCTGCGGGTGCCTTGAGCCACTACGTGACCGACCCGTTCTTTCCCCTGAACACGGGCCGGACCGAGGAAAGCAGCGTGCTGCAGCAGCCGCTGCAATGGGCGGTCGCGTGGAGCTATGGGCGGTTGCAGCACATCCTCGAACACGACCTGGGCGGCTACCCTCGGGTGGAGACCTCGCGACGTGCGGATTGGCTGCCGCATCTGGTCCAGACGGGGGCGGTGCTGGCCAGCGCGCACTTCACCCCGCTGATCGATCATTTCGATCTGGGACGCGCTGTCCGCGACCCGCTCGCGGGATTGGATCAAGAAGCGCAGGACCGACTGGCGACCTGCCTGGGCCATGCGGTCGCGAGCTATGCCCGGGTGCTGGAGCGTGCGCTGGAAGAGGCGGACGTGCCGCCGCCGGCGGTCGATGCGACCTGGCCGGGTTTTGCGCACCTGCTGAGCTGGCCGCTACGGCAGGCGGCGGGATGGATGCGGTGGTGGAACGAGCAGCTCCAGATCGCCGCGCTGGAAGACGAGCTGCGGCGCACGGGACGCGTCGTGGCGAATCTGACCCCCGAGGTCCGCCAGATCCGCCGCTTGCACGCGGAGCAAGTCCTTAACGTGTCGCTGTACGAGCTGGATCGGAGGCCGCTGGCACCGACCGGCAGTTTGCACGGAAGCGGCAGCCCGTCGCGCTGGCATCCCAACCGGCTTCTCACCCGCCGGCTGCCGCAGGTGTGCCAGGAGCTATCGCCGCCGTGGCTTGAGGCCAGTCAACGGGCACGGCACGTCGCACAGTCCCCGGCGGATGAGCGCCGCATGCCGCAGGCGTCTGCCTTCGCTCATGGTGCCGCGCGGTCTTGGCCAGGCACGGCGGCTCGGTCGACGGACGCGGCGGCTGTTTCCGACGGCATGGGCGGGTGAGGGCGTTTCGGCGGGAGAGCGGCTCCCCGGTCGACCAGCAGGTAGCCGGCCCAGAAAAACGGATGGGCTGCGACCGACGTCTCCTCCGAGCGTGATACCTTCAGTCGGCCTTCCCGGGCCGGGTCGAGCGGTCGGTTCAGGGCCAGTTGCACGCTCCGCTGCCATGCGGCAGCGGGGGTGGTGTACGGCAGTTCTTGAGCAAATTCCCGCACCAGGTCGAGCGTGCTTTGTCCGCCCACGCGCCAGCGAGATAAGAGGACGGTCTGGCAGCCAGCCGACATCAATCCGCAGCAGGCTAAAAACAGTTCCTCCCCGTCGCCGCGACGCCGCAGTCCCACCTCCGCCGGCGTGTGAAACCCTGGAACGATGACTTGCCGCGGTCGGCCCAGTGGTAGACGCATCCAGCCGGCCAGGCTGCTGCCCGGCTTGCCGCCATCCAGCACCAGCGGCGCCCAGCCCCAGGGACCGCGCGCACTGTCCTCCTGATCAGCTAGCACGATCCAGCGATCGAGGCTTTTAGCCAGCAGCCCGGAGGGGGCGGGGAATTCGCGGGCGAAGATGGTCGCTCCGCCCAGGCTGTCGGCAATGGCCTGCGCACCCCCCATCGCCAGCGACTCCTCATCGCGAGGTGAAAGCCGCCCGACCACGATCCCCGTTCGCTGCATCGGCGCGGACTGCACCTTGGGTGGTACGGCCAATCCCAGGGTTGGCACCTGTCGCAGCGGCCAGCGGCTCACCAGATGCGCGGCACTGGCATCTCCCGGAGGCGGCAGCATCTCCCAGGGCACGTACCACACCACGCCATCGGGAACGATCACCAGCTCGCGGTAGGGGGCCCACACATCGGAGGCGGCGTGGTCCGTCAGCGCGGCCATGAGCCGTGCGGCCGTCTTCTGCCAGTCGGTCGCCTTGAGGTCTTCGGCCGCCACGGGTTGATTGCGGTCGTGATTGCCGATCTGCCGCAGCAGGCTCGCCACTTGTTCCTCCAGCGCCGCAAATGCCAGCGGCGGCGCTAGCGCATAGCGATCTTTGTCGAGTGCAAAGCGATACAGTTGCCGCGACGTGGCTTGGTAGTACAGCACCAGCGTTCCTTCCGGCAGCCGCTGCTGCACCTCCTTCGTTTCGAGCACTGGCGGAAACCGCATCGTCGCCGGCAGCCGCTCCAGGGCCATCTGTGCCAGCAGCGTTTCCTGGGCCTGCGCCAGTGCGGCCCACTCCCCCCACAACGGCCGCGTGGCCTGCGCCTGCTCTGCGGAAAACGAGCCTGCGGGAAGCGCCGCTTCCAGCCGGCCATGCAGCTCGGCCGACTGACGCGCCAGCGCCGCGAACTGCGGATACCGCATCAGCCACTGCTGCCGCTGCAGGCGCGCAAGGGGCTCCAGCGATTCTTCCGCAGTTCCCAAGAGCCAGCGTAGGGCCAGAAGTCGGCCTCCCAGCGACTGCGTCACGCAAAAGCGATGCCGCCGCCAGCGGTCGGCGATCTCCAGCGCTTTGTCCAGCTCCTTGCGTGCCAGGGCCAGCTCGAACCAGTGCTCGTAGGCTATCCCGTGCGGCGTGCTCAGCACCGCAAGGGCATCCAGCGGGTCTGTCTCCCAGTCGGAGGTATCCAGATCGCGCAAAACACGGCCATAAAGCTGATCCGCCAGTCGTTCCGTCAGCTTCCCGCTGCGAAACAGCCCTTCCGCCAGCCCAATTTGCAACAAACGCAGCGACGCCGCCCTTTGCCCCGCCAGCGCTGCCGCCAGCGCCGACGCTCCCTGCCGGGCATCGCCGGAAGCCAAAGCGACCCGGGCAGTCAGGTAGTGGTGCCGCAAGCCGGCCAGCCCCTGTCCCATCTCGTGGCGCGACAAGGTCGTCCGGGCCTGAGACAGACTGCTCCCGGCAGCGGGGAGGTGCCCGGCCGCAAGCTGCTGCTCGGCCAGGCTGACCATCAGCGAGGCCTTCAGCCAAGGGTATCGCCCCAGCGGTGCGATCGCCGCCACCAACGGCTGGTACGGGGGCTTCAAGTTCCCTAAAAGGTGCGATTCCGCAGCCAGCCGTAGCGCCTCTTCGATCACGTCGAATCGCTCAAACCAGGCGGCGCTAAGCGAAGCTTCGAGAAAATAGCTGGCGGCAGCCTCGTAGTGGCGCTGATCGCGTGCCAGCCGTCCGAGTTCCAGAAGAGCCACGCAGGTCAGAGGGTGATCAAACCGGTCGGCTGCTAAGAGCGATTTTTGCAATTCTGCGGCAGCCTGGGGCACCTTCCCCGCCATGGCGTACGCTAGCCCCAACTGGAGTTCGACCCAACACTGGGACCAGTGGTTGGGCGGTCCGGGACGGCGGGCAAGGGCCTCCACAAGCTGAACGGTCAGCGGGTCGTACTCGGCGACGGGACCCAGCAGCGTTCGCCGACGAGAAAGCGCAAGTGCCGCACAGCGAACGATTTCCGTCACGTATACCGGGCGGTAGATCGCAGGGGTCACCACGCCGCCCCGACGAATGGGTTGCAGGTTGTTCACCAATCCCTCGAGAGCGGAATAGCGCTGGGGAAATCGCCCCAGAACGACCCGCCGGGCGGGGCGGCCCCAGGCAGGGGGTGCTTTCACACCCGTTTCCGGCTCGATGCCTGGCGGGAACTCGATCCGCAGCATCCAGTCGCGGTGAGCTACAAGCAATTGCAACGCCGCGTTGAATTCATCGAGGGCCGGCCCGAGCTGGCCCATCTGATACAGGCATTCGCCCAGCATCGCCCGGTAGCAGATCGCGTCGATCCACGGTCCAGGGACGTTGGGATCGGCATTGACGATGCCATCTTTAGCCGCTTCGCGAAAGAGTTCCGCCGCAGTGCGAAAATCGCCTTCCAGGAATGGCTCGAAGGCCGGCCAGTACCCGTCGTGCGGCGCTGAACGCATCTGGGCCCTACACGGACTGCCTGCCAGCCAGCACACCAGCCAGACGCCGACCCAGAGTGCGGCAGTCCGCGGCAGGCAACACCCGTGTACATGCATGGCATCGACCCTTAAGAAGGCCAGGCAAGGGATGGCCGACGCCCGTACGAGCCGCAGTAGAGAACCCAGCACGAGCGACGCCTTGCCTTTCCCCATGATAGCGGGAGGCGACGGAGGGAACGAGTTTTCGGCCAGCGGCGGTGCGGCAAAAAGGGCTCCCCCTGGAGAAAGTCCGGCTGGGGTACGTACACTCAGGGCACCGGCGCATCCGCGATGTGTGCGGAAGGAGGACCGCGCGGGAATGAACGCGCGGATGACACGGTGAGCCGGGCCGCCAAGAGGAAAACCATGAAATATGCGATCGTGATTCCCGACGGGTGCGCCGACGAGCCGCAGCAGAGCCTGCAAGGGCGTACGCCCTTGCAGGCCGCGAGCACCCCGGCAATGGACGAGGTCGCCCGGCGAGGTGTGGTGGGGCGTGCGAGTCACGTGCCGGCCCATTTGCTGCCTGGCTCGGACGTGGCGACGCTGAGCCTTTTGGGCTACGACCCAAGCCGCTATTTCACAGGCCGGGCCCCGCTGGAAGCCGCGGCGCAAGGGATCGTGTTGGGCCCGCACGACTGGGCGATCCGCTGCAACCTGGTCACGATCGAGAACCAGGTAATGCGCTCCTTCACCGCCGACCATATTTCGACCGAGGAAGCAGCCAAGCTGCTCCAGACGCTGCAGGAGACGCTGGGCGGCCCGCAGTGGCAGTTCGTCCCAGGGGTGAGCTACCGCAATCTGTTGATTTATCGGGGCGGTGAGCAGCCTGCCCCGTTCACCCGCGACACGCGGGCCACGCCCCCGCACGACCTGACCGATCGGTCGGTCGCCGACGACTTCCCTCGCGGGCCGGGCAGCGACTTGCTCAACGAATTGATGGAGAAGTCGGTGGGCCTGTTCGCGGAGCACCCAGTCAACCAGGCCCGCCTGGCGCAAGGCAAACTGCCGGCGACGAACATCTGGCTGTGGGGGCTGGGCAAGGCGCCCGACCTTGTGCCGTTTGCCGAGAGATTCGGCGTGCGTGGGGCGATGATCACGGCGGTCGATCTGCTGCGGGGGCTGGCGGCACTCCTCGGCTGGGAGCGGATCGAAGTGCCGGGAGCGACCGGCTACCTGGACACGGATTATGCGGCCAAGGGGCGGTATGCGGTTTCGGCCCTAGAGCGATTCGACCTGGTGTGCGTGCATGTGGAGGCCACCGACGAGGCGTCCCACGAGGGCCGGGCCGAGGCCAAAGTCCAGGCGCTAGAAGAGATCGACCGGCACATCGTCGCTCCGCTGCTAGCGGCACTGCCGCGCTATGGCGAGTTCCGCCTGCTGGTGACGCCCGACCATCCGACGCTCTTGCGGACGAAGACGCACAGCCATGGGGAGGTGCCGTTCGCACTGTGCGGCCAGGGCATCGTGCCGGACGCCGCGTCGACGTATGACGAAGCCGCCGCCCGCGCCTCGTCGCTACAGTTCGAGGAGGGATGGAAACTGATGGACTTTTTCCTTCGCGTGCGATAGAGATTCCTCAGGCACGCAGGGAACAAGTGGCACCCGCAGGCGGCCCTGCGCTGCGGCAGACCACGAGTCTGGGGAAAGGCACGGCAGTGAACGAAGGTGCGTCTCCCGCCGCCGTCGAATTGAAGGGCATCTGCAAGCATTTCGGCCCGCGCATCATCCTCGATCGCATCCACCTGAGCGTGGCGGCTGGGGAGATTCTGGTCCTGGTCGGTCCCAGCGGAAGTGGCAAGAGCACCCTTTTGAAGATCGTTTCCGGCATCGAGAAGCCGGATGCGGGGCGGGTATTGCTGGCGGGGCGCGACTGCACGGAACTGCCGCCCTACCGCCGCGCGGTCCACACGGTGTTTCAGAACTACGCCTTGTTCCCGCATCTGGATGTTCTGGGAAACGTGATGTTTCCTCTGGCAGTGGCGGGACGGCCCCGGGCCGAAGCCCGGCAGCGGGCACTGGCGGCTCTGGAGTGGGTCCAGCTCGGAGGGTTCGCCCGCCGGTCGGTCGAGACGCTTTCCGGAGGGGAACGGCAGCGGGTCGCCCTGGCCCGTGCACTGGTCGATACGCCCCAGTGCCTGCTTTTGGACGAACCGCTCTCGGCCCTCGACCCGCACCTGCGCGGCCAGACGCTGGAACTGCTGAAGGATTTGCAGCGCAGGCTGGGCACGACGTTCTTGTTCATCACCCACGACCGCCAGGAGGCGCTGCGCCTGGGGCATCGCGTCGGCGTGCTCCACGGCGGCCGGCTGGAGCAGCTCGATACCCCCGAGCAGGTCTACCGCCACCCGCAAACCGCCTTTGTCGCGTCGTTTCTGGGACGGATCAACTGGCTGGCCGGCACGCTGGATCGAGAAGGCTCGCAACGGAGGGTGTGGATCGGACCGGCGGCCATCCCTTGTCCAGCGCAGCGTACCTTGCCCGCCGGGCCGGTGCGCGTCGGTGTACGACCGGAAGATGTACGCATCGGGGCGGATGGCTGGCTGCACGCACACATCGTCGAGCGGACGTTCCTGGGCGATGTCGTGCAGTTGCGTCTGGCCTTGCCCGACGGGACGATCTTGCTGGCCGACCAGCGCGAGCCGGAAAACGGTTGGCATCCAGGCCAGAGCGTGCCTATCGGCTGGCGGCCCGAGGCGATGCATCTGTTTCCCTGGTCCGCCGAAATCTGTTCGGCGGAGGAGGCCGGGGAGGTCGTTCCGCACGCGTCGCCGGCTAAAGCCAGCGCTGCCGCGGGAGAGAGCCCATGACCAAGCAAGGCCAACGCTGGCTGGCCGCTCCGGCTCTGGCCTACCTGACCGTGTTGTTCCTGGTCCCGACGGCGATCGTGCTGAGCTATTCGCTCTGCCAGCGCGATCTCTTCGGCGGCGTCCAGCCGCACGCTTCCCTGGAAGCGTGGCAGATGGCGACCGATGCCATCACCCTGCGGATTCTGGGCCGCACGCTGCTAATAGCTGGCGGCGTCACCCTCGCGACCGCGCTTCTGGCCTACCCGGCCGCCTTCGTGCTCGCACGCCAGCCGGCCCACATCCGCTGGCTGTGGACGGTGATTCTGAGCTTCCCGCTGCTCACGTCGCTCCTGCTGCGGACGTACGGCTGGATGCACGTGCTGCCGCTGGCCTGGCGCGGCACGCCGGGCGGAGTGGGGCTGGTCCTGGCCTGCAATTACCTGCCGTTCATGCTTTTGCCGCTGGTGCGGGCAATGGAGCGGGCGGACCCCTCCCTGGTCTGGGCGGCATTGGACCTGGGGGCCACGCCCAGCCAGGCCTTCTGGCGCGTGACCTTCCCCATCACGCTCCGTGGTGCCGCCGCCGGCGCGGTGCTGGTGTTCATCCCCGCCAGCGGAGAATACCTGGTTCCCCATTTCATCGGCGATGGGCAGGTCAGCGTGATGGGCACGCTGATCATGGAGTGGTTCGACCACCGGCACTGGCCGTACGCCGCCGCGTGCGCGGCGTGGCTGGTGGCCGTGATCCTCCTGCCGATGCTATTGGGGGCGGGGTGGGGACTGTGGCAAGCTGCCGGACGGAGATGAGCGGCGATGGGAGGAGCGGACCGGGTTTTGCGCATGTCCTGCTGGCTGGGCTGGCTGGCCGTGGCGGCGGTGCTGGTCGGGCTGTACCTGCCTGTCGCGATGACCGTGGCCTACTCCTTCAACGCATCCCGCATCGGTACCGTCTGGACCGGCTTCTCCCTGGGTGGCTACCGCATGCTCTGGCATCAGGCGGACTTGTGGTGGGCCTTGGGCGCAAGCTGCGCGGTGGGGCTGGCTGCCAGCACGTTGTCGGTAGCGGCGGGAACGCTCGCTGCACTGGGGCTGCGCCACTGGCCGCCGGCCTGGCAGCGCATCGCTCAGGGCATCCTGGCACTTCCTTTAGTGACGCCCGATCTAATCCTGGCGCTGTCGCTGGCGATGTTCTACCACGCCCTGGGGATCCGACAGGGTTGGCTGACCGTGGTGGCCGCCCACGGCGTCTTCGGGCTGGCCTATGCCTACGTCGTGATGGCGGCGGCGGTCGCAGACCTGGATGAAACGCTGTGGGACGCCGCCCTCGACTGCGGGGCGACGCCCTGGCAAGCCGCATGGCGCGTGCTGCTGCCGATCCTGGCTCCCAGCCTGGCCGTGGCCTGGCTGCTCGTTTTCGCACTTTCCTTCGACGATTTCTTGATTACTTTTTTGACCAAAGGCCCGGGGACCGACACGCTTCCGATCAAGATTTACGGGCAAATGCGATTCGGGATCAAACCGCAAACCAGCGCCCTGTTCACGCTACTGCTGGTCGTCACGCTCTCCGTCGCTCTGGCTGCCACCCGTTTGGCCGGTCGCTCGACGGCGATCCCGCCCGCCAAGTAACCGGCCTCGGAGGACCGCGGCATGATTTGCCGGAGAAAATTCTTAACAGCGGTGGTCGCCACGTGGGGTAGTGCTGTCGCGGGGTGCCACGTGACGGCTCGCTCGGATCGCGTGCTGCGGATTTTCAATTGGAGCGATTACATTGCGCCGCACCTTGTCGAGCGTTTTGCCAAGCTGCACGATTGCCACATTGTCTATGACAGTTATGCCAGTGACGCCGAATTGGAAACGCGGCTGGCGACGGGCGGCGGGGGCTACGACCTGGTATTCCCCTCGGATCGCGCACTGGTGCCGCTGCTGGCCAAAGAACTTCTGCAGCCCTTAGATAAAAGCCTCCTGCCGGCCGCCCGCCATCTAGACCCCCAATTTCTGGGGGTCCCCGCCGATCCAGGCAATCGTTACAGCCTGCCGTATTTCTGGGGTACGCTGGCCATCGGTGTGCGGGTCGATCGGGTAGAGCCGCGGCCAGATTCCTTCGCAGTGCTCTTCGATTCGCGTTACCGTGGGCGGATCACGGTGCTGGACGATCTGGAGGCCACGATCGGGGCGGCTTTGCTGCACTTGGGCTATTCCCTCAACTCGGTCGATCCGCAGCACCTGGCCGAAGCAGCGCAGCTTTTGCGGGCCCAGCGGCCGCTGCTGCAAGCTTACACGTCCGATTCGTACAAGGAGCGGCTGATTGCCGGTGAGGCGTGGGTCGCCCTGGGGTGGAGCGGAGACCTGTTGCAGGCATCGCAGGAAGAAGAGCGGATCGATGTGGTCGTGCCGCGGGGCGGGACGATGCTCTGGGTCGATAGCATGGCCATTCCCCGCGCGGCGCGCCGTCCCGACCTAGCTCACGCGTTCATCGATTTCTTGCTCGATCCCCAGATCGCGTGCGACAACGCCCTGGCCGTGCAATATGCCACGCCCAACGCGGCGGCCCGCCGGCTGCTGCCTCCCGAGGTCCAGGCCGATCCGCGGGTCTATCCGCCCCAGGAGGTGCTCTCCCGCTCGCAGTGGCTGGCTTATCGCGGTCCGCAGATCGTCCGGCTCGAGGCCGTCTGGCGGCAGGTGCGTGCCTGAGACGCCCCACACCGTGTCCCTGCCCGAAACGACACCCCCCGCCCGGCCCCCTGCGGGCCGAGCGGGGCGGTGTCGCGTGAGCGCCCGGCGAGTCAGCCCCTGTCGACTCGCCGCGTGATTGCGGCTGCGTTAGCTCCACTGGCGACCGGAGAAGATCGCATCGACCGCATCGGCATATTGCCGGCCATAGGCCGCCTCGCCTTCCCCTTCGCCTCCGCCATTGGTCGCCGCCAGGTTGAGGCCCATCTCTGCGGCCGTGCCATCGATCCGCAGGATGTACTGGTTGTTCGGCCCGATCCCCAGGATGCGGAAGCGGGCCTGCGAACCGGGGGCGAAGTTGCTGCCGTTGAGATGCGGGTCCTGATGCAGCACAACCGTCTGCACGCCGCTGCTGGTCGTCACGCGCAAGGTCAGCGAGGCGAGGTCGGGATTGAGGATCGTTTGCAGTCGCAGCGCCCCTGTCCATCCGTTGAGCGTGAAGTACCAGAAGGCGTTGCCGGCCAGATCGGTCGCGATGACGAAACCATTGCCGCTGGACGAAGCCAAATTCTCCGCCAACAGGCCGCGGCTGTCCAGCAGCGAGCTGACATCCACACCCCGTTCGCCGAACCGCAGCGAGTTGATCGGCCCGGACGTGTCCGTCGGTCCCCACGACAGCGAGAAGGTGTCGTTGCTGGCCGGCGGAATGGCCGCCAGCGGGCTGGCGTGGCTGTCGATCCCGTCCAGCAAGAACCGCGGCTGCACCTGCGTCACGGTGTAGTTGCCCGGCCGCATGCCCGGGAAGACGAAGTTGCCGTTGACATCGGTGAAGGCGGTGAGCGCGACCAGGTTCCCCGTGAAGTCGGTGCCGTTGAGGCGGACCTCGACCCCTTGCAGCGGCTTCTCGCCATTGTCCTGCACGCCGTTGTTGTTGGAGTCGAGGTACACCTTTCCGCCGACATCCTTCGGAATGAAGTCGATCACCGTCACGCGGACCGTGGCGGTCGCCTGGCCACCGCGGCCATCGCTGATCGTGTAGGTGAACGAGTCTTGGCCCACCACGGTCGGCGAGGTGTACAGCACCTGGCCGTTCACCAGCCGCACCGAGCTGCCATTGGCGGCCTGGGCGGTCGAACCCACGGCGATAACGGTCAACGTTTCG
>Ga0101944_10004763_pt1 | contig 16316 bp, 13 predicted proteins | sample DewCreD2012metaG_FD_75245 | JGI IMG/M metagenome (GOLD analysis project Ga0101944, IMG submission 75245) | Hot spring sediment bacterial and archeal communities from British Columbia, Canada, to study Microbial Dark Matter (Phase II) - Dewar... ...
ACCCGCTCAGCGTGTTTGGTGGACGGCGCGAGATCATGCAGCGCTTGATGCCCGAGGGAGACTGCCAGCACAGCGGCACGTACAACGGCCATCCTGTGGTGGTAGCAGCCGGACTGGCGGCCGTGCAGTGCTATCTGGAACGCGGCTTCTACGAGCAGATCACGCAGGTCGGCACACGCCTGATCTCCGGGTTGAACGAGTTGTTTAAGCGACACGGCGTGCCCGGCCATGTGCAGGGGCTGGGTGCCCGCTTTGGCCTGTACTTCGATCTGCCCCGGCCTCCCCTCACCCACCAGGATCTCGTGGCTCATAACCGCACGCTCATGCTGCGTTTTGTGGCCAGTGCCATCCGGCACGGCGTGTACCTGCACGATTACGGGGGCGGCCCCTGCCACCACGGCTTCTGCGCGGCCATGACCATGGCCGATGCCGGAGAGGCCCTGCGGCGCCTCGATGCGGCGATAGGCGAGCTGGCGCGGGACGAGATATCACCCTGAGCGCCGCTGGCGTGCAAGGGCGGGAAGCCACCGCCGCCGCCTGGCCGTCCAACGCAAGTGAATCGCGACCGCCATCCACGGACTGGCTGAGATGGTCCTTCCGGACGAGACGGAGCAGTGCAAGCGCCAGCGGCGTCCGCGGACTGGGCAGCAGGCAAGATGCGGCAGTTCGCCTGTGCTTTGCTGAGGCCAGCCGGTCGAGGAGTGTCTTGTTCTGTACCGCGACGGCGGGGCGTGCGATGAGCCAGTGGCTGACCGCATGTGCGCGCAGGGCAACGCGGCTGGCGGCCTTGGCCTGGGCCACTTCGGCGTGGGCCGCGGACATCTGGGGACGCAGGCGGCCCGGTTGCTCCGCTAGGCCTGGCCGTTGCCTTCCAGCCCGGCGTTGAGCGGCTGGAGTTCGGGGGGCACGAACAGGCCGTCGCGTCGGATCAGCTCGCCGTCGAACCAGATCTCCCCGCCGCCGTAGTCGGCCGTCTGCAACAGCACCAGATCCCAGTGGATGCGGCTGCGGTTGCCGTTATCGCATTCTTGGTAGGCGTTGCCGGGGGTGAGGTGCAGCGAGCCGCCGATCTTCTCGTCGAACAGCGTGTCGAGCATGGGGCGCCGCACGTGGTTGTTGCAACCCAACGACCACTCACCGATATAGCGTGCTCCCTCGTCGGTATTTAGGATTTGCTCCAGCCGCTGGCGATCTCCGTTGCAGGCGGCCCGCTCGATGCGTCCGCGGCGAAACTCGAACTCGACGTCCTGGAACACCGTCCCCTGGTAGCGGCTTGGCGCGTTGTAGCGGATCACGCCTTCTACGCTCTCGCGCAGGGGGGCCGTGAACACCTCTCCGTCCGGAATGTTGCGCTGGCCGTAGCAGGGACGGATCGGCATGCCGCGGATCGAAAAGCGGAGGTCGGTACCGGGGCCGACGATGCGCACCTGATCCGCAGCCTGCATGCGTGCCGCCAGCGGCGCCAGATGGCGTGCCATCTGGGCATAGTCGGCCGTGCACACGCGAAAGAAGAAATCCTCAAATGCCTCCCGGCTCATGTCCGCCGCCTGGGCCATGGAATCCGTGGGATACCGCAGCACCACCCAGCGGGTGCGCGGCACGCGCACCTGGCTATGCACCGGATGCCACCACAGCCGCTGGTAACGCTCCATGCCCTCGGCGGGCACGTCGGCAAACTCGCTGGCATTTGCCGCCCCGCGGATGCCGATGTAAGCATCCACACGCTCCATGCGGTAGCGTTCCACCTCACCGGCCAGGGCCAGGGCCGGCTCGGCCGCCGAACGGTAGAGCGAGCGCAACACGCGATTGCACTTCCAGCTTACCAGGGGATGCGCGCCACGAGCGGCGGCCATCTCCACCAGCAGGCAGACCAGGTCCGGTTCCGGCAGGTCGATGGCCTCGATCAACAGGCGGTCTTGCGGGCGAATCTGGCAGCTATGGTCCAGGAGGATTTCGGCCAAACGCACCAGTCTGGGATCCGGCATGGCAGGGCAGGGGGCAAGCGTGTGGGACGATGTTGGTATTATGCATCATGGTGTGGCAACGCCCTGCCGCTGGCAAGCCCCCCCCGCGCGCGTTACAGCTTGATTGAGCAAGCGTCCAGCGAGTGGTTGGATGCAAGCACCCCGGCGAGCGTAACAGCTTGCCCGCCGCAGACGTACAGGCTGGGCGGCTGCCAACTTGACCTGTCACTGGCCCAGTGGCGGGGCTCCAGATCTCCAGCGTGGCCAAGAGGCGACCGGCGCCTGCGAAGAGATTTATAGAGCCCGCCGCCGGCAGATGAGGCACGCGGCACTCTGGCTGGGGATCGTGGGGTCTACGGCGAGGCGCGCGCCGCACTGCGGCTGTGCGTTTCCAATGGCTCGGCCGCAAGCTTGGGGTAGACCATCGCCAGCACGGCCGCCAGGATCAGGCCGAAGGCCAGCCACTCGTTCCAGCGGGGCCAGTGGCCGAAGTATGCCAGGTTGAACAGCACGAATACGCTGATGGAGATCACCTCCTGCATGATCTTCAACTGCGCGGTGGAGAACTGCTTGATCCCCAGCCGGTTGGCGGGTACTTGCAGTGCGTATTCCGGCAAGGCGATCAGCCAGCTTACCAGAATCACCGAGACCAGCGGCGCAGCGCGGAACCGGCTGCCCAGGTGGCCGTACCAGGCCAGGGTCATGAAGGCATTCGAACAGACGAGCAAGAATATGGTGCGCACGTGTGGGGCCTCAACTCTGCTGCTGGCGGGCGGTGCCGCGGCGTGCCGGCCAGCACGGCACGAACGCACAATTGTATCGGACGGCGGGCAGGCGTATACTTCAGCCAGAAGCGGTGGGCGTTGAGCGAGGCGTGGCGCCCCGTTTCCAGAGGGGCTTTGTGGCTCCTGTTAATAGCAGCAAGACCCGAGGGACTTGCCATGGCGGCTGTTCGACGCGTGCTAGCATGGTGCCTTGCTACGTTGTGGCTCTGGCCGGTGGTTACGCTGCGTGCCGACGAGCCGCCGCCTCCCGCGCCGCCGCCGGCTGGCCGGGAGAAGGCGCGCGGGGCGGGCTCAGTTGAGCAGGCAGAGGGAGCACAAGGGAGCAAGTTCATACGGCTGCTTCGCAGCGACGATGGAACGGTGGTGGCACTGCAAACGGCCATCGTGGCCTACGGCCGGCCGGATGAGGCCGAGGCCCAGTCCGATGGACAGGCGGACGAACCGCAGCGCAGCCGCGTTGAGGTGCATCTTATCGGTGCCGTACACATTGGAGAGGCCGAGTATTACGAGGCGCTCAACAAGGCGTTCCAGCAATATGACGCCGTGCTGTATGAGCTGGTGGCGCCGGAAGGCACGCGGATCGAGCGGGGAGACACCCGCCGCGACCGCAGCGTGGTCAGCCGCCTCCAGCCGCACCAAATCCTGGCTCTCAATCGCGGTGAAAAAGAAGGCATTCTCAAATTGCGCGTCCACATCGAAGAACGCGACTGGCGCGCCCCCATTGAAGCCGAATTCGAGGAAGACATCCTCTCCCCCTTCAGCGACCAGCTGACCCTCGCCATCGAAGACGCCGCCGAGCGCCTGCTGCTGCCCTCCATCGAGCGCGACGTGCGCCGCGCCCTGACCGAAACCGCCGACGGCCACGCCATCAACGTCTTTGCCACCAACCTGCGCGCCCTGCTCTCGCTGCCGCCGCTCGCCAACCAGACCGTGCTGGGCATTGACCCTGGCTACCGAACCGGCTGCAAGGTGGCCGTTGTTGACCCGACCGGCAAACTGCTCGATACCGGCACCATCTACCCGCACGAGCCGCAGAAAAAATGGGCCGAAGCCATCGACACGTTGCAAGATATGATTAACCGCCATCGGGTCACGCTGATTGTCATCGGCAACGGCACTGCCTCGCGCGAGACTGAGCAGCTGGCCGCCGAGATTGTCCGTGGTCTCGATACGCACAAACCGCTACTCGACCAACGGCCTGTCAAATACCTCATCGTCAACGAAGCCGGGGCGTCCGTCTACAGCGCCTCCCCGCTCGCCCGGGCCGAATTCCCCGACCTCGACGTATCCATTCGCGGCGCGGTCTCTATTGCCCGCCGCGCCCAGGACCCGCTGGCCGAACTGGTCAAAATTGACCCCAAATCCATTGGCGTCGGCCTGTACCAACACGACGTCGACCAGACCGCCCTCAGCCACAGCCTGGACGGCGTGGTCGAAAGCGTGGTCAACAGCGTTGGCGTAGATGCTAACACCGCCTCGCCCGCCCTGCTCACGCACGTCGCCGGAATCGGCCCCAAACTGGCGGCCTCCATCGTCGCCTGGCGCGACGCCAACGGCCCCTTCAAAAGCCGCGAGGAACTAAAAAAAGTCTCCGGCCTGGGGCCGAAAGCCTACGAACAAGCGGCAGGTTTTATGCGGATTCGAGACGGAATCAACCCGCTGGACGCCTCCGCCATCCATCCTGAATCCTACCCGATTGCCCTGGCCGTTTTGCAGCGCGCCGGGCTGAAACCTTCGACTCCACTTTCCGAGCGGAAAGCCGCCCTGGAGGCCCTCACCGCCAAAACCCCACCCGAAAAACTGGCCGCTGAACTTGGCTGCGGCCTTCCGACGCTGCGCGACATCCTCGAACAACTCGTCCGCCCCGGGCGCGACCCACGCGAGGAAGCCCCTGCCCCCATCCTGCGCTCCGATGTGCTGAAAATGGAAGACCTGGCGGTCGGCTTCGAGTTGAAAGGCACAGTCCGCAATGTCGTTGACTTTGGCGCATTTATAGACATCGGCGTCAAACAAGATGGCCTGCTGCACAAAAGCCAGATTCCCTTCGGCACTGTCCTCAAGGTCGGCGACATTCTCGATGTCGAGATTCTTAAAATCGAGCCAGAGCGGGGGAGGATTGGGCTGGGGTGGGTGAAGGGCGGGAAGTAGTCCTCACTAAACAGTATCAGTTATCAGCGCCCCGCACTTGCGGGGCGCTTCGCATTGTAGGGCTTGCAGCCTCGGCTCTCTGTCGGGCCGAAAAAGACGGTGCCTTTGTCATCGAGGCGCAGTTCGTCTTGTATTTAGCATAGCGTTGGGATAGGCTCTTGATAATCTGGCGCGGGCTGGTTTAGGGCAATCGCATTTGAAAATCTTGACGCCTAAAACTCGGCTTTTTATTTCAGAATCCGCTAATCCTCACGAATTCACGCTAATCTTTCTGAAAAATTCGTGTAGATTGGCGCAGATTAGTGGATAAAAAATCCAAATGCGATAGCCCTGGGGCTGGTTTGATGCGGGCGTCCCATTTATTATAATTATGGCTTTAGCAGATGTGATACACTCATTATAAAGAGCCTATCCAACTCCTGGAGTTTTCCTTATGCGTATTGGAATGATGGCAGACGCCTATAAACCTCACATCAGCGGCATCACTAACTATATCGAGTTGAACAAGCGCCATCTCGAACAGGCCGGGCATGATGTCTTTGTGTTTACATTCGGAAATGAAGAGTACCCGGATGACGAGCCACATATCATCCGCTCTCCTGGCCTTCCGCTAGTGGATACTGGCTATTACCTGTCCTTCCAGCACAGCCGCCGGGCCAAGAAACTGCTGCAAACGATGGATGTTGTTCACGTCCATCATCCTTTCATGAGCGGTCGTCTGGCCTTGCGCTACTGTCGCCCGCTCAGCATCCCGGTCATCTTCACCAACCATACCCGTTACGACATCTATGCCCAGACCTACCTGCCCGGTATTCCGGCTGAAATTAGCGAGAGTTTACTCGAAACCTATATGCCCGATTTCTGCGCGGCAGTCGATATGGTTATCTCTCCCTCGCCGGGTATGGCTGGGGTGCTGCGCCGCTTCAAAGTAACAGCGCCTATCACCATCGTTCCCAATGGCGTGGAATTGAATCGATTTTATAAATCGGATGGCAGCGCGCAACGACAGCGCTACGGACTCAACGCCGATGATTTGTTGCTGGTCTACACAGGCCGACTTGCCCCCGAAAAAAACCTGCCCTTCTTGCTCAAGGCCTTCCGCGGGCTGCTCGAGGCGGTTCCAAATGTCCACCTGCTGCTGGTCGGCGATGGGCCAGAGCGCGAAAAACTGGAAGAGCAAGCCCTCGAAAGCGGCTGTGGAGAGCGCATCCACTTTGTCGGGCGCGTTCCTTACGATGAACTACCCAATTATCTGGCCATGTGCGATGTGTTCGTCACCGCCTCGGTAAGCGAAGTGCATCCGCTCTCGGTGATCGAGGCCATGGCTGCTGGGCTGCCCGTGATGGGCATCCAATCGGTTGGGGTTGGTGATACGGTACAAGATGGAGTCAGTGGTTATCTTTCGAGCGAGGACCTGGCCGCTTTTACGGCCAAACTGACCCGCCTGTGCCTGGATGAATCTGCCCGGCAACGCATGGGGCAGCAGGCGCGTAAAGAGTCGGAAAGATATGACATTTGGCGCACGACGGCGGAGATGCTTAAGCATTATGAGCGGCTTTCACGCCAGGGGCATTCCCGTCAGCGCGGGGTTGGCTTTCGTTTTCGCAGTTTCCTGGAGGGCCTCAAGTGATGAAACACAACCAGAAAATCGGCAAATGGGGCGAAGAAGCCGCCGCTGCGTACCTTGTCGCAAAAGGGTATCAAACTTTGGAGAGGAACACCCGCACCCCTTATGGCGAAATCGATATTGTTGCCAGCATCGAGGGTGTGACCATTTTTGTGGAAGTTAAAGCGCGCACCTCGCGTAGTTTTGGCCTGCCCGAAGAAGCGCTTACACCCCGCAAACTGAAGCGCATGCGCGCCGCCGCCGGATATTATGCCGCCGAACATGAAATCGACACCTGGCAGTGCGATGCCATCGCCGTAGAGGGGATTCCAGGCGTCACGCCGCGTATCGAACATTTCGAGAATGTCACAGCAGGATTGGAGTGAGGCTGCGCGAAGGGCAAAATCGCAGAGCCGCTACTGGGTGTGACCGTCAACGGTTTCTGCTTCGGTCAACAATCCCAACTCGGCCAGGGCTGCCATGACTTTGACTTCGGACCCGCGCTGAATGACAACCGTTGTTGGGCCGATGATTTCTCCCAAGAACCGGGCGGCTTTGGATGCACGTAATTCGGTCAGTATTTCGGGCTTGCTGACTTTTAGCACGGTTAACGTTTCGATGCGGGTTTCGCTGCCGTTGGCTTCCCAGCGCTGGAGAGCCTTTACAAGCATTGGCGGGACTTGTCCACCCGTTTGTTTTGCCAGCAGGCTGAGCAGGTGACTGACTTTTAGCCCTTGCCCGGCGGCGCGTTTCAGGGAGCCCGGAGTGACGCGGTATCGGTATTCGTCAGGGGTAGAGGAAACGCCCCAGTTGCAGAATCGCGCCACCTGGTAACGAACCACGCGCGGGGTCAGGCGGGGAATGGTAATTAGACCGTTTGATGAAATAATGATTTTGGCGGTTTCGGGGTTCAGAATTCGTAATTCGTGATTCGTAATTCTGAAGGCGGTCGGGGCGGCGGTTTCGTCGGGCGCGGCCAGGTCGAGTTGACCAAGCCAGTGCAGCACCTGAAAGAAGTAGCGGATTAATGCGCCATCGACATCGTCCCAGTGAGCGAACCCGCGCAAATATTGTCCGTCGGCCAGGCGTTTGATGAACCAGGTGTCATAATCACCAGCGGGACGCTGGAAGTCGGGATATTTTTGTTTGATGTCTCGGATAAAAGACGGGATGCTCCACCACACGCCTTCGGGAATGGGGTCGAGCAGGTTCAAGATAAATTCTCGGGTGACGAGCGGCTGGTTGTTCCAGCCTCCCTCGAAGGCCAGGCCGGGCAGCAGGCGTAGTTCGTCGAAGGTTTCGCTCGATTGCCAGGCTTCGACCAGAGAGGCCAGGGCCGCCTCGCGCGGTAATTCGAGGAAAGTTTTAACGGCCTCTGGCTGGAGCCCCTCACCCCCTGCCCCTCTCCCATTGGAAGAGGGGATGATTAAACGGGAGGCCGCTAACAGCCCGGTGAGAACAGGGGTGGGAACTGCCAATGCGGGAGGTTCAATTCCGAGACGCAAGGCGGCCAGCAGCGTGGTCAAATCATCCAAAATATGGTCGGTGGCCGGCCGGATGTGGGCTTTTTCGGCAGGCGTGGCGGCGCGTCCCATCGCTTTTTCCCCGGCAGATGGAGGTAGAGGAGCCGGCTGGTTGATGACTGGCGGTTTGCGCGCGCTGACGGTTGGAATGATGACGGTTTCTGGGTCGTCCTCAGAGATGATTTCTTCTATGTCGGCGTATTCCGGTTCGGCCAGGTCGGTATATTCCGGTTCGGGAATTTTGATGGATGGTTCGATATCAGGTTCTGGCTCGGGTTCTGGCGCTGGCGCTTCGCCCGGCTCGAAGCCAATAAATTCGAGGGCCTGCATCAGGTCATCGGGGACGAACGCGAATTCCTGCGCGCCAGAGGGGGTGTCGAAGAAGGCCTTGCCAATGAGGGCGCGGTAGTAGAGCGTCTCGGCGGCGGAGTTGGGGCGGGCGTGGGGCTGTTCGCGGTCGCGCTTGCCGGGTCCCATCTCGCGGATTTCGCCAAAACGGCGCGCAAACTGCACCCAGGGCAGGCGTCCGCTTGCGGCAAATAGGGTTTGCAGGGCCTGGCGGGCTGGGTCGGGCAGCGCCGCGATGACTTCTTCCATCAACTCGGCGTCGAGCATGGCTTCGGCTAGTTCGAGCGCAGCCTCGGCAGGCACAGAATGGGTCAATTCGATGCCCCACAGCGAGGCAACGATGCGCAGGAAGCCGAGGTCGTTGGCGGGGAGGGTTTGGGCAAGGGCGGGCATGGGCTGATTGTAATTGGTTATTGGTAATTGGGGATTAATTTTGTGATAAACCTTTTTTGATGACTTTTCCGCCGTATTTTTCCTGCAATTCATCGAGGATACGGTGGAGTTTGCGGGCCTTTTCGTCGCCAGCCCCGCCCCAGAGCGGAATCTGGCGGACAGGTTGACCCAACCCGCTGACGCCAACCCCAACCAGGCGCACAGACTGCCCTGGCGCGCGGACTTTGCGCAATAGTACAAGCGCGGCGGCGTAAATTTCCTCATCAAGGTCAGTGGGGTTGGGCAGGGTAGACTGGCGCGTGAGAGTGTTGAAATCGGGCCAGCGCAGTTTGAGTTTGACGGTGGATGCGGCTAGATGTTCGCGGCGCAGATTCCTGCCAACTTCAGCGGAGAGTTCTTTTATGGTGTGTTCGAGGGTTCTGTCATCCGAGACGTCGCGAGCGAAGGTGGTTTCTTGCGAGATGGACTTGATGGCGTGTTCGGTGACAACCGGGCGTTCGTCGATGCCCCAGGCGTGACGCGCCATCTCGCGGCCATTGGCGCCGAAACGCGCGGCCAGTTCGCGCTCGTCCCAGGCGGCCAACTGCCCAATGGTGTGGATGCCCAGGCTGGCAAGGCGCTGCTCGGTCTTGGGACCAACGCCCCACAGCATAGCAACGGGCAGCGGGGCCAGGAAGGCGGCTTCCCCGCCCGCCGGGACGATGGTTAGGGCGCGCGGGTAGCCCGCTCCATGCGCTGTTTTTTTGCCGACCTCGGTGGCAATTTTGGCAACCAGTTTATTCGCGGCCACACCCACCGAACAGGGCAGGAGCAGTTCATCCATGATTTGCGCTTGCAGGTTGCGGGCGGTTTCGGCTGCCGGTCTTTGGATGTCGCTGATATCGAGGAAGGCCTCGTCGATGGAGATTTGCTCGACGAGCGGCGACAGGTTTCGCAGGCGCGCCATGACCTGTTCTGACATCTCCTCATAAGCCGCGCGATGCGGTGGGACGATGAGCAAGTCTCGGCACAGGCGCAGGGCTTGGCTCATCGGCATGGCCGAGCGCGCTCCCATTGCGCGCGCCGCATAGGAACAGGAAGCAACCACGCCGCGTTCGTCGGGTTTGCCGCCAACCGCAAATGGCCTGCCGCGCAGCGAAGGGTCACGCAATTCTTCCACTGCGCAGAAAAAAGCATCCAGGTCGAGGTGCAAGATGGTTCGGGACATGGCAGGGTCTCTTATCAATTTTAATAAGATATGAGAATTTTTGCGCATACCGTCTAAAGATGGGTTATGATTAAAGGGTATGCAACGCGCCGATTCTCCGTTTGTGACTGACTGGTATGTTGTTTCCCTGCGCTGGTTTGTCCTGGTAGGGATGACATTGTCTGTCGCCGCCAGTGAAAGCCTGTTGTCTTTGAGTAGCCTGTTGCTATTTGGCTTAACCGGTTGGAACTTGCTCCTCTCGTGGCTGGCGGGCCAAAACCGGCGGCTGAAAAATCATCGCGGGTTGAGCGTGGGCATTGACCTGATATGCGCAATTACGTTTTTCCTGCTCGAAGGCACATTCATCGGCCCGGCGGCCTGGGTAGTGATGATTCCCCTGGTGAGCGGGAGTTTATATTACAACTTCAAGGGTGGAATCCTGACAGCCCTATGTATGGCGCTGGTGCAAATGGCGAGCGGGTTCGTTTCTGGCGTAATCAACTTGCCGGCAACTGCCATTGGAATGGCACTAACGATTTTTTTGGGAACGGTGTTCGGTTTCATCAGCCAGCAATTATACAAACGCTGGCAGGATGACCGTAAAAAGCAAATTGCGGCGCGCGAAAAGCAGCAGAAGTTGGAAAACGACCGCCTGCGCGCCATCTATAACCTCTCTGCGGCCCTGACCAGCACCCTGAGCTATAAACGAGTTCTTGATCGGGCGCTGGATTTAAGCGTTAGTGCCTTGCACGTTGAAGAATCTGACCCCCAAGACCCTTCGGTGCCAGGCGATGACCGAATCGTCAGTGCAATCTTGCTGTTCAAAGGCGAAGAATTGATTGTAGGTTCGGCGCGTCGTTTTACCCAGGCCGATATGCGCGCTACTTTTCCCGCAAAAAAGGGGCTGTTGGCTAAAGTCGTCGAAGAAGGAGAAGCCATAACGGTCAGCTCGATTGTATCTGACCCCGAGCTGGGCCGCATTGTTGGGCTTTCGAATTGCAAATCTATTCACTTTTTCCCCTTGAGCAGCGGTTTCAACGCCTATGGCGTGATGATTACCGGACATCCCGACCCGGCTTACTTCAACCGCGAACGCTCTGACATTCTGGGCATTGTTGGACGGCAAGCGGTCATTGCCATCCAAAACGCGCGTCTGTATCAGGACCTGGCCGATGAAAAAGAGCGAATCACCGAAGTACAGGAAGAAGCCCGCAAGAAACTGGCGCGCGACTTGCACGACGGCCCAACCCAATCGGTGGCAGCGATGGCGATGCGTGTCAACCTGGCGCGCCGCATGATTGACCGAGACGCAGAAGCCGCCAAAGAAGAACTGGAAAAAATCGAAGACCTGGCGCGGCGCACGACCAAGGAAATCCGTCACATGCTCTTCACCCTGCGACCGCTGGTACTGGAATCACAGGGTCTGAAGGCCGCCCTCCAGGCCATGTCGGATAAAATGAAAGAGACCTATGGACAGGATGTCATTATCCAGGTCGATGAAAAACTGGCCGAACAACTGGAAATGGGAAAAAGCGGCGTGATTTTCTACATCGCCGAAGAAGCTGTCAACAACGCCCGCAAACATGCGCAAGCCTCGCATATTTGGGTGCGGTTGAACGCCCTGCGCCGCCAGCCCGACATTGCCCAACTGGAAATTGCTGATGATGGCGTTGGTTTCGACATTAACATGACGATGAAATCCTACGATAAACGCGGCAGTTTGGGCATGATTAACCTGCGCGAGCGCACGGAACTGGTCAATGGCTTGCTCAACATCGACGCTGCGCCCGGACGCGGCACAAAAATCCAGGTCTACATCCCCCTGACCGAAGAAGCTGCCGATATGCTGCATCACGCCCGCGAGCGGCAACAGGAAAAAGCGGCATAGCCTAACCCTTTCCCGTCCGAATCTTTCGGGCGATTTTTTGGAAAACTTATGCCCCTCTCCAACGGAATCTATTATTTTGCCAACGAAGAAGACAACTGGGCGCGCCCGGCAGTGATTTTATTGCACGGCGCGGGCGGGAAGCACTTATTTTGGCCGCCAGAGATACGCCACCTGGCCGGCCAGCGCATATACGCGCTCGATCTGCCCAGTCACGGGAAATCAGAAGGCGTTGGTCGCCAGTCTATCAGCGATTACGCCGAAGCCGTGCTAGATTTCATGGATTCGCTCAAATTGCGCAAGGCGGTTTTCGTGGGGCATTCGATGGGCGGAGCAATTGCCCTGTGGCTTGGGATTCATCGTCCGGCGCGCACCCTCGGCCTGGGTCTGGTTGCCACCGCGCCGCGCCTGCGCGTTTCGCCTGAATTGCTGGAAAATTCCTCCAACCCGGCCACCAGCCCGCTGGCGGTCAAAACCATCGTGGAATGGTCTTTTTCTCCCTCTGTGGACGCGCGCCTGAAAGAACTGGCCGCCAGGCGACTGTCCGAAGTACGCTCTTCGGTGTTACATGGAGATTTCCTGGCCTGTGCTGCCTATGACGAAACCAGCCTGTTGGGGCGAGTCAAAGCCTCGACGCTTATCATCTGCGGCTCCGAGGATAAAATGACCCCGCCCTATCTTTCTCAGGCCATGCGCGAGCGTATCAAAGGCTCCCTGCTTCACACCGTCGATGGAGCCGGACATATGGTGATGCTGGAGCAGCCGTTAGTGGTCGCGAAGGTACTGGATTTATTTTTGAATACGCTGGATTATCGTCCGGGGGAAACGCTCAACGCTGGATAAGTTTTTGCAAGATGGGCAGGGCATGTTTGACCGCCAGGGCGCGATGGCTCAGGCGGTTTTTTTCATCCATCGAAAGTTCCGCCATCGTTCGATTCTCCTCCGGGATGAAGAAAATCGGGTCATACCCGAATCCGCCCGTACCGCGCTCTTCGGGAATGATTTCCCCGTAGCAATTCCCCTCTGCAAACTGCACCAGGCCATCAGGCGTTGCCACCGCTACCGTTGCGTGGAAATGCGCATTCCAGGGGCGCGGTTTATCTTTGAGTTTTCCCAATAAAAAAGCGCGCCGGTCGGCGTCAGTGGCGCCAGGCTGGCCGGAATAGCGCGCGGAGTACAGGCCCGGCTCGCCGCCCAGGGCATCCACCTCCAGCCCAGAATCATCTGCCAGTGCGACGAGTCCGCTGGCCTGGCTATAGGCGCGCGCTTTCTTCCCTGCATTTTCTTCGTAAGTGTCGCCGTCTTCTACTACTTCAATATCCAACCCAATCTCTCTGGGTGTAACCAATTCCACATCCAGCCCATCGAGTAAGGCTCGAATTTCTTTCACTTTTCCTTTGTTACCGGTGGCAATCAGTAGTTTTTGCATTTGGACTCCAAAATCTCCAGATTTTGGAGTATTTTACCCTGTGATTTGCCCCAGCGCCCATTTGGCATGTTGCCGCACGAGCGGCTCGGCGTCGCTTTGGGCTTTTTCCAACGCTGGCAAGGATCCCACATCCCGCGCATTGCCGGCAGCGACGGCGAGGTTCCGCAGGTAGCCGCGCCGTTTGGCGCGTTTGAGCGGGCTGTGTTGGAACTTGCGGTTGAAACCTTCGGGGGTCAGCGTCAGTTCTTGAGCCAGAACCGGCAACGCTAGCCCCTCGCGCGGCGCGAAGGCTGGGTCGCCGTGTTGATGGGCAAAGCGGATGTTCCAGGGGCAGACCATCTGGCAGATATCGCAGCCAAAGACCCAGTTACCTACCCGCGGACGCAATTCGAGTGGAATTTCGGCCTTGTTTTCGATGGTCAGGTAGGAGATGCAGCGCCGGGCATCGAGGGTGCGGTTCGGCTGAATGCACTGCGTGGGACAGGCATCAATGCAGCGGGTGCAGGAACCGCACTGGTCGCTGGTAAAAGGCCGGTCGGGCGGCAGGTCGAGTCCGAGCAAGATTTCAGCCAACAGAAAGTAGGAACCGTTTCGAGGGGAGATGAGGCAGGTGTTTTTGCCAATCCACCCCAACCCGGCGCGCTGGGCCAGTTCGCGCTCCAAAAGGGGGCCGGTATCTGTGTACCAGCGATTAGGAACAGAATGCCCGACCTGTTGCTCGATGAACTGAACGATGGCTTCGAGGCGCGGAGGCAGGACGAGATGGTAATCATTACCCCAGGCGTAGGCGGCGGTTCGTCCGTAATTGGTAACTGGTAATTGGCAATTCGTGGGTTGAGTTTTGGGTTGCGCCAGGACAGGGTTGGAATAAGGGATGCCGAGGACGAGGATGGAGCGGCATTCGGGCAAGATGTTGCGCGGGTCGGCGCGGCGTTCGAGGGCGCGTTCCTCCGCTAGATAGGTCATCTGCCCGTGATTTTCCGCTTCCAGCCAGCGCAGGTAAATATCGAAATGGGCGGGTGGTTCGGGTGTAGTAATGCCCGCCAGGGGAAATCCCAATTGGCGGGCATATTCTTTGATTGCGTCGGCAAGTTCGGCAGGACTCATGGAACGGTGATGATGACAGAGAGCCGTTCGCCGAAGGTAAAACCGTTGTTGTTGCGCAAGACCCAGTATCCGCTGTATGTACCGGCCACAGTGGGCGCTTTCAGGATGAGTGAGATATCCACTTCATCACCGGGCAGCACGTCTCCGGTAAGCGCGGTTGCCTGCCCGCTCATGCGGTTATCGCCATAAGACCACATGATTTGATAGCCGCGCGTCCAGGTACAAGTTCCAGTGTTCTTGACTCGCCAGGTTTTGACGAATTCCTGACCGGGGTTCATTTGCATGCCATCGGGAACTGAGACATCCGCGACAAAGATGGCATCGTCACACAAGCCCTGGGTTGGCGTGGCTTCAGGAGTAGGCGTTTCGGTTGGCGGTAGGTCAGGAGTTTCGGTTGGCTCTGGGCTGGGTTCCGGTGTATGGGTTGGAATGGCCCTGGCGGTTTGAGTCGCCTGGGCCATGACGGTTTCTACCACAGTGGTTTGGATGGCATTGACATCGACTGGCGTGACCGTTGGCTCGGTCACGGCGCTGCCGCAAGCAGCGAGCAGCAAAGTAAGGGTTAATAGTATTCTCTTCATATTCCACCTTTTCGGAGAGTGATTCGGCGTGTTTTTCTCCAAGTTCATTATATACCGCAAAGGGTCGTATAACAATAAAAACCCCCTTCCCCCAAAGCGGTGATGTGCGATGGTTGCAGGTTGCCTTGCAAAGATAAAATGGGCGTGCGCCACCTTGATTGTAGCGGAAGGCCCCAAGCCACAGGCAGGGAACGAAAGATTTCAGGTCAGCGCGGATAGAGTCCCGCTTGCGTCTGAAGCAAGGGTAGGTATGGCGCACCCCGCGCGCCCGACACGGAATCATTCCCTTGTAATCAGCCGCACCGCTCGGTCGTAAAAGAAATAATCCCAGGCCCAGTTAATCAAGACAATCAGCCGGTTGCGGAAGCCAATCAACCCAATCAGATGAACCACCAGCCAAACGAACCAAGCCAGAAAGCCGCGAAACTGCATCCCAAACGCGGCGGCAACTGCGGCATTGCGGCCAATCGTCGCCATGCTGCCCAGGTCAGTGTAGCGAAACGATTTGAGTGGCTGCTTTGCAATATCGGCCAAGATGTTTTCGGCGGCGTGATGCCCTTGTTGCATCGCAACCTGCGCCACCATCGGCAAGGGTTTGCCTTTCTCTTCGAGATAGGCCGCATCCCCTACCACATACACATCCGCGTAATCGGGCAGTTGCAGGGTCGGGAGGACGCAAACCCGCCCCAGGCTGGCCTGCGCCACGCCCAATTTGCCCATCAGGCTGGCGGCGCGCACCCCCGCCGACCACAAGACTGTGCGTGCTGGAATAACCTCGCCGCCCTCCAGCGTCAGCCGTTCACCGTCATAATTGCTCACTTTGGCCTCCACCCTCACCTCGACCTTTTTCTGCTCCAGCGAGCGCCGCGCGGCAGCCTGTAAGGCGGGCGGGAAGCCGTTCAGGATGGTTGGCGCGGCTTCCATCAAAATTACGCGGACGTTCTCCACGTTGAGGGCGCGGTAATCCTTGCGCAGCACCAAGCGGATGAGTTCGGAGAGCGCCCCGGCTGTTTCCACCCCGGTCGGGCCGCCGCCGACTGCCACAAAGGTCAACAGCGCCTGGCGTTTGCGCAAGTCCGGTTCATGCGCGGCTTGCTCGAACATCCGCAAGACATGGTTGCGCACGGTCACCGCGTCGCTGACATCTTTGAGCGGCAGGGCGTTTTGTTCGAGCGAGGGATTGCCGAAGAAATTGACCGAGGCCCCCGCCGCCAGAATCAAGTAATCGTAAACAATTTCGCCGCTTTCTGCCTGAACGACCTTGCGGCTGAAATCTACCCCGTTTACGCGCGCCATCACGAACTCGAAATTTTTTTGCTTCTGAAAAATGGCCCGCACCGGGTAAGCAATCTCATGAGGGG
>Ga0101944_10004764_pt1 | contig 16314 bp, 16 predicted proteins | sample DewCreD2012metaG_FD_75245 | JGI IMG/M metagenome (GOLD analysis project Ga0101944, IMG submission 75245) | Hot spring sediment bacterial and archeal communities from British Columbia, Canada, to study Microbial Dark Matter (Phase II) - Dewar... ...
GCCACCTTGCGTCCCGCGAAGGCGATGTAGCCCGCCTCCTGGCCCCATCGGTAGGCGTCGCGCTCGGGCAGCCGCGCGTGTGCAGGCCCGACGCGCCTCTCCACCTCATCCCAGAGCACGGACTCGGCCAAAAGCAGGCCCGCCTGGCACGCCAGGGATTCCAGACCCTCGCGAACCGTTGCCACGAGTTCCCCCATCGGGAAGGCCAGGCGAACCATCGCCTCCTTGCCCGACGCCTCGAACCCCACCACGCGCCCCCGCAGTGCCGGGCCTCGATCTCGCCTAGACCGCGACCCCTCTTTGGTGTACACTCCTTGCACGGCGGCTCTCCTTACCAAGTGTGTCCCGTGACTGTCAACAACCACAGGATACCCGGGCCGCCGTCTCTATTTCAACGGAGTTCGGAACATCGCCACTCATCGGTGGAAGCGCCACGCCCGCCGAGGCGGCGGGCAGACCCCAGGAGTTCTCCCCGCACTACCCGGCGCTGGTGCCCGCCCAGGCCGACGCTCTGAAGCGCGCCCTGGCCCACGCGCGCTGGGCGCCGAAGCCGCCGGAACGATGGTTCGCCGTGGACAACCCGAAACTCCTGCAACTGGCGCAACGCCCAGGCACGCCCAAGAACGACGGGACTCTGTTCGCCGTGCGCCAGGAGATGCAGCGTGTCCCCGAGACCCAGATGAACCGCGCTGGGACCGTCCTCACCTCCCAGACCTTCACGGTCGCCGTGGTGCCGGCCGCGGAGAAGGGGGCCGACGCGGCGCCGCTGCGTTGCCGCTTCATGCTCAAGAAGGTGTTGGAGAGCGATCTCGTGGTGCCGGAGGGTGTTCCCACACGGCGAGGGATGCGAGGCGGAGGGCCGCGGTTCTTCAGCTGGCAGTTGGGCACGTTTGAGATCACTTGCGGTGGTCACGACGCGGCGTCGCTCGACCTTGGCCAGCGAGAACCCCTCGGCGACGGCGAGTGGCACGCCGTCGAGGTCGTGGTGGAAGACCCGAACAAGGAGGGGAGCTTGGGAGGGGTCTACGTGAACGGGGAGCGCAAGCGCATCCTGATGTCCACGGGCAGCTCATCTGTCGGCTTGGGGGTGCACAGGGGCCTTGTCCTCATTGCCGACATGCGCCTCACCCGGCAGCCGCAGCCGCCCGGCACAGGGGTGGAAGAGCCCCCCAAGCCAGCTCGGAGTGCGCAATGAGCTAGCCTGAGTCGTTCCCCGCCTACGCGCGCCATGCTGCCGCGTCCACCTTGGGCGGGACGGCGGAACCCAAGACTGTGCGCGCGAGCCTGCTGCTCCAAACGCTATTCGAAGTCCCGTCCTGCGGGGAAAGGGCGGGTGTTCGGTGGGTGCTGGGTGACGGTAGGCTATGGCAGGCAAGGAGATAGGGCGACGGCGGCGGGGCGGGGCGAGTCGCGTTTGGCTCTCCGGGCGGGAATCGAAAGCTGCCAAAATGGCAGTTCCAGAAGTGGCGAGATGGCAACGAGTTGTGGAACCGGGACGAATTTCGGAAAGTCCCGACAGAAGGGAGAAGGCGAGGCGTTTCCGGGAGAAATGGGGGCGAAATGGGTGGTAGGTGGGGGTGCCGGCGTCCCGCGAGGGGGTGGGAGCAGGGATGTGGGGATCGTCGTAAGTCCTTGAGGACCAGTGGGTAAAGGAAAACGCCCTCGCAGCGCGGTGCTGGAGGGCGTCTTCCGGTAGGAGATGCCCCGCAGGGCGGGGGGTGGTGGAGGCGGGGGGAATCGAACCCCCGTCCCGAAGCAGCGCGCCAAGAGCTTCTACGTGCGTAGGCTACCTATTGGGTGTCGCGTCGGCGGACTCCGGTAGGCGGGATTCCGCGTCGGCCAGCCCGAACAGAGCTTTCGCCCCGGCCCCGTCGAGCAGGGGGCAAGGGCTAGCCCGCTGTTTGTCGCCCCGCAGCCCCCGCGGGCAGAGGCTGCGGGACGTGGCCGCCTTCTCAGGCAGCCAGTGCCATCTCGTGGGTGGCAGTTGTTGGTGCGCCAGGTGTTTTACGAGGCACCCTGGCAACCTCGGCACGCGACTCTGGGCTCATACTGCCCGGTCGAATCCTGTTCGCCCCCTTTCCCCTACGGCGAGGGCCGTAGGAAATCCTAAATGCGAAACTCGAAACCCGAAACTCAAAACGCCAGAGCCAAAACGCGTCAGCGGCGGTGGGAGGTGGCCCGCTCCATCGAGCGCTGGTGCTCGCGTTTCTTGATGTCTTGGCGCTTGTCGTATTGTCGTTTGCCGCAGGCGAGCGCGAGTTCGACTTTGGCGATGCCTCTCCTGAAGTAGAGGGCGGTAGGGACGAGGGTGAAGCCGCGCTCGTGGACTTTTGTGGCGAGGCGTCGGATTTCGCGGCGGTGGAGGAGGAGCTTGCGTTTGCGGAGCGGGTCGTGATTGCCGTAGGCGGTCTTGGCGTAGGGGCTGATGTGGAGGGCGACGAGGAAGACCTCGCCGTCCTCGATGCGGGCGTAGCTGTCGCCCATTTGGACTTGGCCGTTTCGGAGGCTCTTGACCTCCGTGCCGCGTAGCTCGATGCCGGCTTCCCACTTGTCAAGGATCAGGAAGTTGTGAAATGCCTTGCGGTTGCGTGCGATAGGCTTGATCTCGTCCTTCGCCATGAGCGTTCCTCGCGGCGGTTGCCTGTCGCACTGTGGGTATTATACCATAGGTGGTGGGGATTTCAACTGGTGGGGAGGAGCTTGCGGGTAGCCTTGTCCCAGCGGACGGTGCGGCGGGGGAGGCGGTGGGCGCCGTGGCAACCGGTGCAGGTCTTGGTGAGGGGGGCGTCGGGGGCGAGGATGAGGCAGTGGATGTCCTGGCGGGCGAGCTGGGCCTTGGGGTGGCATTGCATGCAGGCGGGTTTGACTTTGTCGAGGGGGTAGAGGATGTCGGGGGCGATTTCGTGGGATTCGCTGCCGCAGTGGTCGTCGGAGGGGCCGTGGCAGCGCTCGCAGCCGATGCCGTGGCGGGCGTGGGTGACGGCGAGTTTTTCGTCGGAGTAGTTGAGGTGGCAGACGTGGCAGCGGTCGTTGCTGACGGGGGCCGGCCCGCGGAATGGGAGGCAGGAGGCGGCGGCGAGGAGGAGGGCGCCTGCGAGGAGGGGGAGCCAGAGGCGTGGCTTCATGACTACTCCTTTGCTGCCAAGTGAGAGAGGTTGGAACAGGTGTAGGACAGTGGCCCGAGGCCAGGCGCGTTGCCGCGGCCCAGGGGCTCCGACACTCCCCTTTGCCCCCCTCCCTGAAAGGGAGGGGAGTGGCAAACCCCTCTCTGTTCCAGGGAGAGGCTGGGGTGAGGGCCGAGCGCCCCCGAGGCTGCGTAGGGGAACCGGGGCCGTATTGCCGGCCCCCTGGCTGCCTCGCCGTACGCCTCGAAAGCAAGCGAGCGGTCTCACACGTATTCCCAGTCCCTCAGCCATCCGTGGCCTGTGGAGGGGAGTTTTGCCCAGGCTTCGTCCATGGCGGCCTTCAGTTGCTCGGCTTCGGCTCGGTCGAGTTCGCGGCGCTCTTTGACGGCAAGGGCGGCGTTTTCGACCTGGTGGGTGGTGATCATGCCTGGGATGGGTGCGGTTATGACGGGGTTGCACAGTATGTAGCGGATGGCGAGTCGGGCGCGCTTGTCGTCCTCTTCGGCGTCTGGGCCGCTGGGTGCGCCGCCGCCCTTGAAGAGTGAGCCGCTGGCGAAGGGCTTGATGCCGAAGAAGCCGACGTCGTGCTTCTTGATGGCGTCGAAGAGGCTGTCGGAGGGGGCTTCTTTGGTCTTGGCGGTGTAGGGGGTGACGATGACGTCTACGATCTTGGGGTAGGTTTCGATCATCCATTTGATGTGTGGGCGGTCGTGGGAGGAGAAGCCGGTGAAGCGTGCCTTGCCCTGCTGTTTGGCGGTTTCGAGGGCTTTCATCATTTCTTCGACCTCGGCCTTGGTGTGGCCGCTGGAGCGTTCGTGCATGGTGATGCGCCAGAGGTCCACATAGTCGAGGCCGCAACTGGTCATGCCTTCTTCGAGGCTCTTGAGGAGAGCGGCGGCGGTGCGGAACTGGGGGTTGCGCAACTCGTGTTCGTACCAGGAGTAGCCGAGGTACATCTTGTCGCGTCGGCCCTTGAGGGCGTGGCTGTAGGCGAGGGTCTCGGCGCGGGTGCAGGCGTCAATGTAGTTGATGCCGAGCTCGATGCAGCGGGTGACGATCTCGGTGCGGTTTTTCAGGAAGTCGGGGTTCTTGGGGTCTACGGCGAGCCAGTTGCCGCCCTTGAAGATGCCTGGGACGACCTCGTTGAGGCGCTTCCAGTGGCCGCCGAGGCAGACGGCGGAGACCATGAGGCCGGTCCTGCCGCAGCGGCGGTATTCCATGTTGGGGTTGTAGTTGAGGGGCTTGGCCTTGTCGGGCTCGGCGCCCGAGGCGGCCGCGGCAGCGGCGGCCGCGGCCGCCGTTGTCTCGCGCACAAAGTCTCGCCGGCTCAGCTCGCGTGCACCCATTGCAGCACTCCTTTGCCTCTGGCGCTCCCACCCCCGGCGCACGATTGTAGGCCGGAGGTGGCGGCGCGTCAAGGGAAAAAGGCGCGAAATGGCGTTGAACCGGGGGCGTAGGGGCTATATACTGATGCGACGCCGCGAGGCCGGCCGGAGTGCCCCAACGTGTGGATCCTCATCTTCCTGTTCGGCGTGAGCTGCCTGGTGGTGGGCTGGACCTGTTTCGGGTACTACATATACCTGCGGTTCCTCACGCTGTTGCGGCCGCGGCCGCAGCCGCCGGTGGACTGCTCGGACCTGCCCTTCATCTCCGTGGTCATCCCTTGCTATAACGAGCGCGAGCAGATCGTGGCCAAGTACATAAACCTGCGGGAGCAGGACTACCCGAAGGAGCGGCTGGAGCTGGTGTTCGCCGACGGGGGCTCGACGGATGGCACGGTGGAGCTTTTGGAGGAGCACGCGAAGGGGGACCCGGCGGTGCGCATCGTCCGTTGTCCCCAGAAGGGCAAGATCGCCCAGCTCAACCACGTGCTCCCGCTGCTGCGCGGCGAGATCGTGGTGAACACGGACGTTGACGGTCAGATGGACAACGACACGGTGTCGTGCCTGGTGAGGGAGTTCTACCGCGAGCCCGAGGTGGCGGTGGTGGGGGCCTATGTGTATCCCGCAAAGGCGTTGGACGTGGATGCGTGTTACTGGGCGGGCCAGAATCGCGGCCGGCTGCTCGAGAACGACGTTCGGACGACCAGCATCGTCATCGCTGTCTGCTATGCCTTCCGCAAGGAGCTGTTCCCCTGCTTCCCGGCCGACGTTGTGGCGGACGACATCTACGTGGCGTTTGAGGCGAACACGCGGGGGCTGAGGTCGGTCTACTGCCGCGAGGCGGTGGTGGCCGAGGTGCGGGGGCCGAGCAGCCTGGAGCAGTTCTTCGCCCACAAGTTTCGCAAGTCGAATGCCTTCCTGCGCGAGGCCCTGCGCTTCCTCTATCGGGTACCCGACATGCCGAAGGGCTGGAAGCTGATGTACTGCACGAAGGTCGCGCAGCTCTTCCTGTTGCCGTGGGCGGTGGTGTGGCTTGCCCTCCTGGGCGGCTCGCTCCTCACCCTGGGCCGCTACGACGTGGTCATCATCGGCTTCGCCTTTCTCGTCATCCTGCTGGGGACCACGAGCGCGGTCTTCCGCCGCATCCCGCTGCCCGAGGGGGAGGCCACGTCCGACTTCTTCACCCTGCTGGCGGGCTACCTCTACAGCACCCTCGTGCTCCTGGCCACGGGCCTCTCCTACCCCTTCTACCAGCAGACCAGCAGCTACTCGAAGACAGGGGGCGGAAGGGAGCCGCAGGGGAAGGGCCAATCGCCCAGTCCGTAGTGCGGGCTTTAGCCCGTGGGAACGGGACCGGCCTGAGGGCCGCACCATAAGCGACCGCCACTCGTAGGCGAATGACCGACGATGGGTGCGCTCGACGCCTTGGCGCTCAACTTCCGCTACGCCTTCCGGCCGCACAAGCCGCTGCTGACGCTGCGGCTGGCCAAGGCGGTGGTGGTGGCCAAGGTCTTTCGCCGGCCGCGGCTGCGCTACGTGGACTTCGCGGTGGACTTCGCGTGCAACCTCCGCTGCGAGCACTGCTTCGCCGCTGCTCTCAAGCAGCCAGGCCGCAGGACGATGGCCCCGGACGACTATGCCCGCGTGGCCGCCCAGGCCATGCGCCTGGGCGCCGTGAACTTCTCGTTCCAGGGCGGCGAGCCGCTCCTCTTCCCGCGTCTCCGCGAGGTCATCGCCGCCTGCTCCCCGCAACGCAACGTCATCTCGGTGACGACCAACGGCACGCTCCTGAGCGCCGAGCGCGTGGCCGAGCTGAAGAGCTGGGGTGTGGACATCCTGACGGTGAGCCTCGACAGCGCGCTCCCCGATGAGCACGACCGCTTCCGAGGCCAGCCAGGCACCCTCGCCGCCGCGCTCGCCGGCATCGAGCGCGGTCTGGCGGCAGGGCTCCATGTCACCATCGGCACCGTCGTCACCCATCAGACCCTTCGCTCCGAGGGCATTCGCGGCCTGATGGACTTCGCCATCCGCAAGCGCGCCATCCTCTACTTCATCTTCCCAGTGCGCGCGGGGCGGTGGGCCGCCAACACCGAGATGCTGCTCACGGAGGATGACCTGCGCTACATCGAGGAGCAGACGCGGCGCAGCCCCTACCTCCGCACAGACTTCCAGGCCAACCTCTGCGGCCACGGCTGCGGCGCCGCCAAGGAAATCCTCTACCTCACCCCCTATGGCGACGTCCTCGTCTGCCCCTTCCTTCACATCGCCTTCGGCAACGTCTTTGACGACGACCTCGCCACGATTCGGGCCAGAGCGCTCCGCATCCCACAGCTCGCCGTCTACCACCAGAAGTGCCTGGCCTCTACCGACGAGGAGTTCGTCGAGCGCTACCTCGGCAAGACCTTTGACGCCGACAAGTTGCCGCTGCCCTGGGACCAGGTCTTCACGCGCCCCTGCTCGTCCTCGTCCTCGTCGTCGTCCTCGTCCTCGTTCTCGTCCTCCTCTTCCTCGTCGTCGTCGAATCTCAACGACCACCAGGAGCCGCCGCAGTGAGGGCATTGGTGACGGGCGCGACGGGCTTCATCGGGGGGCGACTGGTCGCGCGCCTGTGCGCCCAGGGCGTCGAGGTCGTCGCCCTCGCTCGCCGCCGCCAGCCCTGGCTGCCCGAGGGGGTGCGGCTCGTCGAGGCCGACATCCTTCAGCCCGCGTCCCTCGGCGACGCTGGGCGGTCCTGCGACCGCCTCTACCACCTCGCCGCGCTCGTGACCTTCGACCCTCGACGACGCGAGGAGCTGATGCTGGTGAATGGGCAGGGGACGGCCAACGTGTTGGCCGCGGCCCAACGCTGGGGCGTCGAGCGCAGCGTGGTCGTCAGCAGCGCCATCACCCTGGGCGTCTCGCGCTCGGCCCAACGCCTGCTCGATGAGGAGGCCGTCCCCGCCGACGCAGACGTTCGCCGCAACCCCTACCTCGCCAGCAAGCTGGCAGCGGAGCAGGCGGCCGCGGCTGCGGCACGCGAACGGCACGTCGTGATTGTCAACCCGACGACCACCTACGGCCCTGGGGATCGCACGCTCAACTCGGGCACGCTCATCGCCGAGATCGCCCGCTCGCGCCTGGTGCCCGTGCCGCCCGGCGGGGGCAACGTCGTGGACGTTGAGGACGTGGCGGAGGGGATCATCGCGGCGGGGGAGAAGGGGGTGTCGGGACAGCGCTACGTCCTCGGCGGAGCCAATCTCACGTTCGCCCAGATGTTCGCCACGATTGCCGAGGCGGTCGGGCGCAGGCCGCGCTGGGTGCGGCTGCCACGCTGGTCGCGCGGGCCTCTGGCCGCAGCCGCCTGGCTCGCGGGGCGCCTCACAGGGAACCGCTTCCTCACCCCGCAGGTCGTCGGCGACCTTTTCTACTTCAAGTACTACTCCAGCGCCCTGGCGGAGCGGGAGCTGGGCTGGGCCGCGCGCCGCAGCTTCCGCGAGAGCGTCGAGCGCGCCTGGGCCTTCTACCGCGAAGAGGGCCTGCTGCCCTAACCTCCCGAGGGTTCCAAACCTTCGGGAGGTTATGCAGGAGCTAGGTGTGAAGCGACGCGACGTGACGGCGGAACAGGTGAGGGAGGCCAACCGGCTCCTCTACGACGCGGTGGCGGAACGCTACGAGGGGCTGGACGAGCGCCGCTCGCCCCACCTGATGGCCTGGCTGCGGCGGCGGCTCGTGGACCTGCGCGGGCGCGCCCCAGGCGGCCGCCTGCTCGACCTGGGCGCGGGCAGCGGCCTGGTCGCACGCTGCGCGCAGGACATCTTCGGCCTGCGGGTCGGCCTCGACGTCTCGCCGCGCATCCTCGCCTGCCACCGCGAGGCGTTCGACGTGGCAGTGGCGGCCGACGTGGCCGCCCTCCCCTTCCCCGACGCCAGCTTCGACGCCGTGACCGCCTTCGCCGTCCTCCACCACCTCTACGCCTTCGAGGGGCTGGTGGCCGAGGTGCGGCGGGTGCTGAGGCCGGGCGGGGTCTTCTACTCGGACCACGACCTCGACGCCTGCTTCCGGCAGCGCTGGCGCCTGCCGCTCTTTCTCTACCGCAAAGTGCGACGGGCGGGGGCAAAGTTCCGCAAGGCAAGCCCGGCCGTCACCCACGAGCTCTACGAGCTCTCGGAGTGGCAGGAGGCGGGGGTGGATTCCGCGGCACTCGTCGGCCTCTTCGCGGCGACGGGGTGCCGGGCGGAGGCGAGCTACCACTGGTTCGGCCTCAGCCCATGGCTCGACAAGCTGTTCGGCGACCGCCCCCGTCGGCGCGGCTGGGCGCCCCTCCTCTCCCTCGTGGCAACGATGCCCCAGGAGCGCGAAACCCCCACTTCTGCCGCGCCTCCCCAAGCGCGGGCAGCGACGAACCACCACAAGTGAAACCCTGGGAGAATGCCCTAAAGGAGACCTTTGCAGTGCGCACTCCCTCTCGTACGCGGATCTGTGGCGCCTGGCTCGCAGTCTCGGCTCTCGCCCTCGCGGCGTCCACGCCAGGCCCAGGCTTCGCGCCCGTGGCGAAGGGGCAGCCCCAGAATGCGAATCACATCCTCGGCATCAACCTAGCGGGGCTGGCCGACTGGAACACCGAGCTGCCCTTCGTGGACGCCTTCCGCCTCGCTCGCCACTGGGTCAGCCAGCGCAAGGGCGAGCCCTGGGGCAAAGGTCCAGCCCTCCAACTCGATGAGCACGGCTGGGTGAAAGCCCTGGAGCCCGACTGCTGGGCCGACACGCCCCTGCTGACCTTCAACGGCCACAAGCCCGCTGGCGACTACACCCTCCTCTACGACGGCGAGGGCGACATCCAGCTCCGCGGCGCTAAACTCCTCGCCTCTGAACCCGGCCGCCTCGTCGTCTCGCTCGACCAGGCTTCCGGCGGCGTCTTCCTCCAACTCCGCAAGACCAATCCCGCCAACTACGTCCGAAACATCCGCTTCATCCTCCCCGGCTACGAAAAGACCCATCAGACCGAGCCGTTCCGACCAGGCTTCCTCGAACTCTGGCGCGGGATGAACGCCTACCGCTTCATGGACTGGATGCACACGAACGGCTCGCCGGTGGCGGAGTGGGCCGACCGCCCGAAGATGACCGACGCGACCTGGACCATCAAGGGCGCCCCCCTCGAGGTGATGATTGACTTGTGCAACCGCCAGCTCATCAACCCCTGGTTCTGCATCCCCCACAAGGCCAGCGACGACTTCGTCCGCAAGTTCGCCACCATGGTCCGCGACCGACTCGACCCCACGCTTCACATCTACATCGAGTACTCCAACGAGGTCTGGAACGGCATCTTCGCCCAGTCGAAGTACGCGCAGGAGCGCGCTAAGGAGCTGGGCATCGGGCCCAAGGAGCGCCCCTGGGAGGGCGGTGGCATGTGGTACGCCCAGCGCTCCGTCGAGATCTTCAAGCTCTTCGAGGAGGTCTTCGGCGGCCGCGACCGCCTCGTCCGCGTGCTCGCCTGGCAGTCAGGCAACGCCTGGTGGCTCCAGAACATCCTCCTGCCCTGGAAGGACACGGCGAAGCAGGTGGACGCCATCGCCACGGCGCCCTATCTCCACATGTGCTTCGGCCCGCGCAGCAAGCCCTCCTCCGACGAGGTCGCCGCCTGGAGCGTTGACCAGGTGCTCGACTACGCCGAGTCCAAGGCCCTCCCAGACGCCATAAGGGGCGTCAAGGCCGTTAAAGCCCTCTGCGACAAGCACGGCTTCCGCCTCCTCTCCTACGAGGCCGGCCAGCACCTCGTCGGCGTCGGGGGCGGCCAAGACAACGACCGCCTCACCGCACTCTGCCGAGCCGCCAACTGCCACCCCCGCATGGGCGACATCTATCGCAAATACTACGACGCCTGGCGCGACGCCAGCGGCGACCTCATGGCCGTCTTCTCCTCTATCGGCCGCGACAGCAAGTGGGGCTGCTGGGGCCAGGCCGAATACTGGGACGAGACGCCCGCCGACCGCCCCAAGCTCAAGGCCACCCTCGACTGGAACGCCGCAAACCCGCTCAAGAACGCCCCGCCAGCCATCGAGGGCCTCGCCGACGCCACCGTGAAGCTCGGCCAGCCCCTCTCCCTCAAGCCCACCATCACAGACGACGCCAAATCCCGAATGCCCGTCATCGTCTCCTGGAGCAGCAGCGCCGTGAACGCCGTCACCTTCTCGGCGCCCCTCAGTCCCCAGACCGAGGTTCGCTTCGCCCGACCCGGCTCCTACACCCTCCTCCTGCGTGCCTCCGACGGCTTCGCCCGCTGCGAGAAGGCCATCACCATCACGGTCGAATAACCGGGCGTCACCGTGCCCCCCGCCCGGCCTGCCAAAATGGCAGGCCGAGGTGAGCTCAAACCCGCCCACCAAAGAACGCCCCTGACCGCGGAGCGCCGGGCCGCATTGTCCCAAATCAAGTCATGTCAAGGTTTTGCGTCACGCAATCGTCGCCCTGCGACGTGCTGGCACACTCGTTGCTGTGCGGCCACGCAGAAGCGCTCGGAACTGCCGAGTGCAAGTGGCGAATAGGACGACGGCCATAGTTCTCGCGTGAAAGGAGGTGGTTGAGATGCTGTGGCCAGTCACTAGACCATTCGGGTGGTGGGATTGGGACCCGTGGGCCGAGCTGCGGCAGATGCAACGGGAGATGAACCGCCTGTTCAACAGCATCGAGGGCCGCGGCCCCGCGGAGTTCCCTGCGCTCAACGTGTGGCGGGGCCCTGAGGGCTCCCTCGTCACCGCCGAGTTGCCGGGCCTGGACCCCAAGGCGCTCGACATCTCGGTGCGCGGCAACACGCTGGTGGTGCGCGGCAGCCGTGAGCCCGAGAAGCTGGAGGAAGGGGCGGCCTACCATCGCCAGGAGCGCGCCTTCGGCTCCTTCGTCCGCTCCGTCCAGCTCCCCCACCAGGTGGATGCTGCCAAGGTGGAGGCGACCTACCGCAAGGGCATCCTGCGGGTGAAGCTGCCGGTCGCCGAGGCCGATAAGCCCAGGCAAATCACCGTCACTGCCGGATGATATGAGCCGTCATGCGAAAGGAGGTGAGTCACTATGGCAAAGAAGATGGAAGTCCAAGCGCGACAGGAGCAGTCGCCCGCCGAGCTCGAGCGCGTGGCACCAGTCCAGACCGTGCCGTTCGACGCAGACATCTACGAGCGGGACGATGCGCTTGTGGTGATAGCCGACCTGCCGGGCTGCGACGAGCGGTCGGTGGACATCGGCGTCGAGCAAGGCGTGCTCACTATCGAGGGCCGCGTGGAGCCCGACAACGAGAAGGACTACCGCCTCGAGGTCGCCGAATACAGGCCGTGCCACTTCCGCAGGTCGTTTACCCTGTCCAACGAGGTGGACGTCGCCTCAATTCAGGCGAGCATGCGGGACGGTGTCCTGCGTCTCGTGCTCCCCAAGGCCCCAGAGGCCCGCACCAGAAAAATCGAGGTCAAGACAGGCTGAGGAGGACCCCACAATGGCTATCCGCGACCTGATCCCCTGGCGTCGCACCGGCGCCCGACTGCCCGTGCGCCGAGCAGGGAACCCCTACCTGGCTCTCCAGAATGAGATGAACCGCATCTTCGACCGCCTTCTGGGCGCCTGGGACCTCGAGCCCTTCGATAGGTGGCCCACCTTTGCGGCCTCCTTTGCCCCTAGCGTGGACGTCACCGAGACCGACAAAGAGGTCCGCGTCCAGGCCGAGCTCCCTGGCATGGACGAGAAGGACATCGAGGTCACACTCGCCAACGGCATCCTGACGATCCAGGGCGAGAAGCGGGAGGAGCGCGAGGAGAAGGACGCCGGGAGCTGGTGCTCCGAGTGCCGCTATGGCCGCTTCCACAGGGAGATCGCTCTCCCAACCCAGGTGGATGAGGCCAAGGCCACCGCCACCCTCACCAAGGGCGTCCTCACGGTCACCCTCCCCAAGACCCCAGAGGCCCAGGACAGGCGCAAGCGCATCCAGATCAAGAGCGGCTCCTGACCCCTGCCACACTTGCGCCACCCGCGTAATCCGCGGTTGCAGGTCCCCGCCTGCGTCACCGGGGAACGCCAACCGCGGATTACGCGGGCCACCCGCACGCGATCAGCTCTGCGCCAGTTCCCTCCCACACGCCTCACCGCCATTGCTCTGCCCTCTCTGGGGGCTGGTCGCGTGCGTGCAGCGCGCCGCGGAAGCGCTCACCGCCATTGCTCCCCCCTCCCCTATCCGCATCCTCTCCGCACAATCCCTGCTTCAACCTTCCTCAGCCCGAGCGGCCCGCGAGGGCCTGGGCGACGCGGGCGGCTTCGGTGGAGGCGGCGGGCTTGCCCGAGAGGGCCTCGGCGGTAGCGGCGATGCGCTCGCACTCGGCAGTGGCGGCGGGCATCTTCAGCGGCTTGGGGCGGGCGCCGGCGATGCGGGTGAAGTTGTCGTGGTAGACCTTGTGGAGCACGGCGTCGGGCAGGCACATGCCGCGAATGACGCCGTCCTCGGGCGGACCGAGGAGGAAGTCGGCCTCGGGCGGGACGCGGAACTCGTCGCTGGTCTCGAGCCAGCGGAAGACGATGCCCGCGCGGGCGATGGCCTCGGGGACCTTCAGCCCGCTGGCGAGGTCGGTGCCGAAAAGGATGCGGTCCGCGTACCGGGTGAAGAAGTCCCGCCCCACATCCGGCGCACGCGAGATGTTGTAGAGCATCTCGATGCCGGGGGCGAGGTCGAAGTGAACCGTGGGGTGGGCGTCGAGGAATCGGGCCGCACGGGGCAGATCGGCGGACAGAAAGTAGAAGTGTGCGAAGATGATCCTGAGCCGCGGGTGGCGGGCCAGCACCGCGTCCACCTCGGCGTAAAGCTCCTCCTTCGTCACGTCACTTGGCCCGTAGCCCCAGTTGCGCTGTTTCGCCCATATCGGGGTCCTGTCGGGGTCCCAGAACTCCTCGGGGTCGTTGACGTGCCAGAGGACGGGGAGGGCAAGGTCTTCGACGCGCGACCAGTAGTCGGCGAAGTAAGGGTCCGTGACGGGGACGTTCATCCGCTGGCGCGAGGTGGGCTTGCCCTCGATCATCTTGATGCCGTCGCAGCCCATGGCGGCGAATGCCTCGGCCTGCTCGGCGAGGGCTGGGGTCTTGACCTTGCCGCCGGAGACCCGAGCCGCATGGTTGAGGCCGGCGAACACGAAAAAGCGGTCGGGGTGGAGCGCCTTCATCAGGAGGGCCTGCGGCAGGCCGCTGCCCGAGGCGGCGTCCTGGATGGCGACGAGGGACATCATCTCGATGCCCGTCGCCTCGGCGATGGCCAGCATGGCGGCCTCCTGGCCGCCTGGGCCCATGTGCACGTGGCAGTCAATGATGTGCTTCGCTCTCGATTGCCATTCGCTCATTGCTGGCTCCGTGGGTTCCCCCTCCACCTCCGCACGCCCCGGCTCCCTGGCTCGGCGCAGAGTGAATCATGCCAGACGCCCGGTGCGGCGTCAAGGAGGCCCCCCGCGCCGCTGCGAGCCGGGGTTGCAGGTGGATTCCGTAGCCCCGCAGGGGCGTGAGGCGACAGCCCAGGCCAACGCCCTGGGTCCACTGGCCCCCATCAAGCAAACACTGAAGGGGCGCGAAAGGCAAAAACACGGTTGACTCCGGGCGGGCAAATCCGTAGAATAGCAGACTCTGATTCGGCTGTGGAACGCCTGGAGTGCGGAGAATGACCAAGAGCTACATGGCAAAGCCGAGCGACGTTGCTCGGCAGTGGCACCTGGTGGACGCGACGGACCAGGTGCTCGGGCGCCTGGCCACCCGCGTCGCTACCGTCCTGTGCGGCAAGCATCGCCCCACCTACACGCCGCACGTGGACACCGGCGACTTCGTGGTCGTGATCAACGCCGCTAAGGTGCGCGTGACCGGCCGCAAGATGGACCAGAAGCTCTACTGGACCCTCTCGCGACGGCCCGGGCACATCAAGAACCGCACCCTGCGCCAGATGATGGCCACGCGGCCCGACCAGGTCATCCGCCGCGCGGTCAGCCGCATGCTGCCCAACAGCGCCCTGGGCCGCCTCATGCTCCGCAAGCTCAAAATCTACGCCGGCCCGAAGCACCCGCACGAGGCCCAGAGCCCGCAGCCGCTGGCGCTCAAGTGAACCAGTAAAGGAGAGCCCGCTTGCCCGCTGCTCCGACCGCAACCGAATACTGCTGGGGCACTGGGCGGCGCAAGACCGCCGTCGCCCGAGTCCGCCTGCGCCGCGGCACAGGCCGCATCATCGTCAACGGCCGCGAGGCCAACGAGTACTTCCCCGTCGAGCGGCTCCAGAACGCCATACGCGCCCCCCTGCGCGCCGTCAAGGCCGTCAACCGCTTCGACATCTTTGCGACCATCAGGGGCGGCGGCATCGCAGCCCAGGCCGGCGCCATGCTCCTCGGCATCGCCCGCGCACTCATAAAGCTCGACCGCGAGTTCCACCCCAAGCTCAAGGAAGAAGGCTTCCTCACCCGCGACTCGCGCGAGAAAGAGCGCAAGAAGTACGGCCGGCGCCGCGCACGCGCACGCTTCCAGTTCTCCAAGCGCTAAGAGACCACCTCCTCCGCAATCCCAACCCGCCGCGTCGCCCCGAAGCCCGCGGCGGGTTTCTCATGGCCCCGCCCGCGGTTGACCGCGCGGCTGTTTTCTGGCATATTCGCGCACTGCCGCGCGGCACAGCCGCCCCCGGCTGCGTCGTTCAGCGGTCGGCGGCGCTATCCGCACAGCCGAGGGCGGCTGTGCCAGACAAGCTTCAATCGGCGAAAGCGTCATCCCTGGAGGAACCCAATGGCGCGACTGAAGCTCGGCGTGCTCGTGGATTGCCTGCGCCTGGGGGCGCGGGCGGGCATCGAGAAGGCCGCACAGATGGGCTTCGACGGCGTCCAGGTCTACGTCACCGCCGGCGAACTCGCCCCCGAGAACCTGCCGCGGAGCGCCCGACGCGAACTGCGGAAGTTCCTGGCCGACCGCCATCTCGCCCTCAGCGCCCTGTGCGTCGAGCTCGGCGGCTACGCCGACCCCGCAGCCCTCGACGAACGCATCGTCCGCACCCACCGCATGATTGACCTCGGCGTAGACCTCGGCGTAAGCATCCACACCACCCACATCGGCAAAGTGCCCGAAGACCCCAACGCCCCCGCCCGCCGCACCATCGCCGAGGCCCTACACGCCATCGGCGCCTACGCCGCCGAACGCGCCTGTTGCCTCGCCGCCGAGACCGGCCCCGAGGACACCGCCCTCATGCACGACTTCCTCGCCTCCATCGGCTCCGACGGCGTCAAGGTCAACTTCGACCCCGCCAACCTCGTCATGAACGGCTTCGACCCCGTCCGCGGCGTCTACGAGCTCGCCGACTTCATCGTCCACACCCACGCCAAGGACGGCCTCCGCCGCCCCGACAAGACGGCTGCCGAGGTCCCCCTCGGCGAGGGCCAGGTGCCCTGGGACCGCTACCTCGCCGCCCTGCGCGAGACCGGCTACGACGGCTTCCTAACCATCGAGCGCGAATGCGGCGACGACCCCGTCGCCGACATCCTCAAGGCCAAACGCTTCCTAGAAACCCTTTGACCGAGCCTCCCCTACGCCTGTCTTGCGCCTGAAAGGGGCGACCCATGATAGCGCAGGACAGAGCGAAGCAACGCCCCGGGCTGTAATGCCCCCCGCTGGGGCTCAGGCTAGGTCGAAGACCGAAACTGGGGTAGCGTCAGGTCAGGGGCGCCTTTACCACTACAACGCTGTATTCTCTTGCTCCAAAGCGGACAACTACTTGTCAGCACAGCAGATACGCCACACCCACATGTCACTCTGAGCCGAGCCCGCCTCCCGGCGGGCGGAGCGAACAATCT
>Ga0101944_10004765_pt1 | contig 16312 bp, 14 predicted proteins | sample DewCreD2012metaG_FD_75245 | JGI IMG/M metagenome (GOLD analysis project Ga0101944, IMG submission 75245) | Hot spring sediment bacterial and archeal communities from British Columbia, Canada, to study Microbial Dark Matter (Phase II) - Dewar... ...
CAAAAACTTCTTCACTCTCCTCGGTAACCTGAATCGTGAGTCAACCAAGACCCAACGGTCCCCAGCCTTCGGTAACATTTATCCATGAGTCAACTCGACCTTTTGATACGGGTTCCTGCTTGATGCATTATGGTTGCTTATTGCTGAACAGGGGAAATAAATCGTCATCAGGCCACTCTCCAATCTCGCCCGCTGCGCGGTGGAGCAAGGCATCAATTTCACCATCCGGCAGTCCCTCTCCTTCTCGACGTTGGTTAAAAAGGGCCGCCCACGCCACACCATGACTTAAAATGGCCCAAAAAGTAAATGTCCCGGGCAGACTGCCGTTGTGCCAGAGATTATATCCTTGGGGCATCTGTGTTGGGCGCACCATCCAACCACAACCGTAATAGGCGTCTTTTACGCGACCGTTTTCCTCACGTGCCACGGGCGGAGCAGGGGGGCTGACCATTTCCTGCCACCAATCGGATTTAAGAAGGGGCTTTTCCTGATTCATTATTGCGGCTGAGAGGCGCATCAAGTCCACCACGGAGCATATCCAACCTCCATGAGCGTCCATCGCTTCCAGGCAAAAGGTGCCATAGGGTGCCGGGGTGGGTGACGGTTCACCATCAAACACATTAGGTCCCTCGCGATTATCCGCCATGTAGTAACGCGTTTCTTCGGGATATGCATTCCGAAGGAGAGAGCGCCCCAATTTCAACGATTGAATACCCGCCACCGTTCCCAAATCGTGGCGGATCCATGCTTCGTAGGAATGACGGGTCACCGCTTCAATGAGCCGCCCCAAGATACAGTAGCCGAAATTGGAGTAGGCATGTCGGGTCCCTGGATCAAAATCCAGCGGTTTCCCCATCATATAACGAATTATGTCCCGTGGCCCCGGGGGCGAAGGCACGCCACAGGCCTTGGCAATAGGCCGTGACATAAACATGGGGTCCCCGCTTGCCGCCCTATCCCATCCGCCGGTGTGCTGAAGTAAGTGTCGCAGGGTGACGCGACCGAGTCTTGGGTCTTTTTCCCGTCCGGGTAGCGAAGCCAGTCCCAGCCGCGCAAAGGCGGGCTCGTCCAAGGATAAACGTCCGGCCTGTGCCAGTCGCAACACTGCCAAGGCTGTGATGGGTTTGGAAAGGCTTGCCAGACGAAAAAGGGTGGTGGGCTGAACTGCGATGCGCTCTTCACGGTTGGCCCAGCCGTAACCTCTTGCGTAAACCAGACGTCCATGGCGCAGGATGGCCAGAGCTCCTCCCGGGATGTTTCGTGCCGCCATGAAACTTTCCATCTGACGGTCAAACGGAGCGAGAGGAGATCGGGATGCTTCGCGGAAAAATCCAGGTAGAACTGCCGCAGCCAGCGCCCCTCGCAAAAATTGACGACGCGGCATCTTTGCCGCCGAGCCGGGTGCAGGAACATTTTTGGAAAGACCGGCATTCATGCGTGCATTAAAAAATGAACAATTAATAAAAATTATATTTCCTTTTTTATTAAAAAGCATTAAAAACAACGCAGCCCAATGAATGTGGATGTTAACATTTGGCGTACCTTGACGCGATTGATGATGTGGTTGTTTGTATTCGCCGTATTTAGTGCGGTGGCAATCACGTATCATCCTTTGCTCAAGCAGAATGAGCGCATGCGCTCTGTCATTTTCCATCTTGATCAGCAAATCCAACAAGAGGAAGCGGAACAAAAGCGGATGCGAGCAGCCATCGAGGCGATGACCAAAGATCCTACCACGGTCGAGAGGCTGGTTCGCGAGCGCTTGGGCTATGCACGCCCGGGTGAAACGGTCATCCGTTTTGAGGAGCAGACCCGCTAGAGACACCGGACACGGTGTTTTCCGCAGGCTGGAGCACACTTTTTCCAAGCAAAAGCTCCGCAATCACTTTGCGGCGATAATTGAAAATTTTTTCCAAATCCCGACGTACCCAGAGTGGATGAAGCAGCCAACTGCCCCAAAAAGCGTAGGTCACATTATCCAACATCCGTGTATGTTGGCCGTGCGTAATAAAAATATGTTCGTGCCGCCAGAGGCGATAAGGACCGCGTCGTTGTTCATCCACAAAACAGTTGGGTGGGTCCCATACGGTGATTTCGCTTTGCCAGCGAAGGGGAATGCCGTGCAACTTCAAACGGTAATCCAATATTAATCCGGCACGCATGTTGAAGTCGGTTGAGATAATGGAAAAATTCAACCAAGGCGGTGTGATGCGCTCCAAATTGCGTGGATCGGCAAAGAAGGGAAACACCTCCTCCCGCGGCTGCGGCAGGATTTGCTCTGCGTTAAATTGATAAGTCCTCATGCCGGGTCTTTGCAAGGCAACCCAAAATGCTGCACGACAAGCTACGACTATGTTGCAGGCCGGTTGGAATCAGGTTTTGCGCAAATCGTAGCAAAACAAATAATCGTTGTGGCGAAGATATAGGCGACCGTCCACCACCACAGGATGTGCCCAACCTGGGCCGCCCATGCCGGGGCGACCGGGGATATTGAATTTTCCTCGCAACCGATACTCTGACGGGTCTGCATCCAACATCACCACGGTATTGTCTTCGTACCGGTAGATGAGTTTGTTATCCACACATACCACGGCTCCGGAGCGCCGTCCGATTTGGTTGGTGGACCATTGCACCTTGCCAGTGGCCATTTCGATACAAATTGGATTACCCCCATTATGGCCATGTGCACCAAAGATATGACGGCCCAACTTCAAAAATCCACCGTGATGACATTGGAAAACATTTGGCCCCAACCAATATACTTCCTCGGCTTTGAAGACATCCCCGTCTTTGATCAACCGAAGCAGCGCGCTTCCCGTGTTGTAGCCGGTGGAAACAAACACAAAGTCGCCATCCGTAACTGGAGTGGGAATATTGGCAGTTCGATTGGCGATGCGTGGGTAATGCCAGAGCAATCTGCCAGAGCTTGCCTCCACCCCTACGGCACCGTTGCCCAGCAGGGTTACGTATTGCCGCACACCCCCCGCTTCTGAAACGACTACTGATGCATAGGCGGCGGCTCCAAGGTTTTGTCCGGCGGCTGGAGCACATTTCCAAATGAGTTCCCCTGTTTTACGGTTTAAGGCAACCAGCGCAGCTTGGGGACCACCGGGGGTACAGATTAATATTTCGCCGTCCACGAGCGGTGACTCGCTGAACTTCCAGCCGCTCATCATACGGCCGCCAAAATCAGCCGCCATGTTTTTGCGCCACAATTCTTTGCCGTCTGCCGCTTGTGCACAAACCAAGTCGCCTTCGGTGCCAAGTACATACACAAGTCCATCATGAACTGTGGGGGTGCAGCGCGAGCCGTCTTGATGCGGCGGCCCCACGCGCAGTTTCCAAGCCACTTCCCGCTTGCTCAAATCCATGGCGACAAGGAATTGAGAGTGCTGGCCACCTTCATCCAAATCACCCATCGTGTACAAACGATTGCCTACGATGGCCACGCTCGAATAACCGCGGCCCAAGCCGCGGAATTCCCATAAAAGTTTGGGCCCTTCCTCTGGCCAAGTTTCTGCGAGGCCGGTTTCCCGACTGATGGCGTCGCGATTGGGACCTCGCCATTGGGGCCAATCTGCTGCCGATGTCGAGGTGGAAATTATGGCCGTGCAGAGTACCAAGAGAAACGCGGCTATTTGAGGGGTCCGAGGCGAGGTGCTGGTTTTCATCGTCGGTTTCTATATTGGAGTTTCTGTTTGTGGTCAAACCATATTGGTGCGTTGCTCAGGCGAGGTGCCATCAGGTTCAGCGCCCAAGGGGGACATCAAGGCGCTGCGCCGACAGGCATCCGCCACCATTTCCAGTTGCTTCAAAAATTCCTCCCGTTGATTCATGGGAAGAGCGGCCAAAACCTCCGCTTGCAGGGCAAGCGCTACGCGTCGTGCTTTGAGGAATTGGCGGCGCCCCGCTGGTAGCAGGGAAACACGTCGTGCCCGGCGGTCTTCTTCGTGGGGGTTTCGCTCAATCCAACCGCTAGCCTCCATCCGGCGCAACAGCGAGGCAATTGTGTTGGGGTCGCTGCTCATCGCTTGAACGAGGTCGCGCTGGCGCATGCCCTGGCTTCCTCCTTCGTACAAAGTGCGCAGTGCCGTGTATTGGTCTGGTGTCAATCCCAGAGCGGCACATCGGCGGCGGAAAGCCTGATTGAGGCTGAACCATGCACGGCGCAAGAGAATGGGCAGCCGTCGGGACGGCGTGCTGCGGACGTTATTTGGACGATTATTACGCACAGGTAATAATTATTTGCGGATGCGCACTCCGCAATACAATATTCAAAACTGGAATGGAGAATAGAAGTATGATTAATGCTTCAGAAAAGGGTTCGCGGTGTCAAAGACACCGCGCTGAAGGGCTTTCGCCTCTGCTGATTGCCACGGGGTTAATGGTGGGAATGCTGTCCTCAATGGCCGCCACAGGATGGCTGTCGTGGCGCGGTCCCGAACAAACCGGAGTTTCACGGGAGACCAACCTGCCTGAAAAAATTGTCCTTAATGGTGAGAACCATCTCTGGACGGCCGACTTCCCCGGTAAATCCACTCCCGTCATTGCAGATGGGCGCCTCTACATCATGGGCTATTTGGGCGAGGGGCCTGACTTGCAAGAAGGCGTGGCCTGTTTTGATGCAGAGACCGGCCAAAAATTGTGGCAACGGCTGTACAATGATTATCTTAGTGACACCATTTACCTACGCTATGCCACTGCCAGTCCGGCCGTGGACCCTGAAACAGGAAACATTTACTCACAAGGCACGCAAGGCTTGCTGAGTGCCTTTGACCGCTATGGAAAGGTGTTGTGGCAACATCACTTGATGGAATTTTTGGGACGGCTGACATTTCCGAACAGCCGGACAGCTTCACCCCTGATTGACGGCGAATTGGTTATTGTCCGGGGCATCACTGCCAATTGGGGAGCTCAAGGCCCGGGCGGCGACCGGATTTATGCCTTCGACAAGCGCACCGGTGAGCCCGTCTGGGCAAGCAACCCGGGTGGGCGCCCAATGGACAACTCTTTTTCTCATCCCGTTCTGGGTTGGTACAAAGGTTACCGCGTCCTTTACACGGCTTGTGGCGACGGCAGTGTGGTGTGTGTCAATGCTCGCACCGGCACGCCTTTTTGGCGGGTGCCTTTGTTCAAAGCTGGCATTAACGCCACGGTATTGGTCCACAACAATGACAAGGTGATTGCTGTCTTTGGTACGCCCTATGAGTTGGGACAAATGGTTGCCCTTAAAATTCCAGATGTGGATCCTGCCTCGCTCACCAATGGCCCCAAAGAATTTCAGCGGGCGGATTTGGAATTGTGGAGCGCCGAAATTTCCTCCTCGACTAGTTCACCCATCTTAGTCGGCGATACTGTGTACATTGTTGCGGAGAAGGGGGATTTGTGCAGCGTGGATGCCAACACCGGCGTTGTCCATTGGAAGCTCAAACTGGGAATTGAGCAACGCAACTCCTGCCCACTTTATGCTGATGGCAAACTTTATGTGCCAATCTTGGACGACCCGGCCGGTAAGACTGAAAGCCAGGGAGAGGCCGGCAACAAAGGGGCTTTTTATGTGGTTCGGCCGGAGCGGACTAATGCGACCATCTTGACCCATCTTGAACTCGATGGCCGTTGTTTTGGTTCGCCTGCTGTTTACAAAGGACGTGTTTACGTTCAGACCGCCAGTAAACTTTATTGCTTTGGTCCCAAACAGCCCGCGGCAGCATTACCGCCTCCCCCTCCTGAAAATCCATGGCCCACGCCCGGCCCGGCTGCTCAGCTTCAAATTATTCCCAATGAAGTTTTACTATTACCGGGCGAGACAAAATCCTTCCGCGTGCGTGCTCTCGATGCCAAGGGGTTTGTCGTTAACGAGCGCGTGGAACCAAAAACCGTAAAGTGGTCCCACTACGTCCCCCCGACTGCATTGGTTCGGGCCACGCTCAATGCCACATTTGACAACGAGGGACGTTTGGTGGCTTCACCCACCAACGTAACCAGTGCCGGAGCCTTTATGGCGGAATGGAATAACCTGAAAGGTGTTGCCCGAGGTCGGATTCTGGCCCGCCTTCCCGTATTTGAAGATTTTGAAGGATTCAGTCTGACCTCAACGACCACCAACACGTTGGAGCCGCCGACTCCATTTGCGTATCCGCCGCTTCCTTGGATTGGGGCGCGAACCAAATTTGAAGTGCGCGAGAAAGATGGAAACAAGGCTTTGGTCAAAACAATTGACAACAAATTTTTCCAGCGTGCCTTCGTCTTCATCGGGCGCCCGGACATGAGCAATTATACAATCGAGGCGGATGTCATGAGCGAGGGAAACCGCCGCAAGATGTCTGATGTGGGTGTCATTGCTCAGCGATACCTTATTGTACTCAAGGGCAACGAACAAAAACTTGAAATCAATTCCAATCTTGAGCGGTTGCGAGTGCCACCCACTGGAAGCCCGCCCAATTTCTCATGGTCGCCGAACACTTGGTATCGCTTGAAGGCTCGTGTGGACAATCAACCCAATGGACATGGCATCATTCGAGCCAAGGCATGGAAGCGCGGCGACCCGGAGCCGGCGGCATGGACTTTGGAGGCTCATCACGCCACGGCCCACACCAGCGGCTCACCCGGTTTGTACGGTTTTTCTCCTCAGGAAATGCGCGTTTACATTGATAACGTGCGCGTGACCCCCAATGAAAATACAGGTCCCTGAAGCCCTTTTTACAGAATCCACGCATCATGAAAACGAAATCATCTTTGTTGCTTATTGGACTGTGCGCCGTGGTTTTTGCCCATGTGACGGCATCAGGGCAAAAACCTTCCGACTGGCCCCAATGGGGTGGGCATGACCCGGGTCGAAACATGTATTCCTCTGCCACCGGTTTGCCGGATTTTGTGCACCCGGGCAAGGCACCCGAAAAAAATGATTACTCCGGCGCCAAAAACCTGAAATGGGCCGCACGGTTGGGCACTCAGAGTTACGGCAACCCCACCATTGCCAATGGGCGGGTGTTTGTCGGCACCAACAACGACGAACCCCGGGACCCACAGCATAAAGGGGACCGCAGCATTCTTATGGTTTTTGACGAAAAAACGGGAGAATTCCTTTGGCAATTGGTCATTCCCAAGCTGGCCTCGGGCAAGGTGAACGACTGGGAGAGCTTGGGTTTGCTCAGCTCGCCCACGGTTCAGGGCAATCGCGTTTATATCACTACCACCCGTTGCGAAATGATGTGCCTGGATGTCGAGGGACTGGCCAATGGCAACGATGGGCCCTATCAAGAGGAATCACAATATGTTGTGGGGCCCGGCAAACCCAAGGCAACCCTTGGTCCCAAGGATGCGGACATTATTTGGGTCTTCGACATGATGGACGAATTGGGCGTTTTCCCTCACAACGGCTCCAACTCTTCTTTACTGATTGTGGACGATCTTGTGTTTGGCTGCACCTCGAACGGACAGGATTGGACTCATTCCAATGTGCCATCACCTCTGGCTCCCAGTCTAGTGGCAGTGAATAAAATCACTGGTAAACTTGCAGGGGAAGACGTTGAAAAAATCGGCACCCGTTTGTTTCACGGTCAGTGGTCTTCACCCTCAGCCGGCAAGGTCGGAGAACGCACGTTGGTGTTTTTTGGCGCCGGCGACGGCATCTGCTACGCTTTTGATGCAAAGCCTCGAAAAGACGGCGAGGATTACCTTTTGGAGTTGGTTTGGAAATTCGATGCCAATCCTCCCGAATATAAAATGAAGGACGGCAAACCAATCAAATATCCCGATGCTGATGGCCCGAGCGAAATCAATGCCACGCCTGTATTTTACAAAAACCGTGTTTATGTGGCGATCGGTCAAGACCCTGAACATGGCGAGGGCGTGGGGCGGCTTGTGTGTATTGACGCGACCAAGACGGGAGACATCACACAGAGCGGGTTAATTTGGGATTACAAGGGCATCCATCGGAGCATTTCCACCGTGTCCATTGACCCAAAGACCGGCCTGTTGTTCGTGGCTGATTTCAGTGGATTTTTGCACTGTCTGGATGCCGAGACCGGAAAGTTATTTTGGACTCATGATGTGAAGGCCCACGTTTGGGGGTCCACCATGGTGGCCGATGGCAAGGTTTATTTGGGCGATGAAGACGGGGACCTCCTCATCATGGCCGCTGACAAGGAAAAGAAGATCATCTCCGAGGTCAATCTCGGCGCGCCCATTTACAGCACTCCTGTGGTGGCCAACGGTGTGCTGTACGTGGCCACACAGACCCATTTGTTTGCATTTCAAAAACAGGACCAAGTGGCCAGCCGCAGCGAATAATTCTCATGCGCAAAAAAATTCTTCTCGGTATTTTTCTGGTGGCAGTGTATCTGCTGCACCAGGATTTTTGGAACTGGCGAAAAATTGAGCCGCTGGTGTTTGGATTCCTGCCCATCGGCCTGGCCTACCATGCCGGTTACTCCATCCTTGCGGCCATTACTATGGCAATCCTTGTCAAGTTCGCTTGGCCACAGGACCTTGATAAAACGGAGGCTGAAATCTCCCGGGGTAAGGAGGGCAGGGAGTCATGAATCCGGCCATTATCGTTTTCATCTACCTTGCCGTTGTTTTATACATCGGCATTTTCGCTTTTCGCCGCAGCCAACAATCCGGCGAGGATTATTTCTTGGCGAGCCGTTCCTTGGGGACGTGGGTTTTCCTCCTGTCGTTGTTCGGAACGAACATGACGGCTTTCGCCATCTTGGGCAGCTCTGGTTTGGCCTATCAACGCGGCATTGGTGTATATGGTCTCATGGCGTCGGCCTCGGGATTTGTCATTCCGCTGACCATCTTTTTCATCGGCACCCGCTTGTGGGCGTTGGGCAAGAAATATGGGCACATGACACAGGTCCAGTACTTTCGTGATCGTTGGGAGTGTGGACACATCGGCACGGCCATCTTTGCTCTTACGGCTGCGATGCTTGTGCCTTACATCATCATCGGTGTCATGGGAGGCGGACAAACCTTGGAAGCCATCAGCACCGTCATGGGGCCTGATAAAAAGCCGGTCATGGTGGAGGTCATGCGCGGTGGTCAAACCGTGCTGGAACCCAAACACCTGGTCAGCTACGAAGTCGGCGGCGCAATTGTCGCCTTGGTGGTGATGAGTTACGTCTTCTTCGGTGGCATGCGCGGCACGGCCTGGGTCAACACATTTCAAACAGTGATGTTTTTGTGCTTCGGGACGCTGGCGTTCGTTTTGATTGGCCGCAACTTGGGCGGATTCGAGCAGCTCATGCAATCGTTGGCGGCCAACCCCAAAACCGCTCCATTACTTACCCGCGAACGCATCCCCGTTGAGGAATTCTTCAGTTACACGTTTATTCCGCTGTCATCCATCATGTTTCCGCATATTGCAATCATGTGCATGACCGCCAAGAAAGCGGCTTCCTTCAAGAAAACTGTTATTTTTTACCCCATTTGCATCATGTTGATATGGTTGCCCAGCGTATTTCTGGGCGTGGTGGCGGCTGGTCAATTTCCCGGACTTAAACCCGGCGAGAGTGACGATGTTATTTTGCGGCTCCTTTCCGCCAACACTTCGCTTGCCATTTCAGGCTTGCTGGGCGCGGCCATCATGGCCTGTGTTATGGCGTCTGACAGCCAGATTTTGGCCCTGTGTACGATGTTCACGGAGGATGTTTTTGCCTACTACGGAGGCAAGGAACGTTTTGGGGATCGGGTGCAGGTTTGGACGGGCCGCGCATTTGTTGTGGTGGTGACACTTGTGGCCTATTTGATTGCCATCGAATTGAAGGACAAAGCAGGCATTTTTGAGTTGGCCATTCGTTTCGCATTCTCCGGTTTTGCCGCCTTGGCGCCGGTCATGTTGGCAGCCCTTTTTTGGCGGCGCAGCACAAAGTGGGGCGCCCTGGCATCTGTGATATGGGTTGCTGCAACCATGGCGGGGACCTATTGGTTGTTTGAACACAGCTCGTCCATCGCCCCCAAACCCGGCCAGCCGCCTGTCCCAATTTTTCCTGAGCTTGGCAACTTGTTTCTGCGCACACCCGGCAATGTGACCATCTACGGGTACCTGCCGGTGATGTTCATGGTGTTGGGGTCCGCGGTGATGATGGTTGTTTTTTCGCTCCTCACCCGGCCGCCTTCTGAGGCCACGCTCAACAAGTACTTTCCACGCCGGGAAGATTCGGCACCGACTGCACAACCCCGGCCTGATTTGGTGCCGGTTGCATAATACAACTGAAAAACCTTGTCAGACTCCATGAGCAAAGTAACGGATCAAGAAATCGCTCAAGCCCGGGCAGCTCTCGATGCCCATACCCGTCAGATGATTGAATGGCATTTTTCGCCGGAGACCGGTTGCCCATTTTGGCTTGAATGGGCGCGGCAAGCTGGCTGGGATCCGCGGAAAGAAGTGCACACTTTTACAGACCTCATCGAGCGCTTCCCCCACTTTCAAGATGAATGGCTTCGCGATCAACAACCCGATGTTTGGGTGCCTGCCGCCTACAAGGGGCGTCCCTATAACATCTTTGAAACCGGCGGCACCACTGGCATGCCCAAACAGCGCATTGGATGGGACGATTACAAAATTGATTACGAGGAATTCAGCGGAAAAATATCTGATGAACACTTTCCCCGCGGCGGCGCCTGGTTGATGGTGGGGCCGACGGGGCCGCGCCGTCTGCGGCTGGCCATCGAGCACCTCGCCAATTTTCGGGGAAGTCCATGTTATTTCGTGGACTTGGACCCGCGCTGGGTCAAGCGCGTCATTGCCCGGAAACAATTTGAAATTGCACGCGACTACATGGAGCATGTGGTGGAACAAGCCGTGGTGTTGATGAAGCATCGCCGCATTTCCGGCCTTTTCACCACGCCAAAACTTCTTGAGGCCCTCGGAGAAAAAATCAACCTTTGGGAAGCCGGTATTCGCGGCGTGTTTTGCGGTGGCACCTCCATGCCCCCACAACAAGTTCGTTTTTTAATCGAGGAAGTCCTGGAAAACCGCATCGGCTTTTACCCAACTTACGGCAACACCTTGATGGGACTGGCAGCCAGTGTGCCTCTGACTCCGGAGGATAATTATTCCATCACCTATTACGCACCCCAACCGCGGGCTGTTTTGCGCGTGGTGGACCCCAAGAACACTTCCCAACTTGTGGATTACAATTCATGGGGACGCGTGGAATTGACGACGATGACCAAAGAATTTTTCATGCCGCGTTTTCTTGAGCGCGACGAAGCTCTTCGACGTCCGCCTCGTGCGCCTTACGCATGGGACGGTGTGGCGGAAGTGCGCCCCTTTGGCGCCATAGAGAAACAAATCGTGGAAGGTGTTTATTAAAATGAGCTCATCCAGTATTCCCGGCGTGCCTCATTTGCCCTGCCTGCGATGGGGGCGGGTATATGACAGCTTGGAGAAAAATGAGGTCAAAGATTGCCGGACCGGTGAACTGCGGGCCCGCGTGAGCGTTGTAAATGCAGGCATCCTGCGCAAGGACCTTGCGCGTGCTGCCGAAGGACGGGCTGCGTTGCGGCGTTTCACCACTTCTCAATTGGTGGACATTTGTGCCAAGGCCGGTGAGGCATTTCTTCACGCAGACTTGCCACTGGGTGACCAAGGGCTTCAACAATCGCCGCAGGATTTTGTGGCAACCCTTAGCGCCACCAGCGGCTTGCCCCATGTTTTGGTGCGCCGAAACATGCAACGCATTCATCAAGCCCTGACGCGCATGGGTGAAATCCTTAACGGCCTGACCCGCGGCTTGCCTTTTGAGTTATTGGACAGGGGATGGGGCCGCGTAGGAGGCTCCATGTGTGCTTTTCATGCCATGACGGACGTGTTGGGAGTGGTCATGCCCAGCAATTCCCCAGCCGTCAACAGTCTCTGGCTACCGGCCATCGCCTTGAAAATCCCGGTGTTAATCAAACCGGGACGCGAAGAGCCATGGACACCCTACCGCTTGATTCAAGCCTTTCGGGCGGCCGGTGCGCCACCGGAGGCTTTCGGTTTTTACCCTACCGACCACGAAGGAACGGCGGAGATTTTGCGTGTTTGCGGGCGGTCCTTGTTGTTTGGTGACCAAAGCACCACAAGCCGTTATGCCAATGATTCGCGCATCCAAATACACGGCCCCGGCTACAGTAAAATATTCATTGGGGAAGATGAGGCTGACCGTTGGGCACAGTATGTGGACATTATCGCTGCAAGTATTGCCGACAACGGCGGCCGTTCTTGCATCAACGCCAGTGCCATTCTCATTCCGCGCCATGCCGATGACCTTGCCAATGCCTTGGCGCAAGTCCTGGGGCCGCTGGGGCCTGCCTCTCCGGAAGACCCCGAGGCTCGTCTTTCAGCGTTCGCGAATCCGAAAATGGCGGAGTTTATCAACGCTGCGATTGAAGAGGGATTAAAGACCGCAGGCGCAAAGGACGTAACCGCGGCGGTGCGTCAAGGTCCTCGGTTGGTCCAGCATCAAGGTGCCTTCTACTTGCGACCGACAATTATTCGTTGTGACACGTGGAAACATCCCCTTGCCAACCGCGAATTTTTGTTTCCCTATGCGAGCGTTGTGGAAATGTCACCGGCTGACATGATCAATGAAACAGGCCCATCATTGGTGGTGACCGCCATCACTCGCGACCCGGCCTTTCGTCAGGCATTGCTCGATTCCCCCAACATTGAAAGGTTGAATATCGGCCCCATTCCCACAACGCGAATCTCTTGGGACCAGCCCCACGAGGGGAATATGTTTGAATTTTTATACCGGCGCCGTGCATTGGAAGTGGACGAATCCGAGCGCGGTGGCGTGACGACAACAAGGGGGTGTGCTTGATGGGGCAAGGTTTGCAGGAAATCATTGACCGGCTGGCTTTTGATTATCAGCCGCGCACCCGCCTGATCATGGGCAACGGTTGTCTGAGCCGGGCCGGGGAAGTGGTGCGCGCATTGCCCGCTTCGCGTGTTTTATTGGTGACGGACCCGGGCGTCGCCGCTGCAGGGCATGCAGATCGGCTTCAAAACATACTAATCGAAGCAGGGCTGGAAGTATTCCGCTTTGATGATGTGAGGCCCAATCCCACGACGCGCTGTGTGGAAGCTTGTGTTGACAGGGCGACAGCCGGCAAAATTGAGGCTTTCGTGGCGTTGGGCGGTGGCAGTGCAATGGACACCGCCAAGGGCGCCAATTTTTTATTCACCAACGGCGGACGCATGCACGACTATTGGGGTGTAGGTAAAGCCACAAAGCCGATGCTCCCGCTTGTGGCCATTCCCACCACCGCAGGCACCGGCAGCGAAATGCAATGCGCCGCCCTCATAGCGGATGAAGTGACCCACCAAAAAATGGCCTGCCTTGATCCTAAGGCGGCCCCCAAGGTGGCCTTGCTGGACCCCGAGCTCACGCTTTCTCAGCCACCACGTGTCACCGCATGCACAGGCTTGGATGCCATTGCTCATGCTGTTGAATCCATGGTAAGCCGCCCGCGAAATGCCATTTCTATTCTGTACGCTCGCGAGGCTTTTCGGTTGGCTTCCCATGCCTTTCCCAAGGTGCTTCAGGAACCGAATGATTTGGCTGCCCGCGGAGCCATGCTTTTGGCGGCCGCTTTTGCCGGAGTTGCCATCGAAAACAGCATGTTGGGCGCCGCCCATTCTGCCGCTAATCCGCTGACAGCTCACTTTGACCTTACTCATGGGCATGCAGTGGCGGTGATGTTACCGCACGTCGTAAGATTCAACGCGTTGGATGCCTCATCGACCGAGGCATACATAGAATTGGCTCGCTTGGGGCAACTGGGAAAGGAAGTTGATGATCTGATTCAAGCTCTGGAACAGTGGCGCGTCATGGCCGGGTTATCGCCTCTATCAGTAGCTTGTCCTGCGGCTGCTGAATTAGTGGACACCTTGGCTGAAGAAGCAGCCAGGCAATGGACCGCCCAATTTAACCCACGTCCCTTGACCGCCAATGACTTTGCTGCACTTTATCAGCAAGCGTTGGCTGTGAGCCGTTGAACTTTAATTGAATAACAACGAGCCTTGGATAATCTAAATAATAACGACACTAATTAATAAATTTATGAAGCAACACAGTTCTCGACCCTTCCTCGCCATCCTTGGTGCATTGTGCATGGCTGCCTTGCTTGCCCATGCTGGAGACTGGCCCCAATGGCGTGGTCCAAACCGTGATGGAATTTCCACTGATACCGGTTTGCTCAAGGAATGGCCTGCCGACGGCCCACCCTTGGCCTGGAAAGCCACCGGTATTGGAGCCGGCTATGGCACGGTGGCCATTGTTGGCAACCGCATCTATGTGCAGGGAGACAAGGAGGACAAGACTTATCTCCATGCCCTGAACCGTGCTGACGGCAAACTTCTTTGGAGCACGGCCTTTGGTAAGTCCGGGGCCCCGGGTTGGGGCGGTTTTGCCGGACCACGATGCACCCCTACCGTGGATGGTAACCTTGTGTTTGTGGTAGCCCAATTCGGGGAAATTGCATGCATGGATGCGACTTCAGGCAAAATCCTCTGGCAAAAGGATTATGAAAAAGATTTTCAGGGAGTGCGTCCCGAGTGGGGTTTTGCCGCTTCACCGCTGGTGGATGGGGATCGTGTGGTGTTGGCACCAGGCGGAAACATGGGCAACATTGTGGCGCTGAATAAAAAGACCGGTGAGTTGGTCTGGCGCAGCAAGGATTTCAACGACGAACACCATTACGCCTCCTTGATTCCTGTGGAAATTGGCGGAGTTCGGCAGTACCTCCAACTGACTGCCCGCAGTGTGGCCGGCCTTGCAGCCGCTGATGGTGCATTACTTTGGCGCGTGGACCGGCGCGGAGCTACGGCGGTCATACCCGACCCTGTTTATAACGACGGTTACGTTTATGTGACCTCCGGCTATGGTATCGGATGCAACTTGTTCAAGGTCACTGCCCAAGGCGGCAAGTTTTCCGCCGAACAAGTCTGGGCCAACAAGGTCATGGTCAATCATCATGGCGGGGTGGTGAGGCTGGGCGAATACATTTACGGCTTTTCGGATGGCAAGGGGTGGACATGCCAAAACTTCATGACGGGTGAGGCGGTGTGGCAGGACAAGGAATTGGGCAAAGGCTGCCTTGTCTATGCAGATGGCCACCTCATCGTTCGCGAAGAACGAAAGAGCAAGGGCGTCGTTGCCTTGTTGGAAGCTTCACCTCAAGCTTACAAAGTTAAAGGAAAATTTACCCCGCCGGACCAGAGCGGCAAAGAAAACTGGCCGCATCCGGTGGTCTTGGAAGGAAAGTTGTACCTTCGAGACCAAGACGTGCTTTTGTGCTACGATATCAAGGCTAAATAATTTTAGCCCTCAATCTGAACAACCTTTGTTGAAAACCCTGGCAGTCCACGCTGCCAGGGTTTTTTATTTCATAACATCTCCATGGAATTTCTTGGTTTGCTTTAATATTTGTTGTTGCGTGTGTCACCAATTTGTAACACATTTTGCCGCGTTAGCCCTATGGTGCGGTTGGTTTTTTGCCAGAGTGGCAACGGCGTCAGTTTGCGGCGTTGCCAGCGCACGATGCGCAGTCCAGCATCGTGCGGTTTCTCTTCCTCAGCGTCCTCGCCTGCCCAAGCTGTTCGTAAGGAATGATTTGTGGCAAATGATTTGAGAATCAGGGGAATGGCAGGAGCAAGCAACCATGGCATGACTTAAGCTCTTCCATTAGGTGAATGGAAATTGAGAAGCAACAAAACTAATCAAGTATTTATGGCAATCATACGTAGTATCCTCTTGTTTATCTTTTGTGCCTTAACATGGTCCCTTCAAGCGGCGTTGGTGGGTCCGAATGGGTACACGGAGAATTTCAGTGTGCAGCCGGCGGTGGGGGATTGGAGCACCTACAGCATCGGGGGCAGTTCGACGTCGAGCGGGGTGTCGAATGATTTGGTGAGTGCGGCGCAGGCTGTGAGTGCGTCGCAGGTGAACACGGCATTGGCGGCGGATGGTGGGAGTCCGCCTGGGGCGACGGGCAATGCGGTGTGGGCGTCGAGCGGTGGGTATGTGCAGTTACGGCCGACGGGGAACAACGCGACGGTGTTGATGATGACATTGCAGAACAATTCTGGGTCGGCGGTGGCGCGGGTGACGTTGACGTATGATTATGCCAAGACGACGGAGTCAGGGGAGCAGATCCCGGGGTTGTTGGTGATGTACAGTTTGAGTGGGGCCGCGGGGAGTTGGGTGGTGGTGCCTGAGTTGAGCATGGTGGGGCCTGGGCGGTTGAGTGGGGGGTGGGATGTGAACTGGCCGGTGGGGGGTCTGATGTATGTGATGTTTGTGGATGACAATGCCGATGG
>Ga0101944_10004766_pt1 | contig 16311 bp, 10 predicted proteins | sample DewCreD2012metaG_FD_75245 | JGI IMG/M metagenome (GOLD analysis project Ga0101944, IMG submission 75245) | Hot spring sediment bacterial and archeal communities from British Columbia, Canada, to study Microbial Dark Matter (Phase II) - Dewar... ...
AATCAGGCACGGTCGGCTGGTTGGTGTAGGGCAGGTTGCCGCATTCGCGGTACTTCGTACCCGCAATGCTGGCATCCATCGGGTCTGGGCATGCGTCCTCTTGTTGCCAATTCACCGCACTGCTCAACGTCACATTCGTTCCCATTGGCACGTCCACAAACTCAATGCCGGGCGGCACGGGAGAGTTGAACAACAGGTCGGCGCTCATCGTGGAGACGACCCCCTCCTTGGTCATACAGGTATTCATATCGAGGTCGCTCACCGACATAAAGGCGCGTTCGCTGGTGTTGCGCCCGTCATTGAAGGCCAGTTGGCTGGGCGGCAAGTACCACGAGGAGCCGCCCGTGTACGCTACTTCTTTATTATCTAAGTATTTCATCCAGAGCAGCAGCGGGGGGGTGTTGCCGCGGTCCTGGAACTTCAATACCACACCCCGGTTCAGACTGGCTATCGTCGCCCTGCCGGTCACATAAATACCATTGCCGCCGTCGCGCCACACTTGGCTGATAGCTGTTAGGTTAGGCAGGTTGATCTGCCATTGCGGCAGCAGGTCGCTGTCGAATTTTATCAAAAAGGCCAATACCGAGGGAAAGCTGTTGCCCACGGCCAAGAAACCACCGCTCGTTTGCGTCACGTCGGCAAACGAGAACGACAGTCCTTCTGGTCCGGTGGCGTTGTAGATCGAGCCGGTGTTGTCGGCCCGGAACACTACCCCGTTGGTGCCGAGGTTGCCGGCAAGGATCAGGTCGCCGTTGGGCAGGGCTTCGAGGTCTCGGGCGAACTCGTCGTCCGCTGTGCCGAACAGGCCCGTGTAGCGTTTTTTCCAGCCGAAATTGCCGGCCTCGCTCATCGTCAGCAGCACTACGTCGTCCCACGTAGCGTTGCCGTCGGGGTCCCATTGATTGCCGAGGATGTAGTACGGGAATGCTCCGTTGTTCGGGCTTAGGTTGCGCGCCACGCGAGTAAAGGACTCTCGTCCTGGCGCGTTGTACGAGCGCACCCAGGAGAATGCGCCCGCTGCAGTCACCACGGCGGCCAAGCTCTGGCAGTTGGCGTCGAAAGGCAGGGTATGGCCTACCAGCAGCAGGTTGCCGTTAGGCGTCACCACCGCGTCGTTCCATTGCGAGGCGATGTCGAGTCTGAGTGTCCATTGGTGCTGGCCTTGAGCGTCGAGACGCGTCACGGTGGCGCGGTTCAGGGCGCCGGCGGTTGGCTCGTCGCGGCCCAGTACATAGTAGCTGGTGCCGCTGCGCAGTGTTTTGGTGAAACTGTTGTTCAGGTTGGTGCCGTACAGGCGCTGAAAGTTGCTTGATTGTGCCCGAAGGGCATATGGGCAAAATAGGTATAAAAGTAGAAGGATAAGGGATAGTGCTTTCATAATGTTGTATTTTTTACTTTGGTTATGGAATAAATGACCGTCCAAAAGTATATGCCTACACTACCGTGTGATGGCGATTTATGATATTCGGTCAGGTTTTGATGATATTCGGTCAGCGGTGGCTCATAGCCCGACCATGGGCTGCAGTTTTTTGCTGTTTTGGTGGCTTTGGGAGGGCCTTTTAGGGAAAGCAGGCTGGGGGGCGAAGGACAAGAGAAAAAACACCGCTCGCCATCGGCGGGCGGTGCTGTACTTTTACCCAAATTTTTACAGGTATGACCTTGGATAGCAAGAAACCTCTGCTAGTGCTCTTTTGGGCGGTGCTCATAGCCCTCGCCTTGGATGGCTGCGGCTCGGAGGAGACAGCGCGTTGCGGCAAGATTACTTTTAAGCCCGACAACGTTCTGACGGTGCGCATGGAAGCAGCGGCCACCTCGCTCAACCCTATATTGCCGGGTCCGGGCTACAACCGCTACGTGGCGGCCAACCTTTACCAGACGCTGGCCACCATCGAACCTCAGACGCTGGAGCTGGTGCCTATGCTGGTGGAGAAAATTCCGGCGGTGTACACGGTCAAGGACGGTCCGCGCGCGGGCATGTTGGCCTATGACTTCAGCATATACCAAGAAGCCGTGTGGGACAATGGCTCGCCCATCACGGGCGACGACGTGCTGTTTTCTTTGAAGGTCATCCACCACCCGCTGCTGCCGCTGGGCGAATGGGTGGGCTACTTCGAGCACCTGAAGGCCTTGGAGGTGGACGCTCAGAACCCCAAACGATTCACGGCCTACTTCGATCAGTTCTACATATTAGGGCTGGAGAGCCTGTGTCAATTTCCTATTTATCCGGCCTACCAGTACGACCCGCAGGGCGTGTTAGCAGGTGTGTCGCTGGCCGACTTGCAAGACCGCACGCGCGCCCAGCAGGTAGTGGCAACCAATAAGGACTTAGCAGCTTGGGCCGAAGCGTTTCAAGCGCCGCGTTTTGCCAACGACAAGACGGCCATTTCGGGCAGTGGTCCTTACCGGCTGGAGCGTTTTGATGTGGACCAGGGCATCGTTTTGGTGAAAAAAAGCAATTGGTGGGGCGACCGCGTGGCGGCTCGCAATCGCTATTTGTCGGCTTTTCCGGAGCGGATTGTTTATCGCTTTATCAAAGAGGAAGCGGCTGCCGAGAGCCTGCTCCGCAGCGGAGATTTGGATGTGGTGCCGGCGCTGTCGCCTGCGAAATTCGTGGAGATGAAGCAAGACTCCTGCTTGCCGCTGCGCTACGACATGGCTCTGGTGGGGGCCAACACCTATGCGCGCGTGTTGTGCAATACCGCGCGCCCTGCCCTATCGGACAAGCGCGTACGTCAGGCGCTGGCCCACGCCATCGACTACGACTACTTGATCAACACCGTATGGGAAGGGATGGCCGAGCGCTGCGTCAGCCCCGTCCATCCGGCCAAACCCTTCTACGCGCGTTCGCTCAAGCCCTACGCCTACGACGTCAACCGCGCCCGCCAACTGCTCGCCGAAGCGGGCTGGACCGACTCCAACGGCGACGGCATAGCCGATAAAATGACCAACGGTCGGCGCGTCAGTCTCGAGGTGTCTCTTCTGACTGCTGGCGCCTCGCCTGTGTCCAGCGCTACAGCTAAAAGCATCCAGAACACCGCCCGGGCTGCGGGCTTCGCCGTTAACGTGGTGGAAGACGACATCCGCGTTATCGCCCAAAAAACGCGGCAGGGCGACTATGACTTGGCCCTGACGAGTGTCGTCCTCTTTCCAGGCCTGTGGGACCCCTACCAGAGCTTCCACTCCAAAAGTATTGGCTCGGGCAACCGCAGCGCCTTTGCTAACCCTGAACTCGACCGCCTCATCGAAAGCCTGCGCACCGAACCCGACGAAAGCAAACGCAAAGACTATTATTTGCGCATTCAGCAACTGCTCTACGACGAACAACCCGAAATTTTCCTGTACGCTCCGCAGCAACGCATCGCCGTCAGCCGCCGCTTCGACTATGTGCTTTCCACCAATCGCCCGGGCTATTACGAACCCTATTTCAAGTTGAAAAAATAACCCGCCCTCATTGGGGCCGGGCCTCTCTCTTTGTCCACATTAAATCCTGACATACATGGCTTTTGAAGTTGTTGGCAAGTTGTACCGCATCTTTCCTATCGAGCAGAAAACGTCCAGTTTTCAGGCCCGCGAGTTTGTGCTGGAGGTCGCCTCGGGCAACTATTCGGAATATGTCAAGTTTCAAGCCGTTCAGGAGCGTTGCCAATTGTTAGACGCCTTCCGCGAAGGCGACGTGGTGAAGGTCTCTTTTGACCTGCGCGGGCGCGAGTGGAACGGCAAGTTCTTCACCAACCTGAACGCCTGGCGCATCGAAAAGACCGAGGGAGGCGCCTACCCACCCGCTTCTGAAGCTAAACAACCCGCCGACCCTTTTCCTGATTACACCGCAGCGCCGCCGGCGACGAACACCGACGACCTGCCGTTTTGAGCGTCGCTCTAAGCGCTGCACCAACGGCCGCTGTTATGGTTATTGACGTTTTTGCTGCTATCATTGCTGCGTGGGGCTTCTGGTATGGCCGAGACAAAGGCCTGATAAGCATCATTTTCCGCATCCTGTCGGTGGTTTTTGGCTTGGTGCTCTCTTTCAAAATGGCGCCTACCATGGCCCGCATCCTGGAAAGGGTGCTCAATACGGACTCTCCTCTGATCATGGTGGCCGCTTTTATTGTCAACTTGATTTTTATCATTGGCTTGTTTTCGCTGGCGGCTCGAGGCAGTGAGGGGGCTTTTCGCGCCTTGCGAGTGAACTTCATCAACCAAATACTCGGCGGCGCCATTTCGGCGCTTTTCTATCTTTTTCTCTATGGTTCTGTACTGTGGTTTATGAGGGAAACCCGTATGATTAGCCCGCAGACGGAGGAGGAATCCACTACATTGGAGTATTTGGCGGATATGCCCGAGTATGCCAAGAATCTGTTCGTTAGTATAAAACCTTTCGTCCAAGAAGCGTGGGATGCCAGTATGAAGTGGATGGACAAAGCCAAAGAGCTGGGCGAGCAGAAAACCCAGCGTATGGACAAAGACCGGCTCAACGAGGAGCAACCTCGCATTTACAAAATAGAGGAAGGACAAGACGGCCGCATAGAGAAAAAACCCTACGACTCGCGCCCTAAGAATCGCGAGTTGTACGAGGACCCGGGGACAGAATACTGAGCGCTTGCGGAAATGGCGTTTCCTATCGCCGTTGGAAACGCGTGGTTACCCAGCGAATGCCCGCGCTGAACCACAGCGGCAGGGGCTGCGCTCCGCCGATGCCTTTTCCGAGCGTCATGTCAATTTGAAACAGGTTGCTGAAAAAGTGGCGATACCCCACCGGATAGGCGGTGCCGGTGCCGGGCACGTACGGGTCGCCGGAAATGAACTCGCCCACGAAGTGCATGCCACCGAACACGCGCACCTGGGTGCCCAAGCCCCAGGTGTGGATGAATTGGTTCGACCCGTCAATGTGCAAGTAGTTGGCTCCGAGATTGCCGTGAATAAGGACGTCTTCTCTTTGGCCAAAACACTGCGACACCGTTAGGAAGCCAAAGGTGCCGTATCCCGGCGGGCGAAAACTACCTCTGCCGACGGGCAAAAAAGAGCCGGCGACAATCCCCACGCCCGGTGGTTTGCCCGGGGCGTACTCTCGAAAGAGGTATTTGGCCTGCAGCAGCGGCAGCGCGTAAGAGAACAGCAGCGTGCTGTTTTCTTCGGGCCTTTCATAGCCAAACACACCGCCCAAGGTCAGCTCCAGGCGGTCGCTGGGGCCATAGGCCAACATAAACCACTGTTGCCCTGACTCTTTGTCAGCCCTAAACCAGGCCTCTATCTGTGCCAGCTGACCGCCCACAACGCGGGCGTCGTCGGTGATGAAGGGGCGCACTTCGCCATCGCTTCCGCTGAGGGCTGCGCGGCTTTCCGCTTCGTCGGCGTCCCAGAGGTCGGTTAGCAGCCCGCCTTTCAGCACCGCTTGGGCATAGCTGAGGTCGGTCAGTACGATTAGGCTGTAAATCAGCCCAACGATTGGTAGAAAGTTGGCAAGCATGGTTGATAATAAAAAAATGAGCCATTGCCTATTCAACGGCAGTGTAGCAGAGGTTCCGTTTCAAAGGCGTTGGCTTCGTTGGAGAATAGCGTTGGTTTTTTGCTAAAAGAAAATCGCGCTCAAGTGGTGCGCAGTCGGGCCGCGTTCACCATGATGAGTTCAGAGATGTTTTCTGAGTCAATAATGCCGGCTAAGCGGCTGCCCTCGCGCACTAAGGCGATGCTGCCGGGTTCTTGTTGGAAATGAGCCAGCACGTCTTCTAAAGGCGTCCAAGTGTCGAAATAGTACAGGCGTGTATCGGCCACCGTATGGACGGGGGCGCCCTCCCCGGCCGACTGGATGCCGCGGATGATGTGGTCGCGATTGAGCACGCCGTAGGGCATGCCGGCTTCTGTGACGAGGAACGTTCGCGCTTGGCCATCGAGCAGCAGTTGCACGGCTTCGCGAAGCGTCTGGTACTTGTCGAGGATGGGGAAGTTAGTCATGAGCGCATCGGCAGCAGTGAAGCCTTCGAGGAACGACTGCGAGCGCACGGCCTCTGCCTCAGCCCGAGCGCCCAGGATGACGAAGAGGCCGATGAAAATCAGGAAAGGGTTGACATAGAACCCGGCAAAGACAAACAAAATGGCAATGGCTTGCCCTATGAAGGCCGCAATGTCGGTGGCGCGCACGCGGTCCATCCGCAGGGAGAGGAGCGCGCGCAGCACCCGCCCGCCGTCCATAGGAAAGGCAGGTATCAAGTTGAAGGCTGCCAGCCACACATTCACAATGCCCAGCATGGGCAAAAAGCTCTGCTCGTCAATGAGGAACACCTGAGCGCCGTCCTCTTCGGGCAGCTCAAAGTTGGAAATCAGCGGCAACAGCGCCAGCATGATGAGGATGTTCACCGCCGGACCTGCCAAGGCTACCACCAGCTCGTGGATGGGCTTCTGAGGCATGCGCTCCAGGCGCGCTACGCCGCCAATAGGGTAGAGCGTGATGTCTCGCGTCTGAATGCCGTAGTGCCGAGCTGCTAAAGCATGGCCCAACTCGTGCAGCGTTACACAGACGAAAAGCCCCAGCACGAACAGCACCATCCACCCGACTTGCACCACGTTCAGGCCTGCCCACAGGTTGGTCAGCACAATCCAGCCTATCAGAATGGCGAAGGTCCAGTGGATGTACACCGAAATGCCCGCTATCTTGGGTAAGACTAATGCGTTTTTCATGACGAGCAGTTTTCTAACAAATGACCAGGCAAACTTACGGCCAAAGGCTGCGCAGTGGTACAGCGAAGCAGCGGCTTTATTTCATCACCTAAAGTGAATTACCCGAATGGGCGACACGCGAGCGACGGCAAAAGAAGGTACGATGAGAAAAACCAAAATGACAACCAGCGAGCCAAGGTTCAACCCCACCCACACCGGCCACTGCAGGCGCACGGGCGCATAGGAGAGGTAGTAGTCGGCCTCATTGAGCGCAATAAAATGGTAGCGGTGCTGCAAGTAGCAGAACCCCAGCCCGATGAGGTTGCCCCAGAAAAGACCGGTGGCCGTTATGAAGGCCGCTTGGTACAGAAAAATCTGCCGAATGCGCCCCGACGTCTCGCCCAATGCCTTGAGGATGCCAATCATATTGGAGCGCTCCAGCACCAGCACCAGCAAGGCCGTTACCATGTTAACGATGGCAACAGCCAACATGAGCAGGAAAATGACCACCTCGTTGTAGTCCTGCAATTGCAGCCACTCGAAAATGGCCGGGAATTTCTCCCTCACCGTCAGCACCAGCATGTCGGAGGGCACCACCTCGTCGTACAGGTACTCGGCGAATACATCCATATCGCGCACGTCGTCCAGCCACACCTCGAAGCCCGCCACTTCGCCTTCCGTCCAGCCGAGCAGCTCCTGCACGGCGCGGATGTCGCACAGGGCAAACTTGCGGTCGTACTCCTCCAGCCCTGTTTTGTAGATGCCGCACACTTGAAAGAGGCGCCGCGCTTGCGCGTTGTTTTTGGCAAAATGCACGATGAATTTATCGCCTACGCCTACGTTGAGGCGGTCTGCCGTCTGGCGGCTGAGGATGACCTCGCGCGAAGGCAGCGAGTCGCCCATGGCTATGGGGCGCCCTTCTTGCAGGTAGGGCTGCAGGTTGTCCCAGTCAAAGTCGGCGCCGATGCCTTTGAGCAGGATGCCTTCTAAGGCGTCCTCGGTGCGGATGATGCCGGGTTTGAGTGCGAACACTTGGATGTGCCGAACGCCGCCGCGCGAGCGCAGGCGCGCCCCGTCTAAGGTCGTGTATTCGATGCGGCCCAGCGTGTCTATGGCGGCGTAGAGGGCTGTGTCCAGCCGCACCGGGCGCGGCTCGTAGGTGAGCAGGTAACTGCGGTCGGTCAGGTGGAGGTGCCCCCAAAACTCAAAAATTTTGCGGCTGATTTCGCTCTTGAAGCCCGCCACCAGCGCCGTGGTGGCCACCATGACGGCCACGCTCAGCGCAACAGCGGCCGAGGCGATGCGAACGATTACGCGGGAGTAGGACTTGCTCCCCGAGCGCATCAGACGCCAGGCAATGAAAAAAGGCAGGTTCACAGCGGGCAAAGGTAGGCCATAAAGACCGCGCCGCAACGAGCGGCCTCGCGGCTTTTGGGCGGGTGCTCTTGCCCGAGGCGCGGGCTTTTTGCGCGCTATATCGGCGGCAGCCCCAGCTCCCTCAAAAACTGGTTGTGCGTCTCTCTGGCTTGGCGGATGGCGTCTTCAAGGGCGACAAGTTCCCTGTTTACTTCGCTCAGGTCTATCGTTTCCTCCTCTGTGGCTGTGCTCACATACCGCGAGAGGTTGAGGTTGTATTCGTTTTTCTCTATTTCTTCCATGCTTACCCTGCGCGAGTAGCGGGGTTCTTCCCTCCGCTCTCTGTAGGTGTCCACTATTTTCTGGATGTGCTCCGGCAGCAGGACGTTTTGCCGCTTGCCTTTTTGGTAGTGTTCTGCCGCATTGATGAACAGCACATCGTCAAACTTTTTGCATTTTTTCAAAACTAAAATACACACCGGTATGCTGGTGGAGAAAAACAGGTTGGCCGGCAGCCCGATGACGGTGTCTATGTTGCCGTCTTTGAGCAGCTTCTTCCGGATGCGCTCCTCCGAGCCGCCTCGGAACAGGACGCCGTGCGGCAGGATGATGGCCATCGTGCCCTCTTTGCTGAGGAAGTGGAACCCGTGCAGCAGAAAGGCAAAGTCGGCGGCCGATTTTGGCGCCAGCCCGTAATCCTTGAAGCGAAAATCGGTGGCCATTGCTTCCGAAGGCTCCCAGCGGTAGCTGAACGGCGGATTGGCCACCACGGCGTCGAACTCCTTTTTTTGGGTCGGGTTCATTTCCCGCAAAATGCTCCAATCGTTGAGCAAGGAGTCTCCGTGGTATATTTCGAATTCGGAGACTCCTACCCCGTGCAACAGCATGTTCATGCGCGCCAGGTTGTAGGTGGTGATGTTCTTTTCCTGGCCGTACATTTTGCCTAAGGTTCCTCCCAATTCCCTCATGCGCCGGCGGATGTTGAGCAGCAGCGACCCGGAGCCGCAGGCGAAGTCCAGCACCTGATTGATTCTCTTTTTTTCGCCCTGGCTGGGGTCTTGGCTGTCGAGCGTTACGATGGCAGAGAGGATGTCGGAAACGGGCTGTGGTGTATAAAATTCGCCCGCCTTCTTGCCCGAACCGGCCGCAAATTGCCCTATCAGGTACTCGTACGCATCGCCGAGAGCGTCCACGTCGGTGGAAAATTGGTTGATGCCTTCGGCTATTCTTTGGATGATGGTGCAGAGTTTTTTGTTGCGCTCTTCGTAGGTTTTGCCCAGTTTATCGGAGTCCAGATTGATTTCCGAAAACAACCCCTGAAAGCTGCTTTCGAACGAGTGGTTTTCGATGTATTTAAAACCCTGTTGCAAGGTGCTCAGCAGTTCCTTGCTTTGGGTTTTGGCCAGGTGGACGATGTTGTTCCACAAGTACTGCGGCTTTATCACGTAGTACACATGGCGGCGCATATAATTTTCCAAATCCTGAACCTCTTTCACAGGTTTGCTCTCGTACCAGGCGGACAGGGGTGCTTTTCCGCCGTTGCCGTTCGGGGTGGGATATTCTTCTTTCAAACGCTTGCGGGCTGCCGCCTCGTAGTTGTCGCTCAGGTAGCGCAGGAAAAGGAGAGAGAGCATGTAATCGCGGAAGTCATCGGCGTTCATGGCTCCGCGCAGGTCGTTGGCGATGGACCAGAGGGTTTTACCCAGTTGGATGTGGTTGCTGGTGGTCATGATAGCGTCTATCAAGATTGGCTATGGTTGCGGTATTTGTCTCGAGTTCTACCCATGGCGCTGCTTTTTTTTAGGGCGCTGCTTCCGCGCTCTCCGCCTCCGATACCCGCGGAAACAACCCCTGCAACAACCCTTTCTTATGCCTCTGCAGAACCTCTATGCGGCGGCTTTGCGCCTCAATAAGAGCATCTACAGACGCCAAACAAGAGGCAATTTTGCGTTGCTCGGGAAGAGGCGGTATATGGATTTTAATATTGTCAAATTCTTTTTTTGTAATTTCCTTTTGTCCAGTGCCATTAACAATATTGCTAAAATTCTTATAAAAATCCTCCCTTGAAATATAATAAAAAATAAAAACTATGTCATCGTTATTTCTTGGCAGATAACTGCTTATGGCATTGGAACAAATTTTTCCATCGTTCTCATCTTTCACAATTCCAATACCACCATTATGAAAATTTTGACGCCCAATTAATAACTCTCCTTTATATCTTCTGTAATAAGGACGCCCTCTTTCTGTTACTGTTGGATACTTACCTGTATTTTCTATTCCCTTACAATGAAGTTTTACAGACAATAATTCTATTTGATTAGGTTTTTTTTCAATCTCCTTTAAAGGTTCAGACAAGATTTCCCCCAACCTTTTCACCTCCCACTCCCCGCTATGCGCGAACTCTGGGAAGCGGAGGGCGGGCACGCGTTGGCCTTCGGCGGGGAAGAGCTGTTGGAGCAAGCCCTTTTTGTGCGTCCTCAGCAGTTCCAACTTCTTTTGCTCCAGGGTTATACACGCATCTAAGGACGTCAGACAGTCGGCGATTTTGCGTTGCTCGGCTGGTGCTTTAGGTAAGAAAACTTTAAGTTTTAGAAATGCGCTTTTTGAAATATTGAAACGCGTTATACCCTGTGATAATGTGCGTATAGATTTTCGATATGCTGCGCTTTGAAATAAATACTGAGAGAATTCGGGTTGTAATTGTTCAAGTGAAAAAGGTCTAAGAGAAAAACAGAAGCTATTTAGATAAGTAGGTTCATTAGGCTCAATTAAAACAACAGATGCAAACCCAACTTCATGTGGTGTTTCTGAAGATGTCGTAAAAAGAATATCTCCTTTTACTAAGTTATTTTGCTTCTCACCTTCTCTAATTTCTACGCGACCGCACTTTGAAAAGTCAACCTTTGATGATTCATAGACTTGTTTGTAAGTTACAAAAGGTTTTCCTTTTCCAAAGTCTTCGCTTGATTTGCCGTACAACCCATTTACAATTTCCCCAAGTTTACTTAAAGCAATCACCTCCCACTCCCCGCTATGCGCGAACTCTGGGAATCGGAGTTTAGGTATGGCTGTGGTATGTGTAGGTTTATTCATAGGCGTTCAATCCGAATATTGGGCGGCCTTCGGCGAGTTTGTGTAGGATGGGGGCGAGGTCATGCATGAGGGCGAGTTCTCGTTGGTTTTGTTCTTTCCAGTGGAGGTTGAGGGGGTCGAAGAGGTCGGCGAGTTTGCCGTTGTCTACGATCATGCGGTCGAGGGTGTTTTGGACGAACTGCCGGAGGGCGGAGGGGTCGAGGTTATTTTTTTGGGCGATGTAGGCGATTTCTTGGGCGATTTTGTCGGTTTTAAATTTTTGGTAGCCTTCGCGCACTTCGCGTTCGTTGAGGGGTTTGCCTGCTTTCAGGGAGTGGATGTATTCGCTGATGTAGTCGCGTTCGTCCATCAGGTTGGCGGTGCTGCTTAGGAGGCTGACCAGTTGTTCGCGGGTCATGGTTTGTTTTTGTGGCTGTTCTTGGGTGTATCGGGCGATGAGGTTCATGATGTAGTCGTAGTCCACCACGGCAGAGGCGAACAGGACCAGTTCCAGGTCGAGTTGTTGGATGTCAGGAGGGGTGCTGTCGCTTTCTTTTGGTTGGGCGTCTTTGAGTTGTTTGGCTATTTCCAGGTAGGCGCTGCGGAAGGCGCGCAGTTGTTCTTCGGGCATGAGGGTTTCCACTTGGTTTTTTTGTTCGTCGGAGAGGTCGGTGTATTGGTCCAGTTGTATTTTGAGGCGTTGCACTTCTTTGAAGCGGTTGATGAACTCCGCGCGGGCGGCATCGCCTTTGATGTTGTACACTTCGTGCGGTTCGGCGACCACGCTTTTGTCGGTCATCCATTTTTCCATGGCCCTTACGGCGTGTTCGAATTTTTCTATGATTTTGTCGGCGGGTTCCACCAGCCAGATTTCTTTGGCGCGGCCGGTATTTTCGCCGCTGAAGAGGGCAATGGCTTTGTCCACTTCGGCTTGTTGTTGGCGGAAGTCCAGGATGTTGCCAAAGGGTTTGGTGTCGTTCAGCACGCGGTTGGTGCGGCTGAAGGCTTGGATGAGGCCGTGGTATTTCAGGTTTTTGTCCACATAGAGCGTGTTGAGGTATTTGGAGTCGAAGCCGGTGAGCAGCATGTCCACCACGATGGTGATGTCAATTTTGTTTTTGTGTGGCACGTCGGCGTTGCTGAAGCCTTGGGTTTTGATGCGCTGCTGTACGTCTTGGTAGTACTGGTCAAAGTCGAACAGGGTGTAGTTGGTGCCGTAGCGCCGGTTGTAGTCGGCGATGATGGTCTGGAGGGCTTGCTTGTTTTTTTCGGGTTCGGCGCGGTTGTCTTCTTTTTCTTGTTGCAAGTCCTCTTGCAATTGGAGCACGTCCCTGTCGCCATTGGCGGGCGGGGAGAACACGCAAGCGATGTTTAGGGGTTCGAGGTTGGGCGATGCGTCGTTGGTTGCCTCTGTGGCGGCGGCTTTGAAGAGTTCGTAGTATTCGATAGCGTCTTTGATAGAGGCTGTTGCGAGCAGGGCGTTGAATCGCCTTTGGCGGGTGGCGTTGTCGTGGTGTTTGAGGATGGCGCGGACGACGGCCTTTTTGTGCTCCGTGCTGTTGGTGCTGTCGGCGTTTTCGGGTTTGAAATAGTCAATGTGAAAGCGCAGGACGTTTTTGTCTTCGATGGCGTGGGTGATGGTGTAGGCGTGGAGTTGTTTTTGGAAGATGTCTGTGGTGGTGACGAAGGAGCCGACGGTGCCGTCAATTTTTTTGTAGCTGGCGTTGTCGTCGAAGATGGGCGTGCCGGTAAATCCGAACAGTTGGGCGTTGGGGAAGAACTCCTTGATGGCTTTGTGGTTTTCGCCGAACTGGGAGCGGTGGCACTCGTCGAAGATGAAAACGATGCGTTTATGGCGCAGGGGTTCCAGGCGTTGTTTGTAGTTGTTTTTGTTGTTGGGGTCTAAGGCGAGCCCCAGTTTTTGGATAGTGGTCACGATGACCTTGTTGGCGTAATCGTCGGAAAGCAAGCGCCGCACGAGGGTTTCGGTGTTGGTGTTTTCCTCCACACAGCCCTCTTGGAAGCGGTTGAACTCTTCGCGGGTTTGGCGGTCGAGGTCTTTGCGGTCGACGACGAAGAGGCATTTTTCGATATCGGGGTTGTCTTTGAGGAGGACGGAAGCCTTGAAGGAGGTCAGGGTCTTGCCGCTGCCGGTGGTGTGCCAGATGTAGCCGTTGCCGCGGTTTTGGTGGATGCACTCCACAATGGCTTTTACGGCGTAGATCTGATAGGGGCGCATGGCGAGGAGTTTTCGCTCGGTTTGCACCAGCACGATGTATTTGCTGATCATTTCGGCTAAGTGGCATTTGCTCAGAAACTTCTCGCAGAAATCGGCCAGATGGGTGATTTTTTTGTTGTTTTCGTCGGCCCACTGGTAAACGGGTAGGAACTGCTCGTCGGCGTTGAATTGGAAGTGCTCGCTGTTGTTGTTGGCGAAGTAGTAGGTGTTGGATTGGTTGCTCACCACGAACATCTGCACAAAGCAGAGCAGGGAGTTGGTGTAGCCGTTGCCCGGGTCGCCTTTGTAGTCCACAATTTGCTGCATGGCCCGGCGGGGGCTGACGTCCAGGCTTTTCAGCTCGATTTGCACCACCGGGATGCCATTGATGAGCAGGAGCACATCGTAGCGGTGGTGGCTGTTTCGGGTGTTTATCTTCAGTTGGTGGACGACCTCAAAATCGTTTTTGCACCAGTCTTTGATGTTCACCAGGCTGTAGTGCAGGGGCGTCCCGTCCTCTCGGGTGAAGGTGTTGATTTCGCGCAGGCGCTTAGAGGCGGCGAAGACGTCGGCGGTGATGATCTCGTCGCGAAGCCGGGCAAATTCGGCATCGGTCAGGTTGACCCGGTGGAGCGTCTCAAACTTTTGGCGGAAGTTCTTTTCGAGGGTTTCCCTATCCCGTATGTCCGGCCTGAAGGTGTATTTCAGGTCGGTCAGCTTATCTATCAATCGGTCTTCTATTTGTTTTTCTTTCATCATTCGAATTTTAAGTCGGCCAAAATTAGTTTCTTTCCATGAGAAGCATCGGACTGCTCGTTGGCAAAACGAGGGAGGCGCGATGGAGAAAAGCTGGCGATGGCCTATGCGGCTTCAGTCCGCCCTTTCCACCCGCAGCTGGTCAATGGCCAAAGGCTGGGAGCTGCCAGCATTCCAAAACATAACCTCAGCCCTGTCGAAAGGCTTTTTGGGCAGCAGGACGTCTATGTAGATTTCGCGGGTTTCGTGGCCGTTGAGGATGCGGAAGACGCGGATGCTGTGTTCGGATACCGTTTGTTCGCCGTGTTTAATTTTCACAATCATTTGGGCCATTTTCCAGGTGTTCCATTCTTTGTTTAGCGAGCGAAAGACGGCGATGGCGCGCAGTTTTCGGCCGCCCTGCGCCGAGAGAGGGAAAGAGAAGGCCTCGCTCATCTCTCGGCCGGCGCCGAGGCACACGGAGCGCTTGCCTTCCACCGGAGGGATGGGGCACTCAGGCCACTCGCTGGCGTCTTCGAAGTTGTTGGCATACACCAGTTGCACGTTTTGGCGGTGTCGGCCAAAGTCGTGTCGGGTATCCAACAGCTTGCGCGCATCGGGGGGCACGTCGTAGCGCAGGAAGATGCGCCAGAAATAGGCGCGCGTCATGAAGCTGGGCTCCAGGAGGCCGCCTCGATGCGCTTGATGGGTGAGCCAGAAGTTGTAATAAATGAAAAAGACACACACGGCCGCCATGGCGTACTTCCACAGCGGCTTGAACGACAGCCCCTGCGTGACGAAGGCAGCCAGAGGGAAAGCCAGCACGGCGTAGCTTTGCACCATAGCCCGCTGCCCCAAGCTGCCGCCGTACCACCAGATGTCCCAGGCAAAAGTGACGTACACAAAGAGGCAAAAGAAAACGACTATGCCCCAGAATAGGCTGCGGTGCTGCCGGAAAAGCGGCCAAAAGCCGATGACGGCCAGCGCCATCATGGGAGTATATACCAGCCAACCCGCCCGGATGCTGAATATCCCTTGATACAGGTGGGGCCTTAGCCAACTAAAGCCCTGGTCTTCGTAGCTGTACACCAGCCACTCCCCGCTGACCACTTTCCAATAGAGGAGCTGCAGGCTGCCCATGAGCCCGCAGGCGACCACAGCCAGCGCCAGGTGTGCCCCATGCTGGCGCCAAAAGGCGATGCGCTGCCTAAAATCAGCCCAAGAGCCGATGCCCCACAGCAGCGGGATGAGCGCCGACCACAGCTCTGTCGGGCGCGTCAGGGTTGCAAGCCCGACGAGTAGGCCAATGCCGGCCGCACGGGGTAGGGTAGGCCGGCGATACCACGCCACCGTCAAGGCCACCTTCGAGTGCGTTGGCGTCCGCGTGGTCTATTCCGGCGACGAGGACGCCGACGGCTCGGTGGCCATCCGTTATCGTGAGAAAGGCGCGGCGGAATGGCGGCGGGGCCATCCTCTCATCCGGATCGCGAAAAACCGGTTCGTGACCAGCCTGTTCTGGCTGAAGGAAGCGACCGCCTACGAAATCGAGTTGGAGCCGGCGGACTCCGAAGGCGCGCGTGTCGCGTTCCCGCAACCGCTGGAAGTGACGACGCGCTCTTCCGCCGTCCCCGCGCCGGGGCGGGATCTGTGGGTCGCCGCGGAAGCGGGACCGGGCGGAAGCGGAAGCCGCGAGGCCCCTTTCAACTCGATCCAGGCGGCGGCCCGCGCCGCGCGGCCGGGGGACACCGTGCGCATCCTTCCGGGGACGTACCAGGAAGAGGTGCGGCCGCCGTTATCGGGAACGCCCGAGGCCTGGATCCGGTTCGTGAGCGAAGGAGCTGGCGTGCTGCTCGACGGCGGCGAAACCATCCCCACCTGCGCCGGCTGGACCGCGCTTGGGGACGGCGTCCACAGCCGTCCGTTTCCGCGCTCGCCGCGCTACGCCTGCCTCGACGGCGTGCGCCTGTACCGCCACTCCAGTCTTGAGAACCTGCGCACGGGCGGCGACGGCATCGAGGGCGGTTTCTTCGTCCAGAGCGGCGTTCTCTACGTCAAGGCGCCCGGCGGCGGGCCGATCGAGGGGCGGCTGCTGCGGGTGGGGCGCCGCGCCTACGGCTTCTACCTCGAAAACCTGGCTTACATTGAGATCCGGGGCGTCGAGATCGCCTACTACGACGAGATGTGCGTCCGCTTCCGTTCGACGCATCACGCAATCCTGCGCGATTCCGCCGTGCATCACAGCCGGCAGATGGTCTATGTGGATGGCGCGGCGTCGG
>Ga0101944_10004767_pt1 | contig 16310 bp, 13 predicted proteins | sample DewCreD2012metaG_FD_75245 | JGI IMG/M metagenome (GOLD analysis project Ga0101944, IMG submission 75245) | Hot spring sediment bacterial and archeal communities from British Columbia, Canada, to study Microbial Dark Matter (Phase II) - Dewar... ...
ACAGCTTCGTTTTGGTCAAGAGTTGGTGCGCCTTGTCCTCCACTTGCAGTATAGGTTGCAAGAGCTGACTTCAAATCCGTTGCAATACCAATATAATCAACAATCAAACCACCCGGCTTATCTTTAAATACCCTGTTTACGCGAGCAATCGCCTGCATTAGGTTGTGCCCACGCATTGGCTTGTCTACATACATGGTATGCAGGCACGGCACATCAAAACCGGTTAGCCACATATCACGCACGATAACCAAGCGTAGTGGATCTTTTTCATTCTTAAATCGTTCACCAATAGCTTTTCGAGTTTGCTTGGTGGTGCTGTGAATTTGCCAATTTTCCGGGTCAGAAGAGGAAGAAGTCATCACGACTTTAATCGCACCCTTTTTAGCATCAGTATCATGCCAATCTGGGCGAATTTTAATAATCTCTTCGTAGAGTTCAACCGCAATTCGACGACTCATACACACAATCATTCCCTTACCCTCAAAAGCCTCTTGGCGTTTTTCATAGTGCTCAATCACATCAGCCGCCACAGCCGCCAATCTGTCTCTATGACCAACAATAGCTTCTAATTGCGCCCACTTAGCCTTGGCTTCATTTACTGAACCAGTTTTTTCTTCGCCTTCGGTAATTGAATCCACAGTCTCGTCTAGCTTGGCGGCTTCTTCTGGTTTCAAATGGACTTTTGCAAGTCGAGATTCGTAATAAATGCGCACCGTGGCGCCATCTTCAACCGCTTGGACAATATCATACACATCAACATACTCACCAAATACCGCTTTGGTATTTACATCCTCTTTCTCAATAGGAGTTCCGGTAAACCCAATAAAGGAGGCCGAAGGTAGGGCGTCACGTAAATATTTTGCAAAACCATACTTCGTAAATACTTCACCGTCTTTTTCGGTCGTCTTGGCACCAAAGCCATACTGACTTCGATGCGCTTCGTCCGCTATCACAATTATATTTTTCCTATCCGACAATAAATCAAAGTCAACCATGCCGTCTTCGGGAAAAAACTTTTGAATTGTTGAAAAGATAATTCCACCTCCGGCAACCCTCAGAAGTTCTTTTAAGTTTTCACGATTTTCTGCTTTTACTGGGTCTTGGCGCAAAAGCTGTTTACATCCGGCAAAAGTATCAAAAAGCTGTTCGTCGAGGTCGTTTCTATCGGTAATTACCACAATCGTTGGATTGTTTAATTTCAAAACTGCTTTTCCGGTATAAAAAACCATAGAAAGGGATTTCCCGCTCCCCTGGGTGTGCCACACCACGCCAGCTTTTCTGTCGCCATGCTCACTAGAGGCCGTGAGTGTTTTTTTAATCGCTTTATTAACCGCATAATATTGATGATAGGCGGCGATTTTCTTAATAGTCACCACGGAGGCCAAACCAGTTTTTGCGTCCTCCTTTTTAGTTTTCTCAAAAACCACGAAGTGCGCGATAAGATCAAGAAGGACTTGCTTATTTAGCATTCCTTTTGCGAGTGTTTCAATCTGCGGGACGATCGTCTTGTCTTCCTCGTGTCCATCGCTTGATTTCCAAGCCAGGAAACGAGAAATGTCAGAAGAAATAGTGCCCATCTTGGCATCTAACCCATCAGATGCCACCAGCACAGTGTTATAGTAAAAAAGCGACGGAATAGCGTTTTTATAGTTCTGCAACTGCGTGAATGCTTTTTGCACAGTTGCGTTTTCATCTACCGGATTTTTGAGCTCAATTACTACCAACGGCAGGCCGTTCACGAATAAAATCACGTCTGGTCTTTTTGTAATATTGTTTTCTGTAACGGTGAATTGATTACAAGCTATAAATTCGTTGTTCTCGATATTATCAAAATCGACCAATCGTACCTTGTCACCTTTAATACCATCCGCTCCCATCACCTCTACTTCTACCCCCTCAGTCAGCAGGCGGTGAAAGGCCTCGTTGTTATCCATTAAATTTTGGCTTGGTAAATTCAAAACCTGCCGTAGTGCCTGCTCTTTGGCTTCTTCGGTAATTGTCGGGTTAAGTGCGTCAATAGCTCGCTTCAAGCGATTCTTCAAAACTACTTGTTCCAAATCCGCTCGCTCGCTTTCTTGATCTTCCGGCGACAAATACTGCCAGCCCTGATTTTCCAAAAGCTCAATAACAAATTCTTCAATTGTTGATTCAAATATTTTGGTCATATTATTTTCTCGTTATTAAGTCGTATGCCAAACTGGCCAGCGAAATGTAATGTATCGCCAAATTCTTATCTAAATCTTGAGCGGGAGTGTGAGCTTTTTCATTCCGTAAAAATTGGATCGCCATATGCAAAAATCTTACCCCCTCAAAAAAATCTTTTTCGACGTCATTCTTCGGAGTATGCCCGAATATTTTTTCTATGTTCGATTCCGCAAAAGCATCGCTTGCTTTCTCTTTGCCAGTAATCTCTTTTAGCTTCTGTCTGACGATTTTATATGATTCTTCTACTGCATGAAAATAATGCCCGCTATCCAGTAAATTTTGAACATGATCAAAAACTTCTTTTTGTAGAGTTATATTGATATTACCGTTTTTGAAAGTGGCCTGTAATTTGTTTTCAATTTTCAACTTAAATCCAAGAAGTTTTTCTGCAATATTTTTAGCAGCAGTCATTCTATCAGCTGGGAAATCCTCTTTTTTTAAATTATCTAGTAAAATTTGACTTTCAATATATTCAATAAGCTTTAAGATACTTTTACCGACAAGTTTTTCGTCTGCCTCTAGCCATAAACCGCGCATACAATTAGCCTTTGAACCACTTCTGTAAGCATACTTCTTATTGTAAATATCAATTCCAATATCATTTTTAAAAAATTCGCCGAATGTTCTATCGGAAAAATTCAAAACATATCCACCCTCCATATGGAATAGTTTTTCAAGAATTTGTTTTTCAATTGTAGCTATATTTGCCATATAGTTAATCCTTAAACCCTGCAACGCGAACCTGACCTTTCATTAATTTTGGCAAAAGCGTGTCGCGGAGGGCGGAGAGGGTTTGGATTTGGGAGTTGTTATTCCAAATTTTGTATTGTAACGGCTTCACTATTTCTGCAAATTTATTTGCAAGTTCTGGCGTTGGTACAACATATTCTTTCTGCTCGAAATCTGGCCAATGTCCTTTGTATTCTATAAACGTTACTCGCCCAAGCGTCATATAATAAACAAAGAAAGAGCTATATTCTTCATTTCCACGAAATGGAATCACATTTTGAATTGCGCAAAACGGATAATTTACAAACCACATATTACAGGTGTGATTAGTAAAAAGTATTACCGGATTTTCCGTGCTTGCTTCAAAATCAGGTTCTCTTTCTGTATGCCCATAAAGCCCATTTGATCCTTGGTCTATAATCGGAGTTTTTCCCGTTTTTGATAAATCATCTGCATCGCAACGATAAGTTATTGTGTCTCTCTTAATAACATCATTAACCATCCCCACTCTCCAGCCTTCCGGGATTTTGCCAAGCTCGGAATCAATCATTCTGTCGGTTGAACCAGGAAAATTAAAATTTACAAACCATTCTTTAAAAATCGCCTGCGCGGTGGCTTCCAATGTTTTATTTTGCTCACGCAAAAGCTCAATCTTGTCATCTAAAGACGACAACACCGCCGCAATTGCGCGCTGCTCTTCTTCTTTTTCCGGAATCAAAAATGAGATGTTATAAAGATTTCCCTTAGTTAATTTTGGCTGAACAGCGCCTGTAATATATGGTGAAACATTTATATTTTTTAAAATATAGAATAAAAACTTTGTTGCGTTTTCATCTTTCCCCTGTAACACGTGTGAATGATTGCTTACCCAAAACTTTCCATTCACCAATTGCAGCATTGGAGATTTCCCGTCATAAACGGTGCCGTCCTCCGCAACCAATAGATAAAATCCGTCGTATTTATATTCATTAATATAATCGATTGCACTTGCTGCCCCATAGTAAGGATAGACCCCTTGTTTTTTTAATCTTTCAGCGCCAGCTAGAGGACATCGCTTATCATTGTGATTTGATATAAGCCCTAACGAAATAATTTGCCCCAATGTCGTTATTTTCCAATTTTTTGGAATAATTTGCTCTACCATCATTATTCTTGGTGTTTTTTATATTCAATTTCTGCCATTTTGTCTACTTCTTTGGCTAACCTTGCATCTCTTTTTTTATGCACTTTGCTTTTGAGCGATGCTGCGACAAGGGCTCGTGCTCCTCGTGGATAATATTGCCAGTTTTCTTATCCTTAACCACCTGATGATACATATCTCCTCGCCGGTCTATCGCAACCGAAATGTGTACGCCATCCGGAAATCGCGGATCACCGCTTTCAACTTCTTTTTCAGAAAACTCAAAGTGAGACGCAACTTTCCCATGTTCGCCCTCGCGAACTTGACCCTTAAGCCCTACGCGCATCTTTAATTCTTCTACAATAAAAACCTGCAAATCACTTGATGTTTCTTTTTTGCATGCGGGGCAATAAACGCCTTCCTTTTCGCTCTTACAAATCTGGCAAAATCGCTTTTGGTTTATGCTAGTCATAGAACTTTACTTTATCGTCCAATACATTTTCCGGAGCGGAAGTAGGGCACGAGTATCCGCGTCGCATTGCTCGTAGTACTGGGTTATGAGCGACGCGATCTCGTCTATATCTAGCAAAAGAAGCGGGGTTTGTGCTCGCTCTGCCTCATAATGAGCTTCCTTGCTGAAGCCGCCGGTTGAAACATAAACGCCCTTTGTTCCACGTAATCCTCCGGCGAAAGCTCGTATTTCTGGTGCTCCCATCTGCGAATTTGGTCTGTGCTTTACCTCGACTGCAATGCGCGGCTCCTCTAAGCCCAGCCCGTCAGGTGAAGCAATAATGTCTTTACCGCGATCAGAGCCAGGAGGTGAGACGCGAGTTTTATAACCCATCGCCCGAAGTAAGCCAGCAACGAGCTCCTGAACTTGCTGCCACTCCAGCTTTACTATTGCATCTTTTATGAACTCCTGAGATCGCTCAAAAACATCATCTCCGAGGGTATTCACATCCTCGACTTGTTCCGTTTTTTCCTCCGACACTTCGATTACCTCACCGGACAAATGGCGTTCAATTTCTTCCCTTGCCTTATCCGACACTTCAAAAAGCGCAAGAATGCCACCAAGCGTATTGCGGGTACCAGCAGTAAAGTCATCGCGCGAAAGCGTTTTTATCCATTTGACCGGACGAGTACTCGCGAGATCATCCTTGTCGCTATAGAAAGCATCACCAGTTATTTCACCGACGTGATAGAGACGAGTGGATGGTTCATAGACCAGCACACGATCTCCTTTCTGTATTTCGCGGTAAAAGCGGTGCAGTTCGGAACCCCACATGATAATTTTCCCTAGCGAAGCCGTGGGGTGTTCTTCGGCAACTATTTTCCGCATTTCCTCCACCGTCTTCGCGGTAGTAAGAGCGGGGTTATGGGAAAAACCAATCGCGACATGATTCTTTTCTTTGAACTCATCTACGTGCGACGACTGCCGACCTGCCATAATTTTCCAAAATCTCATTTTATAGAAAGTTATTAAATATCGTAGCCGACTTTTTTGAGTTGTTTTTTTATTTCCTCATCCAGTTTCTTTTCTTCGTTCATCTGCTCAGTAAGTTTGGCGGTAAGTCCAGAAATTTTTTCTTCAAATGGGATGCCATCATCTTCCTCGTCTTTGACGCCTACATATCGCCCCGGAGTGAGAAAAAAATTATGCTTTGTAATTTCCTCCATTCCTGCCGACTTGCAAAAACCTTTGACGTCTTCGTATTTGCCATCTCGCTTGCGCCACTCGTGATAAGTTTCGGAAATTTTGGCAATATCTTCTTCGGAAAACTCTCGGTGTGTTTTGTCTGCCATGTGGCCAACTTCGCTAGCGTCAATAAAGAGTATTTCTCCCGCGCGTTTACGATCGTCGTTGCCAATACGCTTTCTGGAAATAAACCAAATACAAGCCGGGATGCCAGTGTTATAGAAAAGTTGTTTTGGAAGCGCGACAATGCAATCTACCAAATCATTTTCAATAAGTGACTTTCTAATCTCACCTTCATTGTTAGTCTGGCTAGACAACGAACCATTCGCCAGAACGCACGCCATCAAGCCCTTTGGCGAAAGGTGGTAAATCATATGTTGGAGCCAAGCATAGTTGGCGTTGGAGACTGGGGGTATTCCGTATTGCCAACGCGGGTCATTTTGAAGGAGTTGCCCCGACCAGTCACTGTCATTAAACGGCGGATTGGCGAGCACAAAATCTGCTTTGAGATCTTTGTGGGTATCATTTAAAAACGAACCTTCGGTATTCCATTTCACTTGGCTTCCATCAATTCCACGAATTGCGAGGTTCATACGACACAATTTCCAAGTTTCCGCATTACTTTCCTGCCCATAAACAGCAACGTCATCAACTCTACCCTGGTGCTCTTTAACAAATTTTTCACTCATAATAAACATTCCACCGCTCCCGCAAGCCGGATCAAAAATTCTTCCGTAATACGGCTCAATCATTTCAACCATCAATTTAACAATTGATTTTGGAGTATAGAATTGCCCGCCTTTTTTGCCTTCCAGGCTAGCAAACTCACCAAGAAAGTATTCATATACTCTGCCAAGAATATCCTTAGATTTGGAAACTTCATCACCAAGAGCAATTTTTCCAATTAAATCTAAAAGCTCGCCAAGCGAAGGTTTGTGCAAATTAGGCAGGGCGTATATTTTAGGGAGTATTCCTTTTAAAGACGGATTTTCTTTTTCGATTACCTCCATTGCGTAGTCAATATCTTTTCCAATAGAAGGAAGCTTGGCTCTGGAAAGCAAATATGGCCAACGGGCTGTTTGTGGGACAAAGAATACATTCTCGGCTAGATATTCATCTACATCCTCCGCATTTGCACCTTCAAATCCTTTTTCTTTGTTAATTATTTTTTTATAAACCTCCTCAAAAGAATCGGAAATGTACTTCAAAAAAATAAGTCCAAGCACAACGTCTTTATAATTCGCCGCGCTCATATTCTTGCGCAACTTATCCGCCGCTTTAAAAAGCGTCTTTTCGAATGCCTCTGTCTTATTGGATACGTTATTCCTAGCCATCTATTGTGGAGTTTTGATGCTCTAATTCTCCCCCTTTTGGGCCTATTTTTCAACACAAACAGTCATCTGTAAAGGCAAACCCCCGGCGCGTCCGTTGGGACGAGTCGGGGGTAAAATTTGTTTGCAACAGCGAAAGGGAGCGAAGTGATTGCCTAGAGACTATCCTTGAATCTCTCCCAATCATCATCCTCTCGGGATCTCCCCTTTGATTCTTCCGCCTCTCGCGCCTTAATCTGCTCGCGATGGTCGGCGCATATGTCCCCACCGTCTTCGATCAGGGATCCACAGCTTCCACCATAGGTGCAGTAGCGCGCCTCTCTGGCGCAGTGGTTATATTTCCCGCGGACCGCGTCAATTACGTCGCTTTCGTTGTGGTTTGGGAAACTACTAGAATGGAACCTCTCAAGCGCCGAATCAATCTCGGAATTGATTTTTTTGGTGCAATCTTCGCAGGTCCCATTCTCGTCCTCTCCCAGTAGCTCATCGCAAACTCCACAGTAATATTCTATAAAGGGCATAGGTATCTCCTTCCTGCTAACTGCAGAATGCCAAATTCCTAAAACTATTACAAGACCTAATTTCCCACAAAAATCAAGGGGTTTGACCCAAAAAAGTAGATTAGCATATTTGGTAAAAATAGTACAGTTATGACACTTTTTTATAATTTGACAACCCAACAGGGCGCCCCCTAACATATAAACAGCACTAACAAGGAGGTGCCCAATGCCCTACGATCCTAACGCTTACCCGGACTTGAGCAGGGATTTCCCCAACTCAGTTCCGGACCTCAAAATCAACCGTGATTTGAACCACCCCCCGCCCATTGGCCCTCACCACGACATCATCCAGTCAATCCCCGGTGGAATCGAGAAGGTCAGAATCGACCCCTTCGGCAATCCGCTGGGCGGCGAAACCCAGATCGGCCCCATCAAGATGCCCTGGTAGTGGCGCCACAACCCTTCAACCCCGACCCGCCTTAACCGGCGGGTCGACTCTTTTTAATAAACAATTTAAATCCTCCTACTTGCCCTTCATTATTTTTTTCAAATCCTCTACCATAGGCACTCCCTCCGGATCAGCTCCACGAGAGGTTGCCAAATGAGCGGCCGTCCACTCCCCCACAACCATAGCTTCTAAAACTACCCAAAATGGATTGGGATTCTTTTTCGCCTCGCGAATCATCACTTCCACGCCCTGCGCTTTTAACAACTTAGCGGTAGCATCCATGCGCAAGAGAATGCGTTTGTCGTCTGTCGGGAATTTCAAAATTAAAACTTTATATTTGGCATTGGCATCCTTCTCCGGACCACCGAAACCGTTCATCTCGTTGTGATTTAGTTCCGGAAAGGCGTTACAAAAAGCAGGAATCTTACCAGTCTCGTTTAGGGCTATCTTCATGCAATAGGCGCTTGCAAAATAACGAGAAGAAGAATAAATAATTGGGAAAGAATTTTTATACCAAGCCGCCAGTTTTAAACCCTCCTCCTCCATAGAATCTGCATCCATTTTTTTCGCGAGCGAAAAAAGTTTCTTGAGCATCTCACTCTCTCCCATCGCCAGAAGAATAGACGACATCATAAACACAGTTGCCATACGAGGCTGAAACCCCTCCTGCAATTTTATGTGCGGGAGTTTATCTTTGGTCGCCATCGTTTCCAACTTGCCCCCGGAAGAAATCGCGATTATGCCTATTTTTTTCTTGCGCGCCGTCTCATAGGCAGAAAGCGTTTCGGCAGTATTGCCGGAATAAGAGCAGGCTATAAGAGTTGTGCCTTTGGGCAGATTCTCCGGTAAGCCATAGTCTTTGTGCACCACAATGGGTAGCGATGGATTAATTGATTTAAGTAAATCCGCCGCCAGATGAGATCCGCCCATACCTGCCAAAACATAAGCCTTGGCGGTATTTATCTTGCGAGTAGATATTGGCTTCCAAGAAAGCTGTTCTTTTATGGATAAGATTTGAGCACGAACTGAGTCTTGCATGGCTTATATTTTATCTGTTTTAAGGGCTTTTTGCCCCTTATTGACATTTACACATTTATAGGTTATAATATAGATAGGAGATTTGAAGAAAAATGGGTTACGGATATCTTGGCTTTATGATCATTCTGGTAATCGTCGCCCTCTTGGGCTTCGGTCTGTACACAACTGGAGACCGAGAGGAGAAGGACAATCTCGAAGTTTTCAACAAAGAGCTCATGCTCGCGAGGCAAATCCCGACCTGCCTCAATGGAGAGATCAACCTCAGAGTCATTCACCCCAACACCACAAAGAATCTGCCCAAGGGCGTCGGCCCAAGGCTGGTCCTCTTCGGCGAAGACCTCGCCCTCAAAGAAGGCCTTGCCGGCATTACGATCGGGCTGTCCGAAAACGGCGGCGGAGTCGTCGTCAAAAACTGGGGTAAGGTCATTGGCACCTGCCCCGCCCCGGGGCGCTAAGCAAAACTCACAAAAAACAAAGCCCTGTCTTTTCCTAGGAAGAGGCGGGGCTTTTGCATTCTTAGGCAGAGCGCGACACGTTGGCGGCAATACCGGATATGGTAAGGAAAACTGCCAAGGCTGTGCCTCCATAAGACACAAAAGGCAAAGGCACTCCAGTTGGCGGAAGAAGCCCGGAGATAGAGCCAATATGAACTAAAACTTGGGTGGAAATAAGAACCGCGAATCCTATTAATATTAATTTGCCGAACTTATCTTTAACTCGCCTGGCCAAAAGCATCATTCGCGAGGAAAGTAAAAAATAAAGAGCTATCAAAAAAGACGAGCCTATAAAACCAAGCTCCTGAGCGGCTACGGCAAATATTGAATCATCCACCGGGGTCGGCAAGAAAGTTACTTTGGCTATGGATTTTCCATAACCAACTCCGGTTATGCCACCCGAACCTATGGCTGTTTTGGCCTGCTCCACATGAAAGCCCGAACCGGAAACATCCCCTTGGGGATTTATAAAAGTTAAGACTCTTTTCATCCTGTATGGCGTGGCGAAAGTTAAAATGGCAACCACCGAAAGACCTATCGCCACCAAGATGCCTATGTGCTTCCACTTCATCCCCCCCGCAAAAAGTATCGCCGCAGAAGCAGTAAAAAGTATTGCCACAGTTGAAGTTGCCGGCTGAAAAACCAAAAGTCCGCCCACCAATCCACAAACAACCAGAAGTGGCACCAATCCACGCTGGAAAGAATGCTCGCGGTTGGCTTTGGTGTTGGAAATCCAAGCGGATAGATAAATAAGAAAAGATATTTTAAGAAGTTCGGAGGGTTGAAAATTGACCGGCCCTATTTGCATCCAACGCCTGGAACCTCTGATTGTTTGAGCAAAATCAGTGTACAAAAGCCCTAAAGCAATAATATTTACTATCATCATCCAGATGGCCAATTTTTTCCAATTCTGATAGGGCATATACAGCCCAACTAAAAATCCCAAGATACCCACCGACAAGCCATTTATTACCTGACGGAATAAAAAATGATAGCTGTTATTAAATTTAAGCTTGCCTAAGTCAGAAGAAGCGGAAGCCAGAATAACCAAACCAAAAACAGTTAGAGCGCTAACGCAGGCAATCAAAAAATAATCCGGAGCCGACTGCTTCTTAAAAAAAGACCAGATTCTATTCATTATTTATTGATTATCGGCCGACCAAGCCTTTTAGAAGAAATATTTCCTGCTTCCAATGCAATTTCCCCCGCTACTATGACGTGCTTTATTTCAGAACCCCAGAAAACAACTAAATCAGCCCTCATCCCGGGAGCAACCTTGCCTATCCCCGCCTTATCCAAATTAAAATATCTAGCAACATCCCAAGTTATTTTTTTGACCGCCGAGGAAAGACCACCTTTTCTCATAGAGCGAGACAAAAAAGCCGGAAAAGATGCAGTTTCTTCTTTGACCGGAGACTTGGCGCGACAGAAAAGATAATCCGCAAAGGAAGATGTGACCAAGGACTGAGGATGGTCGCAAAGACGTTTAACCATATTCATATCATAAGAATGGGCCAACACCGAACCCCTCATGCCAACTTCCAGCATAAATTCTGCCAAACCATTTTTAGCGGAAGACGCTCCCCGGCTATCCATAAAGGCAGACAAACTCATACCCACTAAATAATCATGATCCGGAGCAGAAGCAATATAAGTTGAAAGAGGATCTAAGTCGGGTAGGTCCGCAACTATCCTCTTCTTGCTCCAATCATCAGCCAATTTAGCGCAAACAACCTCAGTCGGCTCACCTACTAAATTCGCCGGCAGAAGCAGTCTTAATTCTTTAACTGAATACCCGAAAGGATGGACGGTAAATCTGGCGTTGGAGCCAGCCTCTCCTATTGATTGCAGTATCGCATCTTCGCCGTATTTGTTGGCCTCTACTAATCCGCGACAAAGCATCAGCTTCTTATCGCGCATATCCTTAGCGAGTTTTAATGATATCGGAACATCTACTGCAAAAACCGAGTCTTCCGGCAAATCCCAAAAAGGACTGCCTGCCAAACTAGATAATGGTCCAAAAGAAACTCCTACTGCCCCTTCTTCAACCGCCTGCCCAGCCAGACGAGAAGCTACTTTTTTCTCATTATCGGTTAAATCCCTAAAAGATCCCGCTATTTCATAAGCTATAGTTCTTACTCCGGCAAAAGTGGCAAAATTACATCCCAGTTTTATCCTGGCAATGGACTTCATAAAATCCGACATATTCTGCCAATCCACATTAACTCCTTTTACATCTGCCAGATGTCGCAGGGAATCTGAACCTCCATATAAAAGCGGCGCCAAAGAAACACCAGACGCTCCGCCTATTATGGTGGTTATGCCCTGACGCAAGGCATAATCCATCTGCGGCTCCCTCAAAAGAATCATATACCTATCCGCATCGTTATAAGCATCTATAAAACCTGGGGCAACATAAGCCCCATCTGCGTCTATCACCTTTTGGGCTGAATTTTCCGGAAATGAACCAAGCGCGGCTATTTTATCGCCACGAATTAATATGTCGCACTTCTTGGACGGCCCGCCAGTTCCGTCCAAAAGATTGCAGTTTTTAAGAACCAAAGACATACCCCCTTATTTTACCTCAATTTGCCCCGCAACCCTTAGTGCACTGCGCATAAATATCCCCGCCCTCCTTGGAAATCCTTATTTCGCCATTCTTATCCGTCCTTAAAACCCTAGAACCCACACCCTCCAACCTCTCCATAATCTCCGCACCGCCATGTCCATAAGAATTATTCAAAGAAAGTTGCATCACCGAAAGCGCCGGACTTACCGATTTTAAAAATTCCAAAGTGCTGGAATATTTAGATCCGTGATGAGCAACTTTTAAAACATCCGAGCGCAAATCTTCTTCTGTTAAATAGCTTTCTGTTCTGGCTCCTATGTCCGAAGTGAAAAGAATCTTCCAATCGGCAAATCTAGCCAAGGCCACTATGGCTCCATCATTTTCCGATGGTAATTTAATATTTTTTAGGGGCCATAAAATATCCACCTCCAATCCCGACATCTTTAGTTTTGAGCCTCTAGAGACCTCCACCACCGCCATTCCTTCCGCTTTGGCAAAATCTATCATAGCCCTGGCCTTTGGATCTTCTACGGCTCCCTCCGGAACAACCAAAGCTCCTATTTTCCTGGAACCTATTATCTTCCAAACACCACCCATGTGATCAGATTGCAAATGAGATAAAAGCAATATATCTAATCTACCATCGGCAGAAGGAATTTCTCTGGCTAAACCAGAAGCGGCCGCAGTACCAGATCCCGTATCAATAAGAATGCTATGGCGACAGCTTTTTAGAAGCGCGCTATCCCCCTGGCCGACATCAAAAAATACCGCCTCTGCCTTAAGGCAAGTATTTAGATTTAAAATCAAATAAATACTGGCAATAATGCCAATCAAAGAAATCAATATTATTTTTTCTTCAAATCCCCTCTTCATTTTTATTTTGCTTAAAAATTAAAATCGCCAGAATGATTATAAAAAAGGCCAAGACCAAGCGACTTGTAAAACTTTTTATCTCCATTGAAGGGAAAACTGCCCAAAAAGAAATTAAACCTATCTGCGCCTTAGAAACTGCCCAGGCTGCAAAAGCGGCTAGTTGCCCAAAAGGAGACATCTTAGCCAAAAAAGCAGTCAGAGCCGAAAGTGCCATAACCGCCGGAGCCAGCGGGGAGACTAATATATTGGCCGGCAAAGAGGTTATAGAAACCTGGCCAAAAACCAACAAAGATACCGGCGTGGCTCCAATCTGGGCCGCAAGAGGGGTGGCAATAAGAGCAGATATTTTTTTGCCTAATCTTTCTTCTAGTTTTTTCCTAATGGGAAGCTCTAAAAGGATAAGTCCTAAAACGCTGGCGAAGGAAAGCTGAAAACCAACATCGGTTATAGCCGCAGGATTGTGCAAACACATTAAGGCGGCTGACCAAATAAGAGCCGGCAGAGCTCCGCTTGCACCCCTGCCCCAAAACCCGCCTAGCAAGCTGGCAGTTGCCATAATACCTGCCCGCACCGCCGGGGCGCTTGCGCCAGAAACAAGAACTATAAGCCAACCACAAATAAGTCCTAAGGAAGAAGCCGGTATTTTGCCGAGTTTTTGAGCGATATGCGAAATATAAGAAACCGCAATCGCAATATTAAAACCGGAAACAGCAACCAGGTGTATGGTGCCGGTTTTAATCATTTTATTTTTAAGGTCTTTATCAAAATTATCTAATCGACCGATTATTGACCCGGTAAGCAAAGAAGCCTGAGGTTCAGATATGTGCAGGCGAATGTTGTTAGAAACCAAATCCCTTATCTTAATGAGAGCTCCCTGGGGAGAAGATGATTTCTCCGCGCCCTCCAAAGAACAACATTCCTCCCCCCATTTTCCAGTCCAGACTTCCCCTTCCCTTGGAGAAACCACACTATAAACCACAGCTCCGCGAAACAACCCCTTGTGTTCTCCGGAAAAATTACCGCTAACAGTATTCCTGCCCCCGCCGGAAGGATATGCGGAAGAAATTTTTATCTGTACAAAATCTCCGGCAGAAGGAAGCCTATAAGAAGACACCTCTTTTTTTTCTCTCCAAAAAGCATATGCGTAGCCTGAAAAAATAACTATCAAAAGAAGAACCCCCCAAACTCTGACTTTTCGCTCCACAAATCTAGTCCATAAAAAAGAAATCCCTACTCCTAGGAGTAAGGTTAAAGGGGCGGCAAAATAATAATATCCAAAAAAACCAAATAATAGCCCAACAGGAAAAGAAAACCCCAGGGCGCTAGCGCAAAAAATCGCCGGAGCGGGGCTTATGTATTTCCATTGCCGGCCAATTTTCTCCACTGCGCTATTTTGGCATGATTTCCGGATAATAGCACTTCTGGCACATCCCAACTCTTCTTAGCACTCTTTGGTTTATATTTGTCCGGACGGGTATAGGTTGGAAAGCTGCCTTTTATTTCCTCTAGGGTCTCCATCTTACCCAGAAACCCGGGAATAAACCTAGAAACTGCCTCAATACTAGTCATGGCCGGCAACTCTCCTCCGGAAAGAACAAAATCCCCCATTGAAATTTCCTCATCTGCTATGTGCTCTGCAACTCGCTCATCTACCCCCTCATATCTGCCACATATAAAAATAATGGCATCATAAGAATACAGTCTCTTTGCCTCCTTGGAAGAAAAAGGTGTTCCGCGAGTAGAAAATAATACAACCCTATGTTTCTTACCCCGCAACTTAAGCTTACTCTTTAACTTTGAAACTGCCTTATAAATAGGATCTACCATTAAAACCATCCCACTGCCTCCCGCAAAAGGCTTATCATCGCACTTCTTATGTTTGCCTTCTCCAAAAGTCCTTAAGTTAATCGGCGATACACTCAAAAGTTTTTGCTCAATGGCTCTTTTCATAAGAGAGTTTGAGCGAAAAGAATCAAATAACTCCGGGAATAATGTTATCGGATAGAATTCTTTTTTAGTTATCTTTTTTTTCGCCATCATTTTTATCTTTGGATAATCCGCCCAAACTAGCCCGGATTGAATTTTTTATATCCTGCAAATCCACACTCCCTCCGGTTGGAATTATTTTTTCTTTCTTAGGAGGGTTTTTGTCTTCTTTGGGCTTTAATAAGGCGGACAAAGAAGCGCCTACATCTAAATCTTTATCCTCTGTTTTAGCATCCTCCTCCACAATGAACCTAGGGCGATTGCTCGAGATCGGGGCAGACCTATTTCTTGCCGGCGCACCGCCCTGACCCGGCCTATCAGGCCTCCTTTCAAATCCAGGTCTTCTTTCACTTCGGCCAGGCGCGCCACCGCCATTTGATGATATGGGAGGCGTCTCTTTGCCAAACAAAGAGGGCTTGTTAAAACGTGGCTCAAATTCTATGCCCATTTGCGCCAAAACTTCCACAGAATACTTGGGCCGAGGACGCTCCGGAACTCCCTCCATCGCAGATTTATTAGAAGAAGCGGTTCCACTCCTATCTTCCTCTTGTTGTGCCATTCCTCCACCGCTCCATTGGGATATTTCCTCTTCTACCGCCAGTCTATTTCTAGAATAACGCTTGCGCGATTCTGCCACTATCTCTTCCATAAGAGCCGCTTCTCCTGGCGCCGTAAAGGGTGGCAACGTGGCGGAAGAAAAAGGCCGGCTGGTAACTCCGTCCACCATAAGTTTTAAATAAATAGAACGATTGGGCAGATTTATTAAATCCTGCACATCAAATTCCGGAGTAAATTCTTTTTCCAAAAATTCAGCATCCGAGGCTCCCACTCTAAAAGCAACCATCGTGCCTACGTTGCCGAAAACCGCATCTCTTACTTTGGTGGACTGATCGTCTGTTAGTTGGCCTATGTACTGATGAGCCATAATCAGATTCAATCTGTATTTTCTGGCCTCCGATAAAATATTTGCAAAGGAGTCAGTGGCAAAATTTTGGAATTCATCCACATACAAATAAAAATCCAACCTCTCGTTCTCGTCTTTAATACGCACGCGCTCCATAGCATGAAGCTGAAGCTTGGTAATAATCATGGCTCCCAAAAGACGGGAGTTGTCTTCTCCTATTCTTCCTTTGGAAACATTGACCAGAAGTATCTTGCCACTGTTCATTATCTCGTCTAAGGATATGGTGCTTTTGGATTGGCCAACTATATTGCGCACCAAGGCGGTGGACAAGAATTGACCGACTTTATTTTGTATAGGCACGATAGCTTCATTTCTGAATTGATCTCGCCACTGCTCGTATTCATTAACCCAGAAACC
>Ga0101944_10004768_pt1 | contig 16308 bp, 15 predicted proteins | sample DewCreD2012metaG_FD_75245 | JGI IMG/M metagenome (GOLD analysis project Ga0101944, IMG submission 75245) | Hot spring sediment bacterial and archeal communities from British Columbia, Canada, to study Microbial Dark Matter (Phase II) - Dewar... ...
ACAAAATCAGGCTCAGAGGCTACCGGCGAGGCGATCTCCTCGTCGCTGATTGCCACGGTGCAGTTGGCGGTGCCGCCGCGCACCTCCGCGCCATATGACGGCAGGTAGGTAACATACTTTCCCTGCAGCATGGCAGCATTTGCCAGCGTAAAACCCATGGACAGCACGACCTGCCCGCCAAACCCCGAAAATATCGTCTTGATCAGCATTTGATATCTTTTATCACCCCCAGCGGGAACTCTTTACTCATGATCTCGTCAATCCATTTGCATGCGTCAACTGCATTCATCTTCCAGTTGGTGGGACAGGGCGACAGTATCTCCACCAGCGAAAACCCGAGGTTTTTCATCTGATACTGAAATGCCTTGGCAATGGCCTTTTTGGCATTGCGTATGGCTACCGGCTTGTTGACTGCCACGCGCTCAAGGTATGCCGTGCCTCCCAGCAGGGCAAACACTTCGCAGACTTTGATGGGATAGCCATCTCTCCGGGTGTTCCGTCCCGCCGGTGACGTGGTGGTTTTTTGTCCGGGGAGTGTTGTCGGCGCCATCTGGCCTCCGGTCATACCATAGACCGCGTTATTAATAAAAAATATGGTGATGTTTTCGCCGCGATTTGCAGCATGGAACGTTTCTGCTGTCCCTATGGCAGCAAGGTCACCATCACCCTGATAAGAGAACACCAGATTTTCCGGCCGCACCCGCTTGATGCCCGTTGCCACTGCCGCCCCGCGTCCATGAGGCGCTTCAACCATATCAATATCCAGATAATCATAGGCAAGCACCGCGCAGCCGGCTGGAGGCACGCCTATAGCCTGTTCCCGCACATTCAGTTCATCAAGCACTTCGGCAATCAGGCGATGCACAATGCTGTGACCACAGCCCGGGCAGTAATGCAGGTGAGCGTCTCTCAGTGTTTTGGGCCGTGCATAAACCTTTTTCATCACTTCTTCCTTTTTTGCGACTGATAATAGTGCCGTGAAATGATCCGTGCCAGTTCAACCGGTGTTGGCACCACGCCCCCGGGTCTGCCGTAAAAATGAACGCGAGCTTTACCGCCCAGGGCACGCTCAACATCTTCAATCATTTGACCGGTGCTCATTTCAAAGACAAAAAAATCATGTAGGTCCTTGGCCGTCTCCTGAATGATTTTAACCGGAAACGGCCACAAGGTTATGGGGCGGATCATGCCGACTTTCAACCCTTCTTCACGCAGCCGTTTTATCGCTCCCTTGGCGATGCGCGCCGCCGTGCCATAGGCCAGTACTGCCAGGGCGGCATCTTCCAGAAGAAATGTCTCATACCGCACTTCCTGCTGTTCAATGCGCTGATATTTTCTGAACAGCTTCCAGTTATGCTCTTCCTCTTCCTTGGGATCAAGGATTAAGGATTTAATAATCCGCGCTGGCCGTCCCTTGGCGCCGGAAAGAATATAGTCGCTGTGGAGAACCTGGTGGCGCTCCTTTTTTTTTGCCCGAAATGTTACCGGCTCCATCATCTGCCCGATCATACCGTCACCCAGAATCATGACCGGCGTGCGATACATGTCGGCAAGGTCAAAAGCCAGCATCGTCAGATCAGCGAGTTCCTGCACCGATGCCGGTCCCAGCACAATAATCTTATAATCGCCATGGCCACCGCCACGGGTTGCCTGAAAATAGTCCGACTGTGCAGGGGAAATATTGCCGAGACCCGGGCCCCCGCGCATCATGTTCACAATGACCGCCGGCAGCTCCTGCGCCGCCAGAAACGAAATGCCCTCCTGCTTGAGGCTTATGCCCGGGCTGCTGGACGACGTCATGGCGCGCGCCCCGGCGACGCTCGCTCCCAGCACCATGTTGATTGCTGCTATTTCGCTCTCTGCCTGGATAAAAACGCCGCCCGGCACTTCTGCAAGCCGCCGCGCCATATATTCCGGCAGTTCATTTTGCGGGGTAATCGGATAACCGAAATAACAGGTACACCCGGCCAAGACCGCGGCCTCGCCAATGGCATTATTTCCGCTCATCAGCTTTTTCGTCACGATACACCTCAATTGCAGCTTCCGGACACATAAGCGCGCAGGTTGCACACCCGGTACACTCCTGTTTATCAACAAAATCAGCAGGGAAATATCCCTTGATATTAAGCCGTTTGGCTATGACTATGGAACCCCGGGGACAAAATGCCATGCACAGACAGCATCCCTTGCAGCGCTCCTGATCTATTATGATATGCCCTTTTACTTTGTGCGATTCTCTTGCAACGTTTTTCTTTTCGCTTTCCATATTTATATAAAACATAAGGGGGGACCAGGCAAAATGTCATCCCCCCGTTTCGATGACTGGCAACGGATCTATTCCCCTCCTGTTTATCCCGCGCTTTCCCGTTTCTGCAGCTCTTCCCTGACTATTGTGCTGATGGTGCTTCCCTGAGCTTTGCCGGATAGCTTTTTGGATAAAACGCCCATTACTTTGCCAACTTCTTTAACGCTGCGCGCATTGAGTTCGGCAATTGCCGCGAGCACCTCCTGCCGTATCTCGTCTGCGCTCAATTGCGCGGGCAGATAGGCTTCAATGAGTGGTATCTCTTGTGTTTCCTTATCCGCCAGATCCTGGCGTCCGCCTTTGAGAAAAAGCTCAATTGCTTCTTTGCGCTTTTTAATCATGGAATAAAGAATCTGAATGATCGCCTCCTCCTGCGCCGGTTGCCCCTTCTCTTTTTCCTTCCGCTCTATCTCGGCAATAATCATTCTCAAAGTGGATACCTTCAGCGCATCTTTTGCCTTCATGGCGACTTTCAGGTCCTGGCTTATTTTTGCCTTCACGATGCCTTTTCCTCTTTGGCTTTTTCCGCCTTTTCAGCTTTAGCGCTTGCAAGAAGCCTGGTCTGGCGTTTTAACTTTTTAATCTGCCGCCGCAGCTGATCTATTTTCTTTCGGTCCTTTGATTCACGGAGCTTTTCCTTCTCGGCCTTCAGCTCCCGGATGTGTTTTTTGATTTCAGGAATCTGCTTGGCCTTCTTCTTTGTGATCTTAACCGGCTCGCCCCGGGCTTTTAGGATCGCCACAATAAGCTCTTCTTTTTTCATTGCGTGAGCGCCCTGAATGTCGGGATACTCGTGGGCGATTTCACGCAGCTTGGTCGCCGTCAACTTTTCAAGTTCTTCTCTGCTCATTTCATGCCTCCGCCTTACTTAATATGCAGGTTCAGGAGTTATGGCGTTGCAGGTGCGGGAGTTTTTTAGGCATCAACTCCGCGTTCCTGTTATTCACCACTGCTTTATAATATGGTCTGTAATAATTATCGCTTTCCTAAAAAAAGTCAAGATTTAAAGCAGGGGTAGGATGTTTATGGTAAAAACAGAGGAAAAAAACTACCAGCTCAATTAAAAGAGGGGTTGGTTATTCCATAGTAACAAAAAAGGGGGGTAGAATAGTTGGCTGTTTTTCGCTTTACGGATAAAAGATTTTCTCTGCCGTTTATATTTGGTATCTAAAGAATAAACACCGGATCCACATCAACTGAGAGGCTGATGCCGCTTCGGCCCGTGGATTCATGAGCGTGCTGCAAGATGCGTGAGGCAAGAAGCCGCACCGAGTGGAGTTTTTCACTTTTCAACAGCATTTGATAGCGGTACTTGCCCTTTATTTTCCCCCAGGGAGCCGGTGCCGGGCCAAGAATATTAACCGTGCCCGTGAGCTTTAGCTGTGCAAGAAATTTTTTACTGGTCTCTCCCAGATCCTGCGCATACTGAAGAAGTCGCTCCTTGTTCGCTCCTTCCAGCCTGAAATTTATCATACGGGTATGCGGAGGGTAGTCCAGCTCCCGGCGCTGCCTCATTTCCGCGGCAAAGAAAGCCCGGTAGTCATGCTGCTGGGCGCATCGAATGCTGTAATGTTCGGGATTATAGGTTTGAATAAAGACTTCTCCCGGCTTATCGCCTCGTCCTGCCCGGCCGGCAACCTGCGTGAGAAGCTGAAAGGTGCGCTCACCCGCCCGGTAGTCCGGGAAGTTAAGCGAATGATCTGCGCATATCACCCCTACCAGGGTCACCTGCGGCAAGTGGTGGCCTTTGGCAATCATCTGTGTGCCCACCAGGATATCAAGCTCTCCCTGCGCAATGGATTTTAATAACTTTCTTGATGCGCCTTTTGTGGCAGTGCTGTCGCGATCCATGCGCCCTACCCGCGCGCTGGGAAACAGCGCACTAACCTCCCGTTCCAGACGCTCGGTTCCCCAGCCCAGGGAAGAAAGAAAGAAGCTGTTGCAGTCCGGACAGCGTTCCGGCAGAGGTAGCAGAAAATCACAGTAATGACAGCGCAGCTTTTTCTCCTGCTGGTGATGAATAAGAGACACTTCACAGTTGGGACAGCGAAACGTATAGCCGCACTGCCGGCAGAGAAACACCGGTGCAAACCCGCGACGGTTAAGAAACAAAAGGCTTTGCTCGCCGTTCTGCAAACGACGGGAAATCGCTTCTCTGAGCGGCGCAGAAATAATGCCCGCCTGCCGGCTGTGGGGATTCGAGGGTGTTATGCGCAGGTCTATTACCTTTATCTGCGGCAGCGGCCGGTCTGCAATGCGCTCGGGAAGCACTCCGATGCTGTATTTTTTCTTTGCGGCATTATGATATGACTCAAGAGAGGGCGTGGCAGAGCCAAGTATTACCAGGGCATTGGCCATTGTGCCCCTGATGAGCGCAAGATCGCGGGCATTATAGCGCGGATGAACATCCTGCTTGTAGGACGGGTCGTGCTCTTCATCCACAATAATGGCTCCCAGGTCGGCACACGAAGCAAAGATTGCCGAACGCGCGCCGATGACAATTTTAATGTCCCCGCGGCGGATCATCCGCCAGGCGTCAAATCGTTCGGCGCTGGTGAGGCTGCTGTGCAGCAGTGAGACCGGCGCATCAATCCGCGAGCAGACCCGGTCCCAGAGCTGGGCAGTGAGCGCAATTTCGGGGACCAGGAGCAGGCACTGCCTCCCGCGCTTTACCAGTTCCGCCATCACCTGCAGATAGATTTCGGTTTTCCCACTGCCGGTAACGCCGTGCAGCAGAAAGGGGAAAAAAGCGCGCGCTTCAATTGCTTGCTGCAATCGTTTCAGGATATTTTTTTGTTCTGCCGTTACGGTGTGCAGCGGTTCCGGAAAAATTTCGTCTTCCAGCGCTGGCCGGCGCAGGACCTCCTTTTCTGTAACAGTTATGAGATTTTTTTTCTGCAGGACTTTAAGGAGGCGTGCACCGTTTTTGAACTGCGCAAGAATGCGGCTGAGCGGCGCGGCTTCCTGTTCCTTCAGGAATTGATACAATTCCAACTGTTTTCCCTTGAGCGTCTGCACCGGAGCTGTGGGAAGCGCTGCAAACCATTTCTCTTTTTTTATCTGTGTGCCTTTGCGGATTCTGGTGCTGGTAATCTGTAACAGACCGTTCCTCACCAGGCTGGGGAGATGATGCGGGAGCGTGCGTGTACCGATTCTGCGTCTCAATCCGTTGATTGAAAGCCCTGAATCACGCTCCAGCGCCTGCAGAATTCTGAGCTGTTCTCCTGTTGCCTCCCCGTGCAAAAGACATGCGCGGCCCTTTTCGGTCAGAGAAACAAACTGCCGAAAGGTTGCGCTGATTCCCTGCGGGAGCGCCGCGGCAATAGTCTGGCCGAGCGGACAAAAGTAATAACTGGCCACCCACTGATAAAATGTTAAATCCTGTTCGCTAAAGAGCGGCTCTTCGTCAGGCAGATCTAACACGTCTTTGATTTCCGCGCAGGGTGCTTCCGGGGGAAACCCGACCGCAAAGCCGGTAAGCGTTTTTCTGCCGAACGGCACCAGCACCCGCATGCCTATGGCGATAGCATTTTTCAGAGCAGTAGGTATCCGATAGGTGAACGTTTGCGACAGGGGAAGGTTGAGCGCAACTTCAATCAAATCCCGAGAGGTCATGGATTACCCGATATAGAGCGGTGAAGAAAGCACGGGGGAGGAGCAAATTTTTCTGCAAATTCAGCTGCATCAAGAGCAAACAGGGGGCTTATTTCAACAATAAAGTTTTCCGGGATACGCACCGATGCATCCGCCTGCTTTATCCAGCGGACAAAAAGATTTACCATCGCCTGCCGCGCGGTCTGCGGCGAATCAGCGCCGTCAAAATTTTTAACCGGCGAAAACTCCTCCTCGCGTTTAACCTGCAGGGTAATGGAACGCGTGGCAAAGCCCAGCGCATCAAATACAAACATCTCAAATTTTAGGCCTTTTCTCGTGTTGGGAACAAGCTGCCCGTCTTGCACGGCAAGGCACTCAATATCTTTGATCGCAACATGGTAGGGAAGTGAAAATCCTTCATCCTGAGTGAGGTGTTCGACAAATGTTCTCTTTATCATGTGAATGGCGATATTGGCGCTGCTGAAACGCAACGTTCCGTCTTCGCGCCGTTCAGTTATTTCTGCCGGCGTCAGTTCGCTGTATTCAATGCAGCCGATCTTTCCGTTTATTTTTCCAATAATGCCTACTTTTTCTTCCGGATCGGTCTTCTGCACCACTTTGGTTGACATCTCTGCCTGGTGCTGCACATGTGCGCCGATAAACAGCGGATCAGCAATTTTTGCCAGCGGATTATCCACCTGAAAATAAAAAATTTCCTCAATTCCCCGTTCGCGCATATCCCGGAGGGCTCCTGATTCTTTAAGGGCGCGCAGCGATCCGCCGTGCCCGTCAGGATTTTTAAAAATGCGCAGATCTCTGCCGATTAACAGCCGCCCGTCCAGATCAAGCGAAGGGATTTCTCCTTGCACCAGAAACATAATGTTTTCATGGTTCAGACCAAAAAAGTCGTGCTGCTGAAAAAATCGCCGGGTCTCGGCATCATTGTCCCGGGAGGTCATGATGTACCAGGGAAGCGGCGTGCCATAGCGCCGCGCACGCGCAGCTATTGCCTCGGCAAACAACTGGAAGAGACTCTTGTTTCTTACGGGCGAAATAGGGTAGCAGCCTTTGGGGCCCTTAAACCCAAGACGGCTCCCCTGCCCCCCCGCCACCAGGAAAATGCCCACCTTGCCGGCGCGTAGATACTCCTCGCCCAGAGCAATCAGGTGGGGATCAAACGGCGGCGCGATGATATCTGCCGTATCAAAAACTTTTTTTTCCGGCGGCAAAGCGGCAGCGGCGCGATAGGTTCGGTAACGTGCCGCCAGTTGCTCAAAGTTAATAGTTCGCACATCTTCCAGTAAGACAGTGCGTTGTGCCGGGGGGAGCAACTCAAGGCAGGTAAGAATGTGGTGCTGGTTATATGCGCATAACCTGTCCAGAAGCTCCTGTTCTGATAACGAATCTTTCAGGGGGTGATCAAATTGTTCTGCAGCCATGCTGTATCAAGGGATGTCGTGCTCAGGCGTCCGTCGCTCGCAGAATTATTTCACCTGCAGGACAGAATTTCCCGGATCTTATTCATGAGGGCTTCGAGGTTGGCGGATTTAACCACATAGGCATCAGACGCCCAGGTTTCAAAATTCTGTTTGTATTCGCCATAGGCAGTGCTCAGGATAATCGGCACATCGCGCGCCTGTTCTCGAATGCTTTTCAGCACATCAATACCGCTGCGACCCGGCATCTTGATATCAAGAATAATCAGATGGGGATTGGTTTCGGTAAATTTTAAAAGCGCTTCTTCGGCATCGCCGGCAAGTATGACTTCGTAGCCCTGATCCTGCAGCTCTTCCTGATAGAGCAGCCGTATGCTTTCTTCGTCATCGACCACTAATATGCGTTTCACGGCGACCTCCTGTCTTCAATGATATCATGCAGCGGTGTGTATACCGCACCTCACGCCTCCCGTAGATAGCGGGCAGCATCTTCCGGCGGCGTCGGATTGATATAGAATCCCGACCCCCATTCAAAACCAGCTACTTTAGTAAGCCGTGGTATTATCTCAAAATGCCAGTGATCATACTCAAGTTCGCTTTTGTCGAGGGGCGAAGTATGCAGCATATAATTGAACGGCGGAAAACTGAGCGCATTATTGATTTTTTTAAGCACGGAGCTGAACAGTTCTGCCAGAGTCGGGAACTTATCAACGGGGGTTTCCTCGAATGCGGAATAATGACGCAGCGGCAGAATCCAGGTCTCAAAAGGAAACCGCGGTGCAAACGGTTCAAAAGCGAGAAAATCTCGGTTTTGCGCCACCACCCGGATTTCGCTTGAGAGCTCCTGACGAATGATGTCGCAATAAATGCAGCGTTCTTTATAATTAAAGTAGGTCTGCGCGCCGGCCAGCGATTCTAGCGGCTGTTTTGGCACGACCGGCAGCGCAATAAGCTGGGAGTGCGGGTGTTCAAGCGATGCGCCGGCAACCTCGCCGTAATTTTTGAAGACCGAGATATAATGAAACCGTTTGTCTTGCTTGAGAACGCGCATGCGTTCCCGGTATGCAAGCAGGATATTCGTAAATTCTGCAATGGTAAGAGTTGACGCGTTAGCTTCGTGAACCGGGGTTTCAATGATAACTTCATGAACACCAAAACCGTTCATAAGATCATAGATACCCTCGCCCCGTTTATTCAGCTCGCCCTCATTAACCAGCGCTGGGAATTTGTTCGGGACGACTCTGAGAGACCACCCTGGCTTGTTGGGTTGCGAATTGTTTGAGCGCAGAGAATACACTTCAGGCGGCGTTTTATCTTCATTGCCCGGACACAGGGGGCAAAATCCGCCGCGGCTTTTAGACGGCTCTATGGTCAAATCCGAGGGCCGCTTACCGCGCTCTGTTGAAATAATGACCCATCTGCCGACAATCGGGTCTTTGCGTAATTCAGGCATGACGGTTTCCTTTGTTGCTGCATTTAAAGCACCGGGCACGCGCAAAACATCCTGCCGCCCTTCTGCGAGATTTAATATGTGCTAACCCGCGCATTGTTCTGTTTTAAACCTCTTGTTACTGGAGAGCGGAAAGGGAAGGGCATGGTCAGTGCTTTGCGAGGGAACGGAATTTCTCTGCAAGCGAGAATAACCCATGTGTATAAAACATCTTTTAGAAAACAGGACAGCAGCAGCCGCTTACTGGCGGGCGTCTTTTGCCCCAACAACGCACCAGGCCGTGTCTGCCTTCGCATCACAGTTTTCGCGCTTTTTCCTGGCGTTCCTGCTGTTCCTTACACTCAATACACAGCGTCGTGACGGGACGCACTTTAAGCCGCTCTTCAGATATTTCGCCGCCGCAAAGTTCGCAGATACCAAACGTGCCATTCTCAATACGTTCAAAAGCTTTCCTGATTTTTGGCAGCAGCTTGCGTTCCCGGTCGCGCATACGCAGGACAAAATTTCTGTCTGCTTCCAGCGTTGCGCGATCGGTAGGGTCGGGAAACGTGTCATCCTCGTCTGTCATTTCCACTACCGTATCTTTTGCTTCTGCGCCGATTTCGTCCATCCATTTGGTGAGCAGCGCTTTGAAAAATTCCAATTTCTCTTTATCCATGGTAACCGTTCACCGCTTTAGCCTATTAGTCATTACATGCATAAAAATAGTATGCGCAATGCAAAATGTAAAGGATTAAATAGATGGCCGTTCATAGCGGCCACTCTTGCCACCGCTCTTTTGTAACAGCTTGATATCTGAGATAACGATACCGCGGTCAATCGCCTTGCACATGTCATAAATGGTAAGGGATGCCACAGACACTGCGGTCAGCGCCTCCATTTCCACGCCGGTTTTACCCGTTACCTTAACCCGTGCCCGCACGGTAATGGTGCTGGTCGTGTGGTCGGGCAAAAATTCCATCTCTACCGCGGTGATAGCAAGGGGGTGGCACATGGGGATCAAATCAGACGTTTTCTTGGCTGCCATGATGCCTGCGGTCTGGGCTACGCCCAGAACATCGCCCTTTTCAATACGCCGGTTGACGATACGACGCAGCGTTTCCGGTTGCATAATAACCATGGCCTGCGCCACAGCTTCTCTCACCGTGTCATTCTTTTCTGTAACATCAACCATCCTTGACCGTCCGGACTTATCAAAATGGGTCAGATTGTTCATATATAATATGCCCTTCAACCTGAAAAATGGATTTAAAAAATCATACTAAATGATGTGATAATAAGCGTCAAGTTAATTGTAGTTGCAGGACTTTCCCAAAAATACTTTATTGATGGGGATGAAGACGCGTCCGGGGTTTTTTATCGTCACAACACAACCGTCCGCACCAGAAACACGGCAGGTGCCGTTATATTATGCACTCCCCAGACCCCATGAAGCAACGGGGACGAAGGCGCTACCGGCTGCCTGCCCGCAGCAGAATACGCACGGTGATAGGGTCGTGATGCCAGCGGATGAGCTCATTGTTGTGGCAAAAAAACCCCAGACGCGTCTGTGTTAAAGTTTTTCATGATACCGGTGTTTTCACGCGGATTACCGGAATTCCAGGGCTCATTTTTGCGGAAAGTTCTAATTTGTCGTTGAACGCACGGGCCAATTGCCAGTTGTTTCAGTTGTTTAAATATTATCAGCCTGAGATTTCCCGTCGCCGGTTGTGCGATCGCACGGGGGGAGCAAAATATCAATTGTATTTATGCGTTGTATTTGCTACTAATCAGCAAACCTTTTATTAATCCGTAAAAGAAACGAGACATCTGGTGCTCTCCAAAATCTTCAGCAGTTCAATTTTTGGCATTGACGCCTATTTGGTAGAGGTTGAGGTAGATATCAGCCCTGGTCTTCCGTATTTCTCAACCGTCGGCCTCCCGGATGGAGCGGTTAAAGAGAGCAAAGACCGGGTCAAGTCCGCTATTAAGAATATGGGGTATGGTTTTCCGGGCACACGGATTACGGTGAATCTTGCCCCTGCTGACATAAAAAAGGAAGGCTCGGCTTTTGACCTGCCTATTGCCATTGGCATTTTGTCGGCAGAAAATCATGTGAACCGGGAATTGCTTAATAATCATGTCATTATCGGCGAGCTGTCGCTTGACGGCCGGGTTAAGCCGGTGCGTGGCGTCTTGCCGACTGCGGTGGCCTGCAGGGAAAAGGGGATGGCGGGTATTATTTTGCCCCGGGAAAATGAGCGGGAAGCTGCCATTGTGGAGGGCATTGCTGTTATCGGGGTGGACACTTTATCCCAGGTCGTGGAGTTCAGCCATGGCAGGATCGCTCTGACACCTGCGCAGGTAAATCTTGATGAGCTGTTCAGTGCCGACCTTGACTATCCCGTGGATTTTTCAGACGTAAAGGGACAGCAGCATGCCAAACGCGCAATAGAAGTAGCGGCTGCCGGCGGCCATAACCTGCTCATGGTCGGTCCGCCCGGTTCAGGCAAAACCATGCTCGCAAAACGCATTCCCACCATACTGCCACGGCTCACTTTTGAAGAAGCCATAGAAACCACAAAAATCCACAGTGTTGCAGGGCTGCTTGACCGTGATTCTCCGCTTTTGGTCAACCGGCCGTTTCGCTCTCCTCATCACACTATTTCTGATGCGGGATTGACTGGGGGCGGGGCAATCCCGCGTCCCGGCGAAGTAAGTCTCGCCCATAACGGGGTGTTGTTCCTTGATGAGTTGCCGGAATTTAAAAAAAATGCGCTGGAAGTGATGCGCCAGCCGCTTGAAGACGGCAAGGTCACCATCTCCCGCGCGGCCACATCCATTACCTATCCATCGCGGTTTATGCTGGTGGCCGCTATGAACCCCTGCCCCTGTGGTTATTTTTCAGATCCCCAGCATGAATGCACCTGCACCGCGCTCCTGATCCAGCGCTACCGCTCCAAAATATCCGGGCCGCTGCTTGACCGTATTGACATCCACGTGGAAGTACCGCCGCTAAAATTTCAGGAGCTGTCGCGCGACAGCGCTGCCGAATCATCGGCGAGCGTGCGGCAGCGAGTCAGCCGGGCGCGGGAAATTCAGCACCAGCGCCTGGCGCGAACTAAAATTCACTGCAACGCGCAAATGGGCTCACGCCACCTGAAGTCATTTTGCCAGATTGACGAGGCATCGCGCCGGCTTCTCGAAACGGCAATAAATAAACTGGGCTTATCGGCGCGCGCCTATACCCGCATCCTGAAAGTTGCCCGCACCATTGCCGACCTTGACGGCGCAGAGCATATCCAGTCTCCCCACATCTCTGAAGCCATCCAGTACCGCAGCCTTGACAGGCAGTTTAGATTTTAGGATGTGCTGGGATTATTGGCAGGATTTACAGAATGTACAAAGATAGATTATAATGATTTTGGAAAACAATTTACCTAAATAATTAGGAAGAATGTACCCGCGGGTTTAGCAACCTTTTGGTTCATTCATTTTGTAGCTGTCAATACATCACCACACTGTATATTTTTCCCTTTTATAAACTCTTCTGCCGGCATGCGCTTTTTTCCTTCAAGCTGAATTTCTTTCAAAACCAGCATTCCGCTGCCTGTCGCCACGGTTATACCCGATTGCGAAACCTCTACAATGGTTCCCGGAGTCCCTTGTGCCTCTGACTCCCCAATCTCGGCAGCAAAAACCTTTAGCAGTTTCCCCTGTAAATACGTGAAACATCCGGGCCAGGGGTTCATGCCGCGAATCTGGTTGTAAATTTCGCGAGCGCTTTTGTGCCATAGTATCACGCCGTCTTCTTTTTTCAGCAGCGGCGCATAGGTTGCGTGCGCATGATCCTGCGGCTTTGGGGACCAGCCGGTGCTCACGAGCTGATCCAGTGCTTTTCCCAGCAGCAGGGCGCCGCTGTGTGCAAGCCGGTCGTGCAAGGTTGCAACTGTGTCGGTCGGCGCAATGGAGAGCTTTTCCTGCAGCAGGATGTCGCCGGTATCCATGCCTTCGTCAAGAAGCATTATGGTAACTCCCGTTTCGGTTTCGCCGTTAATGAGCACCCAGTTGATGGGAGCCGCCCCGCGGTAAAAGGGCAAAAGCGATGCGTGCACGTTAACACAGCCGTAACGCGGGATGTCAAGCAGCGTGCGTGGCAGTATCTGCCCGAATGCCACCACCACAATAAGATCCGGCGCCAGTTTTTTTACCTGTGCGATGAAGTCAGCATCGCGCACGTTGAGGGGCTGTAAAACCGCAAGGCCGTGCCTGAGCGCACACTCCTTTACGGGCGGCGGAACAATATGCTGGCCCCGGCCAGCCGGCCGGTCAGGCTGGGTAATAACGGCCACTATGTGCTCTGCACGGTCAAGCAGGAGCTGCAGGGAGGGCAGGGCAAATCGGGGCGTTCCCATAAATGCTATGCGCAGTGTTTTCACGCAACCTTTCCTTTCTATTTGCTCGCGGAGTTATTGTCTCAGTATATGTTTTTTAGAACAATAAGCAAGAACTCCTTGTATGCGGTATGCACCTGATTGATATTTTGCTTTACAAAACCAGCTTTTTAAGCAAAAAATATGAACCGCCGCGGATTTTATGGCAATATGCCGGGTGTCCTGCTGCGCAATTTGATGATAAAGGAACAAGCGCAGATCGGTTTTTTTCATCTCTTTACAGGCTCGGAATAATCACATAGCCAATAATAAAGAATTAAAAATTTTCTCTGCGTCCTGTGTAATTAAATTTTGTCAAGGAGATGCATATGGCAATATCACAAAAAATTACAACGTTCATGGAGAACGCTTCCTGGATTCGCCGCATGTTTGAGGAGGGAGCGGCGCTTAAAAAGCAATATGGCGAAAAAAATGTTTTTGATTTTAGCCTGGGAAATCCTAATTTAGAGCCGCCTGATAAATTTTTTGACGTTTTTACCTCGCTTGCCGGCACAAGATTCCCCGGCAAGCACGGCTATATGTCCAATGCAGGATATGCAGAAACCCGCGAAGCGATTGCAGAATATCTGTCTGAAGAACATGGCAAAGAAATTTTTGGCCAGCATATTATTATGACCTGCGGAGCGGGTGGCGGCCTCAATGTGGTGCTGAAAACGCTGCTTGATCCGGGAGATGAGGTAATCATCCCGACCCCTTATTTTGTAGAATATAATTTTTATGTTGACAACTACCAGGGCGTAACACGTCTGGTTAAAACCAACGATGATTTTTCACTGGATCTGCAGGCAATTGAATCTGCTCTGTCATCCAAAACCAAAGCAGTCTTAATCAATTCGCCCAACAATCCCACCGGAAAAGTTTACGACACAGACACCATTGCGGGGCTGGCAACGCTGCTTGATCGTAAGGCAAACGAACTGGGCAGGGAGATTTATCTCGTCTCTGATGAACCATACAGCAAAATTGTATATGACGGCGTCACGGTTCCCAGCATTCTTGCGGCGTATAAAAACAGCATCGTCGTAACGTCCTATTCCAAAGATTTGTCAATTCCCGGGGAACGGCTTGGCTTCATTGCAGTAAACCCCGATGCCACGCCGCTGGATCACCTCGTAAACGGCATGATATTCTGCAACCGAACGCTGGGATTTGTTAATGCGCCTGCCTTTATTCAGCGAGTTGTTCAGCGCCTTCAGGGCACGACGGTAGATGTTGCCATCTATCAGCGCAAACGCGACCTGCTGTGCCGCGCTCTCAAGCAGATGGGTTATAGTTTCACAATGCCGGAAGGCGCATTTTATCTGTTCCCCAAAGCGCCCATCAACGACATTGAATTCGTCCGCGAATTGCAGAAGGAGCGTATTTTAACCGTGCCGGGCAGCGGATTCGGCGGTTCCGGCTTTTTTCGCATCGCTTACTGCGTGGAAGATTGGGTCATTGAAGGCGCGCTGCCGGGATTTAAACGCCTTGCAGATAAATATTTTAAATAACCATACATGAACCTTTGCAGTGCAACGCTCAATTGTGCCGCGCTGGGTGGATGATCGTAGGGCATTACCTGTTGGTCATCGCGGCGCATATGGGGAATAGGGCGATTACCCGCTAACTGGTTTGCTGCATCAGGGGTAGAGAGGGCGGCGTTTTTTTCGCTCAGTGCTTGCGTTGTCGTTCTGCCCTGCCTTCACAAAGTCACGCGGAGATTTTTTGTTGAGAAAATTCTTGACAGAGTTTTGCTCAGTAATATAAATTAAAAACACCTTACACAAATTTCCCAATACGTATGGCCGAAATCCGTTATAGCGGATGCGGGGAATCCATTTATCGGGGCGAATCCTTGCAACAAAAAAGGTAGGACACCTCCAAGTCCAAGCCCGTCAGCTAACCTCGTAGGCTTTTGGAGGCAATGAGGGAGAATAAGCCAGTAAAACGCATCTCTTAATAACTTCTCTCCTTTTTGCCCCAATACAAACATAAATAATTTCCATTTTCATCTTTTTTAAACTCTGACCGTTGTCCGTATAATCTGTTTTTTTTCTTTGCAACGCTTAATTATCAGAGGGTGTAATTTTGGCACATAGTGCGCTCAGCAAACTATTCGTGATCAGTATTTTTGTTGTCACCTATGGCTGCCAGACCGTTGCGCAGGGTATGCCTGCTCAAGGAAACCCCGCCGGCCATAAACAGCCACAGCCTCCGCATATAAAGGAGGGAGGGGGCTGTGCTTTCAGTGACGATTTTTTTTGGGCGCCAGAATATCTTCCCGAGCGCCGAATTCTTCATGCGCCACCCGAGGATCAAATCACCGCACTATGCGCACAGTCCACCACTAAAATGCCCACAGAACCTGCGCAAAATTCTTCTGACTCTTTGCCGCTGGTGCGAAACCGGCAGGTTGATTATTACTTGAAGTATTACCAGGGAAAGGGACGCAGACATTTCAAGGAAAGCCTGGAAAAATCCACCGCCTATCTCCCCTATATCACACGGGTGTTTAAAGAAGAACATATTCCGGCGGAGCTTGCGTATCTGGCGTTATTGGAAAGCAACTTTAATGTGCGGGCTTATTCGAGCAAGCACGCGGCCGGCATGTGGCAATTTGTTCCCGCGACGGCGCGGCGCTGCGGGTTGCGTGTGGACCAGTGGATTGATGAGCGTCTGGATTTTGAAAAATCAACGCGGGCCGCAGCCTGCTACCTGAAGCGCCTCTACCGTCAATTCGGCTCATGGGGTCTGGTGGTTGCCGCCTATAATTCCGGGGAGGCGCCGGTTAAAAGCCTTGTTTACAAAACAAACGGTAAACGCTTCTGGGATATTAACCAACATGCGCCATTTAAGGATGAAACCGTCAATTTAATGTCCCGCCTCACCGCGGCAATTATCATTGCGCAACATCCTGCTGCGTATGGATTCACCTCACTCAAATATCAGAAACCCCGATCGTGCGACCGCATCACTATTCCTGAACCAACCCCATTGCAGCGCATCGCGCACCACTGCGCATGCACCGTCAATGAACTCAGACAGCTCAATCCTGCGCTGAAAAAAGATGCCACCCCGCCTGTACATCAGGGTAATGGCTCTGTCACCTTT
>Ga0101944_10004770_pt1 | contig 16305 bp, 13 predicted proteins | sample DewCreD2012metaG_FD_75245 | JGI IMG/M metagenome (GOLD analysis project Ga0101944, IMG submission 75245) | Hot spring sediment bacterial and archeal communities from British Columbia, Canada, to study Microbial Dark Matter (Phase II) - Dewar... ...
CCGGCAGGTCGATGCGGTTGGAGGCCGTGCCGATCGTACCGGCGAAGTTGACGGTGGAGCGAAGGGCGCGGCTGAAGGCGGCCAGGTCGAGCGCGGAGCCGCCGGCGCCGGGGGTGTTGGTGATCGTGTTGAAGCCGCTCACCAGCGTGAGGCTTGGGATCGACTCGGCGGTCGCGGTCGAATGGCCGCGGAGTTCGAGGGTCCCGCCGGTCAGGGACACCGTCGAGTTGATGCGGTCGGCGACGTTGGCCGCCGAGTTGTCGAGGATGAGTCGGCCCGTTCCTTCAACGTCGAAACTTCCGCTCAGCGCGGTGGCGGAGTTGGCCAGCGTCAGCGTGGCGGCGTTGATCCGGACAGTCGCGTTGAGGTTGGTCGGCTGGTTGAGTTGAAGCGTGCCGGCGCCGGTGAGTCGAAACTCCGTGCCCGGCCCCCCACCGGTGAGCTGGTTGGCCGAACCGAGGGTGAGCGTCTGGCCCGACGCGACCTGGATCCCGCCGCCGTTCGTGCCGATGGACAGGACCCGACCGGCCGAGAGAGTGAAACTGCCCGTCACCGATAGGGTCGAGGCCGGACCCTCGATGAAGACGTCGTTGGCGGAGTTGCCCAGGCCCGCGTCGGCGGCGATCTGGACCGTGCCGCCGTTGATGAATACGTTGCCGGTGAACGTGTTGGCGCCGGTGAGTTCGAGCCGTCCGGCGCCGGTCTTGGTGAGGGTCGTCGTGCCCGAAATCGTGCTGACGGCGCCGCTGACGAGCATGGAGCCGGTCGCGCCCTGGAGGTCGAACAAGACATTGGATCCGAGGGCCACGGGCAGGGTGATCGAGTGGCGGCCGTTGCCGTCGATCCCGTCGAGCGATTCGACCACCGCGAGGCCGGTGGCGGAATCCGCCCCCTCCATGAGGGCGAGACGGCGGATGCCGGGGTTCACGACGCTAGCCGAGCGCCTCGATGAGGGATACTACTTCGTCCAGATCGGGGAGTTCTGGAATGTCATAGACCTTCAGGAGAAGAACCCTCCCCTCTGCGTCGAGCAGCAGATTCGCACGCTCGGAGAAGCCGTCGGCCTGCCGGAAGAGGCCCAGGCCGGCGGCGCGACTGTTGAACTCCTCGCTGCGCTCGAAGAGGGCCTGGTAGCCCACGCAGATGCCCAGAAACGGGCGGCCGGAGCGAATGAAGTGGCGGCAGGCCTCGAGCAATTGCTGGCGGCGCAGGGCGTTGAGGCAGTCGTCGAAGGCGCCCACTCCGGGCAACACCAGGGCGCGCAGCTCGCCCCAGCCTTCGGGCCGGTCCACCAGCCGCACGGTCGCGCCCACGTGGACCAGCGCCTTGTGCACGCTGCGCAGATTGCCGGCACCGTAATCAATGAGCCCAATCACGCGCCGAGCATAGGCCCCCGGCCCGCGGATTCAATCCGCCCGCGTGGCCCGCCCGGGCCCGGCGGCGCGCGCCAAAACCGGGGAAAGGCCGGGGATTGCGCTTGAAATGACGGTGCCGCTGCGGCGGAATGCGTCCGGCATTTTCGGCGCATGACGCTCGGCGACATTCTGACTCCCGACTCGATCGTGGCGGACCTTCAGGCGACCAACCGCTGGGAGGCCATTGACGAGTTGATCCGCTGCTTGGTGGCTGCCGGGCGCATCAAGCCCGAACACCTCGAGGCCGTGCGCGCCGTGGTGCAGCGGCGCGAGCGCTCGATGAGCACCGGCATCGGCTACGGCATCGGCATCCCGCACGCCTCGACCGATCTGATCCAGGAAGTGGTCGGCGCTTTCGGCCGCTCGAAGACCGGCATTGACTTTGAGGCGCTGGACAACCAGCGCGTCACCCTGGTGGTGCTCTTCTTGGTGCCGCTGGGCCAGTTCCAGAAACACCTTCACACCCTGGCCGACATCGCCAAGCTGCTGCACCAGCGCGAACTGCGGCAGGCGCTCGAACAGGCACCCGACGCCGCGGCCATTTACGAGATTCTCCGCAAAAGCACCCCCGTGCGCTGACGCGGCGCGGCCCGGGCGCGGTCGGTTCCTTCATGCTGCATCGCCTTCTCGAATCCCGTTTGCAGGCGGCCGTGGCCGCCGTGTTGCCGGACGCGGACCCCGCGGCCGTGCTGGTCCGGCCCTGCCCGGAGCCGAAGTTCGGCGATTACCAGTCCAACGCCCTCATGAGCCTGGCCAAGACGCGCGGCCAGAATCCCCGCGTCCTGGCCGCCGCGGTGGTGGGCAAACTGGAGGTGAGCGACTTGTGCGAACTGGTCGAAGTGGCCGGGCCGGGCTTTCTGAACTTTCACCTCCGCCCCGAGGCGCTGGCCGCCGCGCTGCAGGCCGCCGCCCGGGGCGAGCACCTGTTTTTCCGTCCGGCGGCCCGCCCGCGCACAGTGGTGGTGGACTTCAGCTCGCCCAACGTGGCCAAGCCGATGCACGTGGGCCACATCCGCTCGACCATCCTGGGCGATTGCCTGGCGCGGGTGTTCCGCCTGCTCAGACACCAGGTCATCACCGACAATCACCTGGGCGACTGGGGCACGCAGTTCGGCAAATTGATCGTGGGCTGGAAGCAGCACCGGGATGACGCCGCGCTGGCCCGCGATCCCGTGGCCGAGATGGAGCGGCTCTACCGGCTGGTCCACCAGGCCAGCGAACGCGATCCGGCCGTGCTCGAGGCCGCTCGCCGGGAACTGGTCAAGCTCCAGCAGGGCGACCCCGAGAACCTCGCCCTCTGGCACCAGATGCTCGAGCTGTCGCGCGCGCAGTTCGACGCCATCTACCGGCGGCTGGGCGTGCGGTTCGATTACACCCTGGGCGAAAGCTTCTACAACCCGCGCCTGCGCGCCGTGGTGGACGAACTGGTCGCCCGCGGCATCGCCCGCGAAAGCGACGGCGCGCAAGTGGTGTTCTTCGAGGACGACCCGGAGCTCCAGGCCCACCCGGCCATCATCCAGAAGAGCGACGGCGCGGCCAATTACGCCACCACCGACCTCGCCACGCTGGCCTATCGCCTCGAGACCTGGCGCCCGGACGAAATCATCTACGTGACCGACGGCCGGCAGCAGCTTCACTTCAAGCAAATCTTCGCCATCTTCCGCCGCTGGCATCCGGAGGCGCGCGTGGTGCTGGCCCATGTCTGGTTCGGCTCGATCCTGGGCGAGGATGGCAAGCCGTTCAAAACGCGCTCCGGCGAGACCATCAAACTGGCCGACCTGCTCGACGAGGCCGAGGAGCGGGCCTTCCGGCTGGTGAGCGAGAAAAACCCGGCCCTGCCCGAGGCCGAGCGCCGCGCCATCGCCCGCCAGGTCGGCCTGGGCGCGCTCAAGTATCAGGACCTGCTGCCCAACCGGCAGAGCGACTACGTCTTCAACTGGGACAAGATGCTCGCCCTCTCCGGCAACACCGCGCCGTACCTCCAGTACGCCTGCACACGCATTCGGAGCATCTTCCGCAAGCTGGCCGAGGCCGGCGAGCCCTGGGACCTCCGTGCCGCGGCGCCCCAACTGCTGCCCGCCGCCCCGGCCGAGCGCGCGCTGGCCCGGCAGCTTCTGTACTTCGGGCACACGCTCGAAGCCGTCGCTACCGAGTACCGCCCAAACTACCTCTGCAACTACCTCTACGAACTGGCCGGGCGGTTCACCGAGTTCTACGAGGCCTGCCCGGTGCTCAAGGAAACCGGCGCCACGCGCACGCGCCGCCTGGCGTTGTGCGAGCTGACCGCGCGCGTGTTGCAGACCGGCCTCCACGCGCTGGGCATCGAAACGCCGGAGCGGATGTAACCGCGCAAATCCGGCTTGGAGTTTCGGTGGTCCGCCGGGTAAGGTCGCCCCCGTGCAGAAACGTTCCTGGATCACTTCCGTGCTGCTGGCGTTGGTGTTGATCGGCGCGGCGGCCAACCTGCTGGTCTTCTTCCGCTACCTGCAGGTGCTCAACACCGCCCAGCGCCTGCAGGTCCAGGCCCAGCGCCTCCAGTTCGCCGCCGCCCTGGCCACCCGCAACCTGAACGTGATGCGCAGCCTCGCCGCCGAGACGCTCGAGTTCAGCCGCAAGGCGCCCGCCGTCTCCGGCCTCTTGCTGGCGCACACCAACCTGCTCCAGCGCCTGGAACTCCCCGCCACACCCCCGGCCCGCTAACCCTGCTTCCCGCATGGATACCTTCCCCGCCTCGCCGCCCCCGCCGCCCTCCCCCGGCTCGGTGCCGCTCTCCGGCACCGCCCCCGCCGAGCGCGCGCTCGAGCGGGATTTGCAACGCCAGGCTTACCTGGTGCGCGTGTTGATGCTGGTGGTGACCATGCTGCTGGTCACCACCACGCTGAGCCTCTTCCACCAAATTCGCTGGCTGGTCGCGCAGGCCAATCAATTGAACGTGACCATCCAGGAACTGGCCCGCGGGGTGGGGGATTACGAGACCAACATCGCCCCGCAGATGAACCGGTTTTACACCGACCTCCAGCGCCTGGCCCAGGCCAACGCCGAATACGCCCGGCTCTTCGCCAAGTACCAGGTCACCAACATCGCCGCCGCGCGCACCAACGCCCCGCCCCCGCCGGCGCCGCCCCGCTGACGAGCCGGCAGCGCGGGCCGGAGCGGGAAACCGGCACGGGGGTCGGGGGAGGGGCCGGGGTATCCGGCGGCGCCGTTCAGCGCGGAGTCAACCAGCCGTTGGCCCGCAGCCAGTCGGCACACCGGGCCGGCCAGTCATGCACCGGCAGGCCGCGCTGCAACATACCAAAGCCGTGCCCGCCCTGCTGGAAGACGTGCAGTTCTGCGGGCACGCCGGCCTGTTTGAGCGCGAGGAAAAACTCGAGGCTGTTTTCCGGCCCGAGTTTGTCGTCCGCGGCGTGAACCAGGAACACCGGCCCGGGCTTTTGTTCCGGGCGCAGGACCGGTTGCTCCCGCTGGCGCTCGGCCGCGGCCAGGTAGGCCGGGTAAATCAGGATGCCAAAGTCCGGCCGGCAGGAAGGCTCGTTGGTACCGGCAGGATAACCCGGGGTGCGCCGGTCACCTTCGCACAAGAGCCACGCGGCCAGGTGCCCGCCCGCGGAAAAACCGAGCACGCCCACGCGCTGCGGGTCCACGCCCCAGTCCCCGGCGCGGACGCGCAGCAGGGACATTGCGCGCTGGGCATCCAGCAGCGGGCGCCGGTGGGCGGGCTCTCCCGGCGGGGCGGGCACGCGATATTTGAGCACGGCGGCGGTCACGCCCAGCGAGTTGAGCCACTCGGCCACCTGGGTGCCCTCGTGTTTCATGGCCAAGATGTAGTAGCCGCCGCCGGGGCAAATCAGCACCGCCGTGCCGGTGCGCGTTTCGGGCGGCGCGGGGTACACCGTGAGCGTGGGCCGGGTGACATTGCCCAAGCGGGTAATGTCCGGGTCCTGGCCGGGCTCAGGAGGGAGGTAGGCCTCGGGTTTGTCGCCGGCCACGGTCAGGGGCGGGTCCCCGGGCCAGAGCGGGATTTCTTCAGGCATGGCAGCGCGGAGCATTGCGGGGAGGGCCAGGGCGGAAGTGATCAGAAACAAGGCAAGTCGCCGCATGGGCCGAGAGTACCAACCGCCTTCCCGGCCTGCAAAGTTTGGAAACTTTCGCCAACGCGCGAGTTCGCGCCCTCGAATTGGAAGACCGCGCGGCCTCCGGGGGCGGGCGTTTCGGCGGGGTCCGGCGTCAAGGGCTGGAGGCCGCGGCCGGTGTATCCGGCAGGACCTCGAGTTCGGGCAGCGTGGACTCCAGCCACTGGACCTGGACGGGGAACAGCTCGGCGGTGCCGATGCGACGCAGCTCGTTCAGGGCGGCCCGGGCTTCGGCCTTGCGCCCTTGGCGGAGGCGCAGTTCGTACACCGCCAGGTAGTACTGGGCCTGGTGCGGCGCGCTGCGCATGTCTTCGGGGGAAACTCGGGCGAGCAGGGCGTCGGCTTCGTCGAAGCGCCGGTTCATCGTCAGGGCGATGACGTGGTTGAGGGTGATGGCCGGACTGTTGGTGAAGACCTGGGTGAGGCGGAAGGTTTGAACCACGGCTTTCTCGACGTTGGTACGCAGCAAGAGCAGGGCGGCGGCGTAATCGTTCATGACCACGGGATTGTTTGGCGCCAGTTGGAACAGGGCCGCGGCCGCCTCGTACATTTCCCGGGCGTTGCGGAGCTGGCCGGCCGCCTGCATCCGCAAGCCCAGGTAGCCGGGGCTGTTGGTCAGGGCGAGCACGTTGGGCTGGCTGAGGATGGTGAGGGCGTGTTTGGCCGCGCCCAGGCGGATCAGGCTTTCGGCCACGCGCAGGGCGGTTTTGGTGTCCGGGAACCCGGTCTGGGCGGCCGCCTCGAAGGAGCGTTTGGCATCGGCGCGATAGCCCTCGTGCCACTGGGCCACGCCCTCGATGAAGGCGCTGAAACCGCCCAGGGCGTTCATGATGGTGGGATAGAGGCGCAGCCGGTAGGCGAGTTGTCGCAGTTCCTCCCATCGCTGGAGGCGAATGAGCAGGTCGGTGCGGACCAGGGCGCCTTCCAAGAGCCAGGGCGGGTCGTTCAGGTAGCGGCGCGCGAGCTGTTCGGCCTCGTCCAACATCTCCAGCAAGGCGTAGGTGCGCACCAGACGGAGCACGTCGGCATCGGTGCGCGGCACGGGGTTGGCCTCGCGAATCTGCTCGACGGCGTCTTTGCGGCGGCCGCTCAGGCCCAGCAATTGCCAGTAGGCCGTGAGATTGGCCAGGGTGGCGCGGCCGAGGTTTTGGAGGTGCTTGAGCGTGGCTTCGCACTGCTCGAGGTCGCGGCGCTGGAGGTAGGCAGTCAGCAACATCTCATAGGCAAGGGCCTCCAACCGCGGCTGCTCGGCCATCTCGCGCAAGCGGGCCTCGGCCCGGGCCCGGGTGGATTCCGGTCCCCACCCCGCCAGCCAGGACAGACTCACCAGCCGCAGTTCCTCTTCGTCGCGCGTCAGGCGGGCGTCGGCGGGCAAGGGGTCCAGTGCGGCAAGGACGGCCTTGTCCAATTCGGGGTCGCTGCGGAGCAGGCTTTGGAAAGCGGGCAGATTGCCGCCGCGGAAGAAGGCCGCGGCCTTGAGGCGGTTGAGGGCGGGCGAGACAACGTTGGTGGCCCGGCTCAAGAGCAGGGCGGTGCGCTCGTGCAGCTCGCAGAGGTTCCAGACCGAGGCGACCAGCTCGAGGTCCGAGACGTTGTTGGTCTCGCCCACCCGGAGCAACCAGCCGCCGAAGCCCAGCGCCAGGCTGGCCGACTCCGCCGGTTGTTGCGTGCGGGCCAGGACCTTCAACGCCTCGCGCAGGCCCTCGGCGTCCGCCGGGTAGTTGGCCAGGGCCGCGCGCCAAGCGGACTTGGCCGCCTCGAAATCCCCCCGCTCGGTGGCGGCCCGCGCCTGGCGCTTGAGCGACCAGGCTTGGAGGCGGTCGAAAAGGCTGACGCGCTCGACCGGGGTAACTCCGGGCGGTGAGACGCGCCAAAGCTTGAGTACGAACAACGGCCCGGCAACCGCCGCCAGCAAAAACAGCAGGACCACGAGACGGAAGGCCGGGCTTTCCCTCATTAACCGCAGTAACGGCCAGCGAGCCATGCGGCGCGGCTCGCCCCGGCCATGGGAGCGGCTGGCGTGCCGGCGATTCTGGTGGGAGTCTTCCCCGTTGCTCATAACGCTGGGTGCTTTTTCCATTCCCCGCCACAGGCCACTTGCCCCGGCGCTGCCAAGCAGGCCGCCGGAATCTCAGCACCGTGACCCAAAGATTCCATGATTCTTGCCTCCGGGCCGCCGCCTGGACTGCGGCCAAGCGGAAGCAACGGTTTTCTTGGTTATTGTGTGGAAACATCTGCCCGCCTGTCAAAACGCAAATGGCGTCCCCCGGCCGGCGACGCCGGGCCATTTGAGAGCACGGAAACCCAGGTCCAGGGCGGAAAGGTTTTTGACTCGATTCCAATCGGCATGGTGGCACGCTGCCGCCATGCAAAAACATCGTTCCCACCCTCCGCGAATTTCCCGCCGCCAATTCCTGGCCGCCACCCCGGCCGTACTGGCCATGCCCACGCTCATCCCGTCCAGTGCCCTGGGAGCCGACGGGGCGGTGGCGCCCTCCGAGCGCATCACAATGGGCGTGGTGGGCTGGGGCATGCAGGGCCCGGGCAACACCGGCGCCTTCCTGAACCACAAAGACTGCCAGGTCGTGGCCGCCTGCGACGTGGACAAGGAGCACCTCGAGGCCGCCGTCAACGCCATCAACCGCAAGTACAGCAACCAGGACTGCAAGGCCTACCACGACTACCGCGAGCTGATGGCCCGCCAGGACATTGACGCGGTCATGCTCGCCGTGCCCGACCACTGGCACGCCCTGATGTCCATCGAGGCCGCGCGCCACGGCAAGGACATCTACGGCGAGAAACCCTTGGCACGCACCATCGCCGAGCAGCAGGCCATCGTGAGGGCCGTTCAAGACCACCGGCGCATCTGGCAAACCGGTTCCTGGCAGCGCTCGGTCGAGAATTTCCACAAGGCCGTCGAGATCGTCCTCAATGGCCTCATCGGCAAGGTCACCCGGGTCGAGGTCGGCCTGCCCAGCGGCCACCACGATTTCGCCGGCACCGCGCCCGAGTTGCTCAAGAAACTCGAGGCCGTGCCCGACGCGCCCAAAAACCTCGCCCGGCTCACCCCGACCAGCCCCGGCTGGGACCTCGCGGTGTCCGCGCCCCCGCCCGGGCTGGACTACGACCGCTGGCTGGGCCCCTCGGCGATGGAGCCGTACATCAAGGCGCGCGTGCACATGAACTGGCGCTGGAATTACAACGTGGGCGGCGGCCAGCTCCTGGACTGGATCGGCCACCACTGCGACATCGCCCACTGGGGCCTGGGCTTCGACCACACCGGCCCGGTCGAGGTCGAAGGCCAGGGCGAATTCCCGCCCAAGGACGCGGTCTGGAACACTTGCACCCGGTACCGCATCACCTGCAAGTACGCCGAGGGCGTCGAGATAATCATTGCCGGCGGCCACCGCGACATCCGCGGCGGCACCAAATGGATCGGCACCGACGGCTGGGTGTGGGTGGACCGCGGCGGCTTCGATTGCTCGAACGAGGAGTTCAAGGACCGTTCCCGCCTGCCTGACGAGTTGCGCAAGGTGCGGGCCTACCACTCCCGCGACCACATGCGAAACTTCCTGGATTGCGTCAAATCCCGCCAACCCACCATCACCCCGGTCGAGACCGCCCACCGCTCTGCCATTCCGGGGCACCTGGGGCTGATCGCCATGCTGGTGGGCCGGAAAATCCGGTGGGACCCCAAACAAGAGGTCATTATCGGCGACGCCGCCGCCAGCCAGTTGCTCAGCCGCGAGTACCGCGCGCCTTGGAAGCTGGGTTGAGCCAAAACGCTGGCTGCCTTCATCTCCAAGTAAAAGGCCGGATACGCCCCGGGCGTGGCCGCGGGGAATTTCGGCTTTCCCATTTCCCGCACCCGCCTGCTAGTCTGAGCACGTGCAATCGCTTCACGTCTCCCTTTGGGTGGGTCTGACCATTTTGGCCTTCACCGCCGCCCGCGCCGGGTCCGCCGAGCCCGCCGGCATCTGGCAGAATCTCTTTGATGGCCGCACGCTGTCCGGCTGGCGCGCGGCGGAGAATCCCGGGTCGTTCCGGGTGGAAAGCGGCACGATTGTGGCCGACGGCCCGCGCGCGCACCTCTTTTACACGGGGCCGGCCGGCGACGCCGCCTTTGGCAGCTTCGAGTTCGAGGCCGAGGTGCTCACCCGCCCCGGCGCCAATTCCGGCATTTACTTTCACACCGCCTGGCAGGAGCGCGACTGGCCCGCGCGCGGGTACGAGGTGCAGATCAACAACTCGGCCACGGGCGAGGGCGGTTACCGCGAGCAGAAGCGGACCGGCAGCCTTTACGGCGTGCGCAACGTGTACAAGCCGTTTGTCCCGGACCAAGAGTGGTTCCGCGTGCGCGTGGTGGTGCGGGGGCCGGCCATTCAGGTCTGGGTCAACGAAGTGCAAACCGTGGACTACGTGGCACCGACGCGCGGCCGCGGCACCTTCGCCCTGCAATGTCACGACCCCGCCAGCCGGGTTTATTTCCGCAACCTGCGGGTGCGGTTCCTGCCCGAGCCCGCGATCGCATCGCCGGCCACGCCGGCCCTGTACGAAAACCTGGCCTGGCTGCACGCGAACAATTACCCGGTCATTGACCTGCACACCCACCTCAAGGGCGGACTCACCCTGGAGGATGTGCTCCGACGCCAGTACCGCACCGGCATCAATGCCGGCGTGGCGGTGAACGGCGGCCTGGGCTTCGCCATCACCAACGACGCCGGCCTGGACCGCGCGCTCGAGGAGTTGCGTCACCCGCTGACCTGGGCGGCGCTGCAGGCCGAGGGCCGCGAGTGGCTGCGGCTGTTCAGCCTCCCGGCCATCGCCCGGTTCGACTACGTGTTCACCGACGCCATGACCTTCAGCGACGATCGCGGCCGGCGCATGCGCCTGTGGATTCCGGGTGAAGTGTTTGTGGACAATCCTCAGGACTTCATGGACCTGTTGGTGGCGCGCACCGTGGCCATTCTCGAAACCGAACCCATTGACCTGTGGGCCAACCCCACCTACCTGCCCGAGGTGCTGGCCGCGGACTACGACCGGCTCTGGACCCCGGAACGGCGGGCGCGCGTCATCGCTGCCGCGGTCCGGCACGGCGTGGCCATCGAGATCAATGACCGCTTCCGCCTGCCATCGGCGGCGTTCATCCGCCAGGCCAAGGCCGCCGGGGCCAAGTTCACTTTCGGCACCAACAACGGCGGGCGCGAGGATTTGGGCGCGTTGCGGCACAGCGCCCGCATGGTGCGCGAGTGCGGCTTGGAGTGGTCGGACTTCTGGGTGCCCGGCCAGCAACCCAGCCGGGCCCGTCGGGCCTTGGCTGGAAACCGTTGAACGCGCGGCCGCGGCAGGCGCCCCGCCCGCGCTTCGCCGTTGCCGCCCGGGCGGGCTTCTGGCTCACTCGCCCCGCCATGTCGTCCGCCGCGTTCGCCGTCCCCCTCAATCCCGGCCTCGCGCGCCTGCCGGTATATCAGCCCGGCCGGCCCATCGAAGAAGTGGCCCGCGAACTGGGCCTGCCGCCGGGGGACATTATCAAGCTCGCCTCGAACGAAAACCCCCTCGGCCCTTCCCCGAAAGCCCTCGCGGCTCTGCGCGCCGCGCTGGACCGGCAACACCTTTACCCGGACGGCAACGCCTTCTACCTCAAACGCCGCCTGGCCGAAAAACTCGGGCTCACCCCCGCGCATCTGATCCTGGGCAACGGCTCGAACGAAGTGCTCGAACTGGTCGGCCACGCCGTGATTGCCCCCGGCACGGAGGTTGTGGTGTCGCAGTATTGCTTCGCCGTTTACCCCATCGTCACCCACCTCTTCGGCGGCACGCTGGTGGAAGTGCCCGCGCGGGGCCTGGCGCACGACCTGGAGGCCATGCGGCGTGCCGTCACGTCTCGCACGCGCGCGGTCTTCGTGGCCAACCCAAACAACCCCACCGGCACCCTGGCGCCCGCCGAAGCCCTGCTTGAACTGGTCCACCACCTCCCGCCCGAGGTGCTGCTGGTGCTCGATGAGGCGTACCTCGAATACTTGGACCAACCGTTGGACCTTTTGCCTCTGATCCGCTCCGGCGAGCGCCCCAATCTGTTTCTCACCCGCACGTTCTCGAAGATTCACGGCCTGGCCGGGCTGCGGATCGGCTACGGCATCGGGCACCCGGACTTTGTGGCCGCGCTCGAAAAAATCCGCGAGCCCTTCAACGTCAACGGCCTGGCCCAGGTCGCGGCCCTGGCGGCGCTGGACGACGCCGAGCACCTCGAGCGCACCCGCGCCAATAACGCCGCGGGCCTGCGCCAGCTCGAGGCGGGCTGCCGCGCGCTGGGGCTCGAGTTCGTCCCCTCGGCCGCGAACTTCCTGCTCGTGCGTGTGGGCGACGGTCAGCGGGTCTTTGCCGCGCTGCAACGGCGTGGCGTGATCGTGCGGCCGATGGACGGCTACCGCTTGCCCGAGTGGGTGCGCATCTCTGTGGGCACGCCGGCGGAAAACGAGCAATGCTTGGCGGCTTTGCGGGAGGCGCTGGCCGCGACGTGAAGCCGCCGGGGTAACCTCCCCGGGGCGAGACCCCGTTGGGTCCGGCTCCGTCGCACGCTGCTCGTTCAAGCCCGCTTGCCCCGCGACCGGATGCCGCCTTCCCCGTCGGTCCGCCTCGGGCTGGAAGCCCGAAGCTTCCGCCCGGGCCGCGACCTCAGTCGCACAAGCCCCACCTGCGGTAACCCGCGCACTGCGACGCAGGCGGGGGGCGGTGCCGGTGCAGTGGCGCCCAACCCCCAAGAGGGTACCCAGCACAAAGCCGGCGAGGAGGCCGGCGCTCCGGGAGACGCCGATGAGAAACGCCTTTCGCGGCACGCGAGACGCGCACGCTACCTGCCCATTTGTTTCGGGGCGGCGAGCGTTCGCCATGCTTTCATGGAGACTGGTCCGGCTTGCCAGCCGGCGGGCGGGCAGGGTTTACTTGCCGGGCTTGCCGCCTGTGGCAGGCCGCGCGCCGCCCATGAATCCCGAATTGCTCGCCAAAGCCAAAGCCCTCGGTTTTTCCGACCGTCAGATCGCTCATTTGACCGGCCGCACCGAAGCCGAGGTGCGCGCCCTGCGCCGGCAGCTCGGCTTGGTGCCCAGTTACCGGCTGGTGGACACCTGCGCGGCCGAGTTCGAGGCCTACACTCCGTATTACTACTCGACCTACGACCGCGGCGACGATGAGGTCAAGGTGTCCGACCGCCGCAAGGTGATGATCCTGGGGGGCGGGCCCAATCGTATCGGTCAGGGCATCGAGTTCGATTACTGCTGCGTCCACGCCGCCTTCGCCCTCAAGGAGGAGGGGTTCGAGACGATCATGGTCAACTCGAACCCCGAGACCGTCTCGACCGATTACGACACCAGCAACCGGCTGTACTTCGAGCCGCTGACCCTCGAGGACGTGCTGCACATTTATGAGCGCGAGCGCTGCTGGGGGGCCATCGCCCAATTCGGCGGCCAGACGCCGTTGAACCTGGCGCTGGGCCTCCAGGCCAACGGCGTCCACATCTTGGGCACCTCGCCCCAGAGCATCGAGATCGCCGAGGACCGCGAATTGTTTGCCGACCTGCTGCGGCGGTTGAACATTCCCCAGCCGCCCAACGGCATCGCCACCAACGAGGAGGAAGCCCTGGCCGTGGCCCGGCGGCTCGGTTACCCCGTGCTGGTGCGGCCCTCGTTCGTGCTGGGCGGCCGCGCCATGCAAATCGTCTTCTCCGACGCTGAGCTGCGCCACTACATGCGGTTTGCCGTCGAGGTGTCTTCCGAACGCCCTGTGCTGGTGGACAAGTTCCTGGAAGATGCCACCGAGGTGGACGTGGACTGCATCGCGGACGTGGGCCGGTTCGACGACCCGGCCCGGGGCACGATCGTGTTGGGCGGCATCCTCGAACACGTCGAGTTCGCCGGCGTGCATTCGGGCGACGCCGCGATGGTCCTGCCCCCGCACACCCTGCCGTATGCGGTCATCCAGACCATTCGCGATTACACCCACGCCATGGCGCGGGAGCTGCGCGTGGCGGGCCTCATGAACGTGCAGTACGCGGTCAAGGACGAGACCGTGTACGTGCTCGAGGTCAACCCCCGCGCCTCGCGCACCGTGCCCTTCGTGAGCAAGGTCATCGGCGTGCCCCTGGCCAAGCTCGCTGCCAAGGTCATGGCCGGTCGAACCTTGGCGGAATTGGGCTTTACGCAAGAAATCTGGCCCGATTACTGGGCGGTGAAAGAATCGGTCTTTCCTTTCAACCGCTTCCTTGGCCAGGACATCCTCCTGTCGCCCGAGATGCGCTCCACCGGCGAGGTCATGGGCTTGGATGCCGACCTGGGCATCGCTTACGCCAAGTCCCAAATGGCCGCCGGCAGCCCGCCCCCCCTGGCCGGCCGCGTGTTTCTGAGCGTGAGCGATGCCGACAAACCCAAGGTCGCCGAGGTCGCCCGGCTCTACGCCGAACTGGGCTTCGACCTGGTGGGCACCAATGGCACCGCCCGTGTGCTCGAGGCGGCCGGGCTGCGTGTCCAGCGCCTCTTCAAACTCCAAGAAGGCCGCCCCAACGCCGTGGACCTGCTCATCAACGGCGAAATCCAGTTGGTCATCAACACCCCCTCGGGCCAGGCGCCGCGGGCCGACGAGGTCAAAATCCGCACCACCGCCGTGTACACCGGCACGCCCATCATGACCACCCTCAGCGGCGCACGCGCCCTGGCCCTGGGCATTGCCGCACTTAAACGCCACGGCTACGGCGTCAAAACCCTCCAAGAGTACCACTGAATTGTCGGACGCGTCGGCCGGCGGCCAAAAGATGTTGCCCCCGCCCGTGGTCGGCACTTAAACTGTCGGCGCGAGACGCGGTTCGGCCGCCGGCAATCGAATCTGCAGCAGCCGGACCAGTTCCGTGTGCGCGGTTAGCTCAGTGGTAGAGCACTTCCTTGACACGGAAGGGGTCAGAGGTTCGAACCCTCTATCGCGCACCATTTTCCCACGCGCCAATCCATGATCTCCACCACCTCACCACTGGCCCAAAAATGGGTGCTCATCACCGGCGCCTCCGCCGGCTTCGGCGCCGCAGCGGCCCGGGCCTTTGGCGCCGCCGGCGCGCGGCTGCTCCTGGGCGCGCGGCGCCTCGAGAAACTGGGCACGGTGGCCGCCCAAGCCCGCGAAGCCGGCGCCCCCCAAGCCCTCTACCACGCTCTGGACGTCACACAGACCGCCAGTGTCACCACCTTCGCCGACTGGGCGCGCGTCATGGCCGGCCGGGTGGACGTGCTGGTAAACAACGCCGGCGGCGCGCACGGCCTGGACCCGGTCGAGCAGGGCCGCGACAGCGACTGGGAAACCATGCTCCAGACCAACGTCCTGGGCACCCTGCGCATGACCCGCGCCATCCTGCCGCTCATGAAACCCTGCCCGGGCGGCATCGTCATCAACATCGGCTCCACCGCCGGGCGCGAGGCCTACGAGGGCGGCGCGGCCTACTGTGCGGCCAAGGCGGGCGTGCTCCAGATCACCCGCGCCCTGCGGTTCGAGTTGCTCGGCACCGGCCTGCGTGTGGCCACGGTGGACCCCGGCCTGGCGGAAACCGAGTTTTCACTGGTCCGGTTCAAGGGCGACCATGCCCGCGCCGCCAAGGTGTACCAAGGCATGACCCCATTGCGGGCCGAGGACGTGGCCGAGGCCATCGTCTGGGTGGCCAGCCGCCCGCCCCACGTCTGCGTGGACGAACTGCTCATCAAACCCACCGACCAGGCTTCGATGCACAAAATCCACCGGCGCGCCCCGGCTTGAGCCATGCGCGCCTGCGTGGTCTTCAACCCCAGCGCCCGCGGCGCCCGGGCCCGGCGGTTTTTCTCGGCCCTGCAAAGGCTCGCTCCGGCCTGCAGGCTCTGTCCCACCCACCATCCCGGCCACGCCATCGAACTGGCCGCACGCGCCGCCGGGGAGGGCGTTGACACGCTCGTAGCGGCCGGGGGCGATGGCACCCTCAGCGAGGTCGTCACCGGTCTGGCCCGCGTGCCGGGCGCGCTCGAGGCCGTGCGACTGGGCGTCATTCCGCTGGGCACCAGCAACGTCTTCGCCCGTGAACTCGGCCTGCCGCGGCGACCCGAGGCGGCCTGGCAGGTGATCCAGGCGGGTGTCGAACGCCGCGTGGACCTGCCCGGCCTGGAGTGGGGTCCGCCGGGGCAACGCCAGACCCGGCGCTTTGTGCAACTGGCCGGCGCCGGGCTGGACTCGCAGGCCATTGCGCGCGTCCACTGGGGCGTCAAGCAACGGGTCGGCCCGCTTGCCTACGGGCTGGCGGGCCTGCAAGCCCTGCTCGGCCCGCAACCGCCGGTGACCCTGAGCGCGGGCGGCGCGCGCTTGACCGGCAAACTGGTACTGCTGGGTAACGGCCGTTACTACGGCGGCCCGGTGCCGGTGTTTCCGGCGGCCCGGAACGACGACGGGTTGCTCGACGCCCTGGTGTTCCCGCGCGTGACCTGGCTGACGTTGGCGCGGTTTGCGCTGGCCTGGCTGACCGGGCGGCCGTTGCGCGTCCCGGGCACGCAGACCTTGCAGGCCGAGCGGTTGGAGGTGACCTGCCCGGAGCCGTTGCCCGTTGAGGTGGACGGCGACAACGTGGGGGTCACGCCCGGCTTGTTTACCGTGCGGCCGCGCGCGTTGCGGGTGCTGGCGCCGGCGCCCGGCCCGGGCGGGCGGGTTGCTTGACCGCCCCGCCGCCGCCGCCCTAACCTGCCGCACCGATGAAACAGCTTTTG
>Ga0101944_10004773_pt1 | contig 16289 bp, 16 predicted proteins | sample DewCreD2012metaG_FD_75245 | JGI IMG/M metagenome (GOLD analysis project Ga0101944, IMG submission 75245) | Hot spring sediment bacterial and archeal communities from British Columbia, Canada, to study Microbial Dark Matter (Phase II) - Dewar... ...
TGTGCCGGCCTCGCGTTCGTAACTGGTGAACTTCCACTTGGTCACGTAGCCCGACTCATACCAGGTTTCACCGAAGGGGAAATGGCCCTGCTCGCCCGTCTGGGTGCCAATGGAGTCGGCGGAAAGCCGCGGTGAGATCTGATCGCCGTACAACATGTGCACCGTTTGCAAGTGCTCCTGAATCCTAGCCCCTGCTTGCCCTGAGGCCGAAGGGATCTCTGCTCTACGGCCCGTCCCACCCTTCACAAATCGAAGGATGGGCCACCCGACCAACCGCCGGCGCCCGACAAGATTGCAAACAAAAAAAAACGGCTGCGAGCCCCTTTCGGGATTCGCGGCCGGTGCTTTGAAACTTTTCGCGGTGCTAGCTCTTCGTTCGGCTCACCACGCACGCGCGCGCTTCGCCCCGACCGCTCCCCCCAAAGGAGAAGCGGTAAGTAAAGGCGAAATAGCTAAACCGCCGGTATGTGCGCGCCGTATTCATCGCCGCCCGTGTTCTTCTGAGTGAAGGAGCAGGATACAAGACCTTGTCCGCAGCATCAATGGCCTTTCGATTCGCTGGAATCGCCTCCCCGATCTTGGCCCCGGCCTCACGGTGCTATACTCGGATTGCCAGCGCGGAAGTGGCGGAACTGGCAGACGCGCAGGACTTAGGATTCCAAGGAAGGTTCCTTTCAGCCACCCCGCCGGATGCCGACGACCCGTTCGACTCCGAACTATGAGGCTTTCATGCCGCACGCGCCCGTCGAGGCCACCATCATCTTTCGCCCGGCAGGACTGACTGGAAGGACTCGAAAAGCTGCGGCCCGGTGGCCATGAAGCAGTACAACCACCCCTGTGGCTTTCGACCTCTCAAACGGGCCGGGCGGCCATTAAAGCAGAAGCAGACGGGGCTCAAGCACGAGCGGAACTTCCACACACGCACAACTCAGGCAAGCCGCGCGGACGATCAGCTTCGACCGCGTCTACCTGACGCAGTACGCGAAGAGCCTGGAAGCCGAGAACATCTCCATGCGCCTGTTCCCCGCGTCCATGTGCGAGGCGGTGCTGTTCGACAGCTTCCGCTACCGCCACCTGCTGATGCCCCTGCGCACCTGACTTGCTCATGCCTTACCGTTACCCAAAACGCGGAATCGCCGGGTCGGCCCGAAAGCTGGGGATGCGGCTCGGCCGTTCCGCCAATTCCACCTACACCAGAGGGTACGAAGGCGGTTCAATTTTGACTGTAGAAGGCGGTGCACACGACTACGGAACGTGAATGACTTCCTCGATATAGTAGCCACCGGACGCAACACGCGCTTGCGGGTTCTTGGGAAACCCAAGGTGTTGGCCCTCCCTTCCAACAAGGCGAAGCACGGAAGGGCTCTGTGGCGGATATGTAGGCATGAACACAACCGTGCAAACGAGGTTGTGACGAAACTTGATGCCGGGCTTGGGCCGCAGAATGACGTCAAAAAAACCCTCGTTATTGACGGTCGTGGTAGCGTCTTGGTTTAGTTCGGTGTGTCGTTGTTCAGCGGGATCATAAACGCTCAGGAGAAGGCGCGCTCCAGGAGGCAGGTTTGACGCTCCCCAAACTCTCATCTCATTGTCAAGCCCCTTATAATCTGCGTCGGCAGCAATATAGTAGGTCGGGGCCGTGAGTTTCGTTTCTCGCGGTCCTTGTGACAAGGCAATAGAAGCCAAACCAAGCACGGCGACCAAGGAATGGAGAAAGCGCATTGTAACTGCTCCTAAAGACTTCTGCATAGATAGCTTGATATTGTTCTGAGTTCGTGCAATGCTGGGCCATGGTTGCCCAGAAGAGTTCCCAACGGGATTTTGCTGCACTGGAAGCTCGCCGTCGCCAAGCCATCGAGTGGATTCTGAAAGGCCAACCCAAAGCCGTCGTCGCCCGCCGCCTGGGAGTGACTTGGCAAGCGGTGTGGACTTGGTGGCGCACTTACCGACGACGGGGGCCACAGGGCTTGGCTCGGCGCAAGCACCCGGGCCCCGCGCCCAAGCTGCCCCAGAGAAAGCTGGCGCAGTTGCCGCGCCTGCTCGCTCAGGGAGCCGAAGCCCACGGCTTCTCTTCGCCGCTGTGGACCACGCAGCGGGTGGCCGATCTGATCTGGCGACGCTTTCGGGTGCGCTATGACCGCGATCATGTCTGCCGCCTGTTGCATCGTTTCGGCTGGAGCTGGCAGAAGCCGGCCCGCCGCGCGCGGGAGCGCGACGAAGCAGCCATCCAGCGCTGGGTGCAACACACCTGGCCGCGGATAAAAAAAACGCGCAAACGCTGAAGGCCACGCTGGTTTTTCTCGACGAAAGCGGGTTCTCGCTGCTGCCCACGCCGTGCAAGACCTGGGCACCGCGCGGTCGCACGCCGGTTCTCTGGCACTGCTTCAACTGGCCCAAGCTGTCGGCCCTCTCCGCGGTGACCCCCAACCCACACGCCTATCTGCGCTTGGTGCGCGGCACCATCCGCAGCGCCGAACTCATCCACTTTGTCCGCCACCTGCTGCGCCACATCCCCGGTCAAGTCTTTCTGTTCTGGGACGGACTGAACACGCATCGCTCGAAGAAGACTCGCGCCGCCTTGGCCGCCCACCGGGAGCGACTGCGCGCTTATCGCCTCCCCGCCTACGCCCCGGAACTGAACCCCGACGAAGGACTCTGGGGTTGGATGAAAGGCTATGCCCTGGCGGGCCAGTGTCCACCCGACTGGGAGACTCTGGAACACAGCATCCGCGTGGCCCTGCGTCGCCTGCGACGACGCCCGCAGGTGATCCGCTCCTTCTTCCAACGCTCCCCTCTCTCTTTTTGACTCGAATATCATCCTATCTATGCAGAACCCTTTAGTGGAGTCCCAACCGAGCGCGGACGTCCTCGGAATCGTTCACGGTGTAGCGTATGGGACCGCCCAATGGCTGACCTAAACAGCTGAAAGAGATTGGTCATTCGAGAGGGCCTACAGCACTGGCCCCGTGGTCGCAAATCTTGCCTCACCCCTGACAAAATGGAAAGATTGGCCATGCCGCCGGCCGGTTGAGAAACTTGCGAATCGAAGTGCGGGGGCATGCCTATCTTGCTCGCACGAACTTGTTTTCTTTCTGGGACCAGTGGAATTCTCGGCGCACAAAACACGTCTCACCACGAGAGTCAACATGGCCAACTTCGTCCTCGACTACAAGCTTGTAGCCAAGTTCAGGTAACGTGTCCCCAATCAAATTGACTCTGTATCCCTCCAAGTGCTGGAGCAGTGCCACTTTCCCATCCCTGCTCACTCTTCGAATGATTGCATCTCCTATCTTGCCAGCCCGGCCGAAGTCAAAAATCTCCATCAGTCCGTCTCCGTTGATGTCTCGGACAAGGAATTTCTCCAGTTCCCTGTTAATGTCCTTCTCTTGGTACGTCATACGCACAGTTCTCGTTCTCAGGTTCTCAGCGAACACAAACAGGCTATACCAGACTTCGGGACTAAGACGCTTTTCTTCAAAACCACGAGTGATGACCACATGAATGCGCATGTCCGGTCCGACCGTATACCGGCTGGCGACAAACGGTACTTGGCCTCTTGGTAGCAATCCTTCCAAAGGCAAGCTACCGCTGCTTCGTACTCGTTGGCCAAAGTACCCAGTGACCCTTGGACTTGTAACGTTGGTGCTCCCCTGCTCGATCCATGAAAATGTCATGATTTCGTCGTCCTTGTCGATGGCCAGAACGTCATGTGAGAGCTTGCCCGAATCGAGTCTCGCGGTGACTTGGTCAACGATCTGGTAGTCGCTCAACAGGGAAGCACTTGCGGTGTCTTGGTGTACAGTTCTGGCACCAGCGAGCGAGCAAATCAACGTGATCACAGCGATTGGTTTGCCAAAACTACATAGCCTTCCAGGTTCGTACATTGCACCCCCTTTAATTACCGCTCTTCATACATTCATGGAATGCGCTCAAAGCTTTTTTCCTTTGATTGAAGCGACTTTGATACGCTTGGCCGGCCTTGGACTTATAGCCTTTGTGACCTTTTCGATAGGCCGCCGCCCCCTGGGTGCGAGGCACACCGTATACGTTTATGTTGAATGCGTACCAACGGGCCCCCGCAAGCAAATTGGCCCCCAGATTCTTGCCATAGTTCGCGGGCAAGAGGCCTTTTCTCGCCAAGTCTGCAGCAGCCACAGTCGTAACCTGAATTGGGCCGATTTCACCAGCAGCACCAATCGGCCCAAAGCTGCTACTCAGTGAGGATTCCAAGTCCCATATTCCCATTACATCGAGAGTGCCTATCCCTGCATCGGCCGCGGCTGCCTCTGCCGCAAGGTATCCTTCCAAGGTTAGATTGTTAACGATATTCCAGTCTCCCGATTCCTTTTGACACTTCTCGAACTTCTCTTGCATTCCGTTTCTGTTCGGCAATTCGGGATCGTACCCCGTGGTGATGATGGAGCCGTGGCGAGCCTCTTCGGCTGCGGTACTCCAATTCCCAGGCAGGTTGTACCATTTGTAGCCTAGGGAGGCTTGCATGTTCGCTCCGGTCCACCAACTGCCAAAGTCGCTTATGATGCCCAGTCCGTTGGCTGGGTCATAGAGGTAGTCGTAGACCGCGTTGCCAAATGGTGCCCAGGGGCCGCTTTCACCACCGCCACCGCCCCCACCACCGCCGCCGGAGAAATGGCCTCCCTTGCAAGGATAGAAGTAGCCCCATCGGTTAAAGCAGATGATGGGATCCAAGCCCAAAGGGTCGGTAAGGTTGATGGGGTCATTGCGGACGTAAGCGTAGCGATTCAGCGACTGGGGATCGATGACGGAGCCGGCCACGGGGTCGGGCGACGTGAACCGGCCCAGGCGCGGGTAGTGGGAGCGATACACCGCGTAGTCCAGGTCGCCTGCTGACCCTGTGCCGGCCTCGCGTTCGTAACTGGTGAATTTGAATTTCGTGTTCGTGCCCGTTTCGTACCACGTCCCGCCAAACTGGTGGTGGCCCCTGCTCGGCAATCTTCGTGCCGCTGTGGCCAGCAGTCGCTAGCGTCGGAAACATGGTCAGAGATTCGGTATTTCCACGTCCTTGACCATGCAAAGGTGAGCTACCCGGAGTAGTGTTCTTCACCGCACAGTTGGGTTGCCAGACCCAAATGGCCGCCGCTCGTTATAGTCTTCCCAATCAAAAAGGACCCTGAAATGGCAGCCAGAATCGTCAGAGACAAGGATCTTCGTGCTTGTCCCAACGAAGACCTTACTGGGGTTGTAGGGGTCGACGTACACGTCACCCACATCGAAGAGGGTCGGGCTCCCCGTGTCAAGAAGGCACCATGTCTTGGCAGCATCTTCCGTCCGGTAAAGGCCCTTATTCGTTGCCAAATACATTACGTTGTCGTTGTCTGGATGAAAGGCAACTTTCAGGAGCACAAGCTGGGTCCAATCGAACGGCCAATCACGCTGCGGCGTTCGTCTCTTGCTTTCCAGTTCGGCCCGCGCCTTGGCATAACCGCGAAGAGGAGCTGGTTTTTCGAGATCTGCTTGGTCGCCGACCGGCTGCCAGGTTCTGCCTCCATCGCGCGTAATCACCACCCCCGCTGTGCCGTGGCCAACCATTATGGACGGATTGGACGGGCTTATTCCGAGGACGCAGTGTCCTTGTGATGAAAGCCCACGAAGCGCTGAAGAAAACAGCGCCCAATTATCTCCCCCGTCGTGTGACACATAGAGTCCGGGAAGGTTCAGTGGCATCTTTTCAGCCACTCCCGCCCGGCGTCGCGCTGCGAACGAGACTGAGAGGCAGGCGTAAATGGTAGCAGAGTCTTTGGGGTCGACTGCAGCTAATTGCACCTCCATTCGGGCATCCTCTCTTTGGGACACGCGACGGCTGAATTCTGTGGAATCTTGGCCATCAATCCGAATCTCAGCGTGCCGCCATTCGCGACCATCGATGGATCGTTCCAGCGTATTGTCCTCCGTAGTTCGGTAGATAGGCCGTGAGAAAGCAGCTGTCGGCGGCCCGAAGTCCTTCACCCAGGACCGTCCTTCGTCAGTTGTATGCATAAAGACTTCTTCCGTGCTTCCGTCAGGCCGCGCCATTTCGAATCTAATATGAACGACATTGCCTGGGCCTTTGGGCAAAACCTGGACAACAGTTGGTCCAGGAAAATGGACGTCGGCAGGTTCCAGCTCGTAATAAACGATCTGGCTTGGTCGGCGTCCGCACATGCACTCAGGTGCTGGAAGCGACAGGAGGCAGGATCCAGCGAGTGCCAAAGCCGTCCATAAAAATGCTCTGGGAGCCACGGGTTTCCTCCTATGGAGTGCAATGAGCATTGAAGGCGGAGGAGACCGCCCTCGAATTCAACCGGTCTGCCTTCTTTTGTGAGGTTTTAGGCCCTGGTCTCACACCGCTGCCATTAATGGCGACCGCCATCTGATAATCCGTAAAACCATAGTAAATAGTATGAAATGTATCGTGAAGGAGGGTCGGAACCAAGTCGCGGGCACCAGACGCGTCCACGTGGATTGTCCAGGTTCCATAGTGCGCGTGCGCGGTGGTGCGATACCCCGGACCCCTGTCGCCCTGTGGGGTGGGGACGATGGTCAGCGAGTTGAAGTTCCCAAGAAACTGGTCGAGGTCGGGCGGCAGCCCAAGATTGCTGAGAAGGCCTTTCAGAAAATCCGCGCAGTCTTTGTCCGAAAGCATCCCTTTCGCCTTCTCAATGGCTTCCTCGATTGCGTCTTTACCACCACCACCCCCGCTACCTCCACCCTCACTGCGTCCGCCGCAAGTCACGCCACGAAGGCACTTGAGTTCGGGGTCCCATCCCGTGGTGATGATCGAGACGTGGCGTTCTTCTTCGGCAGCGACACTCCAATTGCCGGGCAAGTTGTACCATTCGTAGCCCATGCCGTTCCGGGTAGTTGCATTAGCCATCCACCCGCCGAGGTCGCTGATGATGCCGAGGCCATTGGCTGGGTCGAAGAGGTAGTCGTAAACCGAGTTGCCAAAGGGGCTCCACGGGCCGCTTTCACCACCGCCACCGCCCCCACCACCGCCGGAGCCGGGGCTGGTGGGTATGCAGACCCACTCTCCGCAGATGAACGGCACAACAGGGTCCAAGCCCGATGGGTCAGTAAGGTTGATGGGGTCATTGCGGACGTAAGCGTAGCGATTCAGCGACTGGGGATCGATGACGGAGCCGGCCACGGGGTCGGGCGACGTGAACCGGCCCAGGCGCGGGTAGTGGGAGCGATACACCGCGTAGTCCAAGTCGCCTGCTGACCCTGTGCCGGCCTCGCGTTCGTAGCTGGTGAATTTGAACTTTGTGTTCGTGCCCGTTTCGTACCACGTTCCCCCAAACGGGTAGTGACCCCGTTCGCCAACCTTATTCCCGTTCGCGTCCGCAATCACGCGAACGGAGAGATGGTCTGAAATCTGATATTCCACGGACGCGCCTTCGATCTTCGCCACCCACAGGCCCCAAGAATAAATATACTCCCGCGTCGGGCTATTCACTCCCGCGCCGTTCTCGTACTCGGCAATCACCTTCGCCCCCGAAACGAGAGGTGATTCATGCTGCGACTCCCAGATTTGGTCCTCAGCCTCTGGCTTTCACACAGTGCTCAACGCACTGAGGAAAATAGTGTCTCTTGACAACGCCTGCGCTCTTATCGAGTGCCGCCCCGCCGCGCGCAAGCTCGGCAGGATGCTCAGCGACTCGCGTTCACTCAGGGTCTAGGCGATACGGCCTTTGGCCGTACAGCGGGATAATCTTGCTGTTCAAAGTCCAAGACGTGCCGGCGTGAGCCAGAGCGAAGGACGAACATTCTCCGACCATCTTCCCATGCTACGACCGTTTGTTGGGGTTCACCCGCAGATTTTTCGAAGAGTAGCTCAACCCTTCGGCCGACTCGGTGGCTATCTGCGTCAGTCTTGTCGTTCCAAAGGATAACTTCGGAGGCGGACTTGCTTAAACCGTTCAATGCCGCACTCGCTTCATTGTCTGACCTGTATGTCTCGACAGATCGTTCAACTAAGATGCCGTCCTCTGACTTGTATCGGCCGAACGAGACTGTGGGCGCTCCCTTCTTCACGGCCCTGCCGCTGCCCGCCCATTTGAACCTTAGGTGCTGGGGCTCCGATTGCTGCTCTGGCCTGCTGGCCCATACTGGAATCGAGGGGAAGTCAAAATAGAGCGTGGCGACTAACGGCACGGCCGCCAAGGTCAATGCAAGGGTGATCAGAACAAACCACCCCTTCAGTTTCGTTATCACGGGCATGGGCCACACCGCCGTCATCTCCAGCCAAGGACAATCGAGGGGAGCAAGAGGCCGGCAACGAACGCAAAAACCCAGGCTCCCTGCGGCCTTGACCTAGCGGCGGCAAGAACGAAAAGTGCGAAAACCAGAAGATTCCATGGCCAGCCAAAAACAATCGTCCTAAGCTGGTCGTAAATGACAACCCAGCGAGGGAAATCCGGTTCTTTGGCGTGAAACTGAGCTAGGCCAGGAAACAACAAAGTGGTCATCAGCGACACCAGAAATCCTAGAGAACCAGCTAGGAGACCGGCAACGATCAAATGACGGGTCGCCTTGTGCCCGGTCTTGGTGATCGGTTCAGAATTCTCAGCCCGCTGCATGGTGCTTAGGATGTGACGCACTAGCCCAGACCCTGAGTCGCGGAAGGGGTTTTCAAACAACGAACCGTCTAGGACAAAATAAACTCTGCCCCAAGGGAGTATGAAGTCCTGTAGCTTTAGGAATCCGACGAATGGAGGCCAGGCTGTCCCGCATTTGGAAATCTCGTCGTAACCTATCTCCTTCCATCTAAGAAAACGCCTGTACCGCAAGACCCCTGCCTCAGCCCGAACTTCTGCAAGCGACAAAAGGAACGCTGCCCCCACGATTAAGGGGGACGCAATCCAGACTCCCTTCCAGTTGTCCCAGAAGATGCCCAAGACTCCGCACACGATCAGGAAAGGAAACCATAGCCTGGATAGGAACAGCTTAGAGGTGTCGCTTCGAAAAACGGATGGCTGCGCATTCCTGGCCATTTTGGATATACCTCCTGTGCCGTGCTATCGGGGAGGGCAAATCGAAGTTACGGATGACACTTGAAATGTGCCAGCCGCGCCGTATCCTCCAGCACCTGCCCCAAGGGTTGCGTTAGCCTGCCAAGTTCCAGTCGTGCCAAATGAAACGTCCACGGCGGCCCCTGCGCCAGAGCCTCCCCCTCCTCCCCCGTTCACGGAGACCCCAGCAAGTTGCCCAGGATTCTGAGCGTTCGAAACACTCACTTGAAGACCTCCAAAGGCCCCAGCCCCGTGCGTTGGACCCAGCGGAATTGCATTTGTTCCGACTGTCGTCACGAATGCGGCTTGGCCATTGGGACTGACTACTAGCTGGCGTGACGCGCTGAACGCGTTCCCCATGACATAACCTATGCCCGCAGATCCGCCAGCTCCCACTCCGATGGTTCTCCCGGTTAAGCCTGCCCAGAATCCCAAGCCAGTGATGACAGCGCGCTGGAGAACGTTCGGCTCCACGCATGTCTGTGGATTCTGCCTAGGCGGCCCGATCTCCGGGGGACCTCCCGGACCAGTCCCGCCGCGGACGCCGTCGACGTTACGGGGGCGGAGTTTCGCGCTGATGATACCTTCGAAGAAAGCCCCGAGGCTGCTGTAAGTTGAGCCATTCACCGTTATGGAGGTTACATCGGGGCAAGGAAGAATGATTCCGCCCGGCCCCGTACATTCCAACCCGTAGGGATCGGTGAGATTCACCGGATCGTTGAGCACATACGCGTAGCGGTTCAGCCGCTGCGGGTTGAAGATATTCCCCGCGAGTGGATCGGGAGTCATGAACCGCCCCAGGCGACTGGAGTAGTAGCGAAACGTGGCGTAGTCCAGGCCGGACTCCGCGTCGCGCTCGTGGTAGGTGAACTTCCACTTGGTAACGTAGCCTGACTCATACCAGGTTTCTCCGAAGGGGAAATGGCCCTGCTCGCCCTTCTGGGTGCCAATGGAGTCGGCGGAAAGCCGCGGTGAGATCTGATCGCCGTACAACATGTGCACCGTTTGCGAGGCCCATTCCCCCAAGAAGCGGTCGCCGTGGTAAATGTATTCGCGGGTCAACGCCCCGTTCGTGTATTCGGCCAAAGCTTTCAGGCCCGAGAAAACATACCGCGTCGTCGACTCGCCAGTCACCTTCTTGATGCGCACCCCGCGCCAATCATAGGAGTACGTGGCGATGGTTGCTCCGGCCAGGGTCTTGACCTCCACGATTCGATTCTCTGCATCATAGACGTACTGCCACTGATCGTCCTTGGTGAGGTTGCCAGCGCTGTCGTATTCGGGCGAAGTGCTGCCGATCAAAGTGATTCGGTTCGTATTCTGGTCAATGCTCATCTGCATCGAGCCACCCGATCCGGCTGTGACGTTCTGATTCTTGCGGTTGCCGAAGCGGTCGTAATCCCACGAGAGACCCCACTGGGGGTATTGCGTCGAACCCGTGGTCAGCGCGGTCCTCAATCGTCCCCAAGCATCGTAGGTGTACGTCACGGAGCGCCCCGCCTCCGGCGTGCCGGTATTATCGGTGATGCCGGTAATCTGCCCGTTGTTGCCTCCGTTGTCGTGGCCCGTATATCCGTAAGCCAATTCGAGCAGCTTCGTGGTTCCCTTGGCGTAGGCCAGCGACTGCAATTGAAGCCGGTTGTTGTAGCGGATGGTGGCCCGCACGCCGTTACCGTAATCGAATTGCGTGGCCGCGCCGGCGGCGTTGTACTGCACGCCGGAAATGTAATCCGTGCCCGCGCTCGAAATCTTCGTCACGCGTCCGATGGAGTCGAAGTCTTGCGTGACCTGGCGATTCGAGGGATAGGTGACAGTCTTGATTTGGCCTGCCTGGTTGTATACATAGGTGATGACGAAGTTCGTGCCGCCGACGTTCTTGGTGAACTGCGTGATCTGGCCAAGCTGATTGTACTGGTAGGTTTCACTGCCCACGCCGTCCGTAACGCGCGTCAGGCGGCCCAGGGCGTTCGCTGCGGAGCTGCCCTCATCGTAAAAATACTCCACCGTGCTGGTGGGAGCCGCCGTCGTCATCCGCCTCTAACGAAATGGAACAACTTTTGCACTTACAACTGCCAGTCCACGGACATTTTTCTAGCTCGGTCAGCCGACGATGGAAGGGCACGCTATCTCCGCAGAAGCGGCAGCCCTCTCTGAGTGCCAGGACCAAAGTACGGCTGGCAGACTGCCAATCGTAAGTTCGAGGTTATGTTCATACTAAAAAATAATAATACGCAAAATCCCCAATTTTGGACTCGAGCAGCGTGTCCATGCTTTCGACTTGCTGCCGTTCAACGGTTCGCTGACATTTTCCCCAAGGGCGGTGCCGGCACCCACGGCGGGAAGGGAACACGGTGCCGTTATTTGCGGTGCGCACCGTTCCGGGATAGGCGTTGACTTTGCCTGGCCGGCTCCGAATAATCGGGCTATCGCGTGGCAGCGGAGTGAAGATGTCGCAGGAAAAGCAAATCGAGCAGGCGGTTGCGCGCGCGCTGCGCGACGCGCTGGCGGCACTGCAACGGCCGCTGACCGAGCTTGAGCAGGCGCTGAACGACCTGGTCGCGGCCTGCGCGAGCAGCAAGCCCGCCAACGCGCTGCCGCCTGCTCTGCGCGCGCAACTGGCCAGCGCTTCGCTGACGGCGGCGCTGGAAGCACTGGCACGGTTCATCAGTGTGACGCTGCATCCTCCCGCTTCCGCCGAAGCCGAGCGCGCAGTTCATCTGGTCGGCAGAGAGGCTCCCGCGCCGACCCCGTCCGAACCTGCAGTGCCGCCGACCCCGGTGCCAATGGCAGAGGAGGAAGCTGCCCCGCGTAACGCCATCACCGGTTTGGCCGCCGACCCCGAATTCCGCGCAGTGGATATGGTGGCCGAAGGTGCGCCAGTCATCCCGCCCGAAGCCGCCATCGCCGCAGAGGAAGCAGTTGCGGACGCAGCCGAAGCCGCAGTGGAAGAAGTTCCCGAAGAGCGTGCCGAGGCCATCGCTGCGCAAGCGCCCGCAGCGTTCGACCTTTCCTCGCTGCCTCCCGAAGAACAGGAACTGCACCGGCGCGCCAACCGCGTGGCCAAGGTTTCCATGCAGGACCTGAAAATGCTGCATCCGGAGCAGGTCAGACTCGGACGTCAGCATCGCGACCTCTGCTCCCGGCTGCGCGAAGAAATTGACAAAGCCAGGAAGGAGTACGACCGCCGCTTTGCCGCCATCCTGCACCACCCGGTGGACTACTTCTATCACTGGATGGTGGAAATTCTGGCAGAAGGAGACCCGGAAGCCCTCGGCGAGTATCCGTATCCCTCTCCGGTTCTGAAACGGTAAGGAAGACCCTGTGCGAGCCGCCCGGCCCATCGCCCACTCGTTTCTTCCCTCGACGTTGCTGGTGTTGGCCGTGTTCCTGGCCGCCACACCCGGTCATGGGCGCCCATCTCGCGGCCCGGAAGAAGAGCTGACTCGACTGGCCCAGCAGCTGCGGGAAACGGGCAGCGAACAGGCCTATCGGGAGCTGGTCGCTTTTGCGCAGTCCCAATCGGACAGCGTGAGCGCGGCGCGTGCAGCCCTGCTGCTCGGGCGGCACGACCAGCAGCGCAAACGGTATCGTGAGGCGCGTGTGTGGCTGGCGCGTGCCAGCGCCGACCCGCTGCTCCGAGAGTACGCGCTCTATTGGGATGCTCTAGCGCTGCGCGGAGCAGCACAGCCGGCAGCCGCGCTGGAGCAACTGGCCCGCATCCGCAGAGAGTTTCCGGAAAGCGTGCTGAGTCAGGAGGTCGTGCGGGCCCTGGTGGAGTTGGCGCTGGAACTGGGCCGGCCCATGCGTGCACTCGAAGAGCTGGAAGCCTACGGGGAAGTCGAACGGAATCCTGCGCTGCTGCTTTTGCGGGCCCGCGCGCTCGAACGCGTCGGCCGGCCGGAAGCCGCTGCCCAGCACTACAACCGGCTCTACTATGAGTTCTCCGAGTCGCCGGAGGCAGAGCAGGCCGCCGTGCGCCGACGTGCGCTGGCCCAGATGCTGGGCAGAAAATTTCCCGCGGCGTCGCGGGAACAGCAACTGGCGCGTGCCGAAAGTCAGTACCGGAGGCGTCGCTGGCGTTCGGCACAGGAAGAGTTCCGCGCCCTGTTGCCGCGACTCGAGGGACGCGATGCCCAGCGTGCGCGGCTCCGCATCGCACAGTGTCAGGTGCGGCTGGGAGCCCATGTGGCGGTGCTTGCCCGTCTGCAGCTCACCGATCCGGACCTGGACGCCGAGCGGCTCTTTGCGCTTGCGCAGCGCTACCGCCAGTTGCGTCAGTCGGACGCCATGGTGCGTGCCGCCGAGCAGGCGGCCGAGAAGTATCCGAACAGCTCCTGGACGGAAGAGGCGCTTTTCAGCGCGGGCAATCAGTTCTGGATCGAACTGAATCGGTCTCGCGCGGCGGAATTCTATCGGCGTGTTGTGGAGCTGTTCCCGCGAGGCCGGTATGCCGCTACAGCACACTGGCGGTTGAGCTGGACCGCCTATCTGGAGCGTCGGCCCGAAGCCGTCAGCTTGCTGGAAATGCATCTGGCGCGTTTCCGCGGCTCGCCCTATACGGAAAATGCGCTGTACTGGCTCGGCCGTCTGGCCGAGCAGAGCGGAGAGCTACCCCGGGCGCGTGCATTCTACGCCAAGCTGGTGGGGACCTATCCGTATACCTACTTCGGCCTGCAGGCCCGCCAGCGGCAGCGCGAGCTGGGTGCGGAGCCGACGGCAGCCGTGCCCGTGTTGACGTTGCTGCCCGCACCGCCCGAACTGCCGGTGTTGGACGAGCCGGTACCCCCGGAAGGAAGCGAGCGCTGGGAGCGCGCACAAGCACTGCGCCGGCTTGCCCTCTATGAGCTGGCCGAAAGCGAGCTCCGCGCGGCCCACACAACAACTGGTGTACCCCGTCTGCTGCTGGAAGCCGCGCAAGTGGCGCTCGAGGCAGGCCGCTTCTGGACCGGCATTTCGCTGGCGCGGCAGGCTTATCCCAGCCTGGAGCGGTGGCCCCTCGCCGCCGTCCCGGAAGAACTCTGGCGCACGATCTATCCCGTTGCCTTTCGCGAACAGATTGACCGCTACGCCACCCGCTATGCGCTCGATCCGATGCTGGTGCGCGGGCTGATTCGTCAGGAATCTCTCTTCCAACCCGACGCTGTCTCCCGGGCCGGTGCGGTAGGCTTGATGCAGATCCTGCCGCGCACCGGCTATCAGATTGCGCGCCGGCAGCGGTTGCCCTACTCGCGCCAGCGGCTGTTCGGTCCGGAATACAACCTCCGACTGGGAACCGCACACCTGGCGGAGCTGTTGCAGGAGTTCGCCCAGCTCGAACTGGCCCTGGCCGCGTACAATGCCGGACGCCACCGCGTGGCGAGCTGGCAGAACGAGCGGGAATTTGCCGAGCCTGCGGAATTTGTCGAATCCATTCCGATCACCGAAACCCGCGAATACGTGCAGATCGTGCTGCGGAACGCGGAAATCTACCGCCAGTTGCAGGGAGGCGCCGAGCAGCCGTGAATCCCGGCGTGCCGACTTCGGCCCGAGCAGACCGGCTGCGCATATCGCAGAAGGCGAGTCGCTTCACCGAATCCGTCATCCGCGAAATGACCCGGCTGGCGCTGCAGCACGGCGCCGTCAATCTGGCGCAGGGCTTCCCGGACTTTCCCGCGCCGGAAGCGATCAAGCAGGCCGCGCAGCAGGCCATTGCGCAGGACATCAATCAGTACGCCATCACCTGGGGCGCCCGCCCGCTGCGGGAAGCCATCGCCGAAAAATTTCAGCGCACGCAGGGGCCGGCGGTGGACCCGGAACGGGAAGTGACGGTCTGCTGCGGCTCGACCGAAGCGATGATCGCCTCCATGCTGGCGGTGGTGGACCCGGGAGACGAAGTCGTCATCTTCGAACCGTTCTATGAAAACTACGGTCCGGATGCCATTCTCTGCGGCGCGGTTCCGCGGTATGTGAAATTGCGTCCGCCGGAGTGGAGTTTCGATCCAGAGGAGCTGAAAGATGCCTTCGGGCCGCGCACGCGCGCCATCATCCTGAACACACCGAACAATCCCACAGGCAAGGTCTTCACGCGCACGGAGCTGGAATGCATTCGCGACCTGTGCGTGCGCTGGGATGCATACGCCATCACCGACGAAATCTACGAGCACATTCTCTACGACGGTGCCGAGCACATCTCGATCGCCACGCTCGAGGGTATGCGCGAGCGCACAATTACGATCAACGGTCTGTCGAAGACCTACAGCGTCACCGGCTGGCGCATCGGCTGGGCGATCGCTGCACCCGAGCTGACCGCAGCCATCCGCAAGGTGCACGATTTTCTCACCGTGGGGGCTGCGGCACCGCTGCAGGAAGCCGGCGCCGTGGCGCTCCGGCTGCCGGACGAGTACTACCGCCGCCTGGCGGCGGACTACCGTGCGCGACGCGACCGATTGTTGGCGCATCTGGAGCGGGCCGGCTTCCGCTGCTATCGTCCGGCCGGCGCCTACTACATCATGACCGATATCTCCGCATTTCTCCCGCGCTGCGGTGCAGACGACGTCGCCTTTGCGCGCTACCTCGTGGAGCAGATCGGTGTGGCCGTCGTCCCGGGCTCCAGTTTTTACAGCCAGCCGGCCGATGGCGCGCGCCAGGTTCGTTTCTGCTTCTGCAAGCGCGACGAAACCCTGGATGCTGCCGGTGCGCGGCTGTTGCAACTGCCGCACTGAACCCGGCCATGCCGTGCTACAATGCGCGGCTTCGCGGACGCTCGCACAGGGGGAGCAGATGCCACTGGAACTGGAGCTGGTGCCGGCCGGCACCGTGGTGGAAGCAAACGGGGAAGCCAGCCCCGTCGAGATCAGCGCGAGCACTACGCGCACCTTCCTCTGCACGCTGGAGATTTTCCAGACCATCGAGCAACAGTCGCTCGACCTTTCCATCTGGGGCTCGGCCGACGGTCAGGATTTCGGGCGGATGCCGCTGCTGAAGTTTCCGCAGCGGTTCTATCGGGGTGTGACGCGGCTGCTGCTCGACGTCACCCTGCGTCCCGAGGTTCGTTTTCTTCGCGCGCGCTGGGAGGTGAATCGCTGGGGCCGCGTCGCGCCCACCCCCCGCTTCGTCATCGGACTGCGCGCCGTCGAAGTGCCGCCCATGCCGCGCCAGGTGCCCGTCGAACGGCTCAACGCGGCCGGTGAAGCGCCGGCCCAAAAGTCCACAGAAACGGGCTCCTGACCCTTTCCTTTGCGTTCATCGAAACTCGCACCCCTGCATTCTGGCTGGTCGGGG
>Ga0101944_10004774_pt1 | contig 16288 bp, 14 predicted proteins | sample DewCreD2012metaG_FD_75245 | JGI IMG/M metagenome (GOLD analysis project Ga0101944, IMG submission 75245) | Hot spring sediment bacterial and archeal communities from British Columbia, Canada, to study Microbial Dark Matter (Phase II) - Dewar... ...
CGCAAGAAAAAAGATGAAACGCCTCAATCGCCGAGCAAAATTATCACCATTTCCCGGCAAGAAGGTTGCGATGATAAGCAAATAGCTGCCATGCTGAACAAATGGTTAGGATGGCCGGTCTGGGACAAAGAGATACTCGATGTTCTCGCACACCAATCCCATCTCGGTTACCAGAAGAAAATGTTTGAAAGCATTGATGAAAAGGCGCAGGATCAAATTGAATCAATGGTGGCCTTTATATTTGGCCGCAAAGATAAAAATGCATATTTGTATTTGCTTCCTAAATCTATTTTCCTCATTGCACAAAATAATGCGATAATTGTCGGCCGCGGCGCTCATTTGTTTCTTCCCCAGTCGCTAAAAATAAGGTTAAAGGCGTCATTTTCAACTCGGGTTGAAAATCTCATGAATCAGGAAGGATTAAACCAACAAGAGGCGCAGGAGAAAATAAAAGCACGAGAAGCAGAGCGGGAAGCATTTTTAAAAGAGGTATGCCGCAGGCTGCGAAAACCATACAGCGAGTCAAAAAACCACCTGCCGTTTGACCTTGAAATTAATACCGACGTCTTTGGCGTGGCAGGAACAGCACTGTTGATACTGCTCGCTGTCGTTTATAAATATAATCTTTCCCTTGACCTTTCGGAAATAATTCACGAAGTGCTCGCCAATTAAGAGCAAAAACATCAGATACGGATCAGCGAAACTGCTGCACCGGCTGTCAGCATGGCTGCAAAAACCGGCAGCGCAGAACGGCGAAGCTGTGGGGACCCCGTAGCGGTGATCAGCGCTTTGAGCGCAGTATTGGTGAGCGCTGCGATAATAATGCCGTGTGCTGCGACGGTCAGAACGATTGCGCTTCCTTCAAGCCTGGCCAGCGAGAGGGTTATGGCATCAACATCAGTAAGTCCGGTAAGGAAGCTTGAGACATACACTCCGGTCGTTCCAAAAAAAACTTGTGCTCCCTTTGCTATAAAAATAATGACTCCGAACAACACGCCAAACTGAATTGCCTGCCCTAATTCTAAGGGATTAGAAATTTCCACGGTTGCAGTCCCCGCTTCAGAAACAGTTGGTTTTATTTTAAAAAACCACACATAGGCGGCACCCAGCACGCCAGCAATGCAGGAGCTGACAATGGGCGGAAGCAGCAGTCTGCCCAGCGCGGGATTTATGGAAAAAGTCAAAACCAGAACACGCATAAACATAATTGATGATGCCAGTATGATGCCCAAGGCGCATTCAGTCCCGATGCCATTCTCGCTTCGACTGCGCCGTGAAAAACTAATCGCAAGGGCGGTGCTTGAGCCGATGCCGCCAATCAGTCCGGCAAGTCCCATGCCCTGTTGCGAGCCAAAAATTTTTATGAGCACGTATCCAATAAGATTTAAACCGGCAATCAAAATGACAAAAAGCCATATGTCGCGAAAATTTATTACATTCAACGGGCCGTATGTTTTATCCGGCAATACCGGCAAAACAATAAGGGTGATGACCGCAAATTGCACTGCTGCGTTGAGGTCTCGCTGCCCAATCCGGTGAGCGAGCCCCTCAAGGGGTCTTTTTGTCGCAAGCAACAGCACGGTAACAACCGCAAGAGCAGATGCGAGTCCCATCATCTGCCACCAGACAAGCGCGCCAAATAGAAACGCAAGCAGAGAAGAAATTTCTGTGGTTATTCCCGGTGAATCAGATGACCCAATAAATAAGGCGGCAGAAATAATAAATCCGGACAGAACGACAAAGGCGGCAATAAAAATCCAGGGAGTAAACATCTCGTTCATCATCGCGGCAAGACAGCCTAGCAAACTGATAAGCGGAAACGTTCGTATTCCCGCAAAGCTACCAGCTTTTTCCATTTCGCGCTCTACGCCGATAAACAAACCCAATGCCAGTGCGATGGCGAAACGATGAAAGAGAACCGGAAGTTCAGGAATTGGTGTCATGCAGAGTAATGTTTTTATTTCGGTGAATAATTTTTTTCAGTATAATTTATTTTATCGCGGGTTGCAAAAGGAAAAGGGTTGTTCTGGTGCGAGAAACATCCCGCACTGTGCGAGTTTTTTATTTTGTCCATTTTCGAACAAAAATAGTCCAGGACTCAGACAACAGAACGGTTCTCTTTACCCATCTGTTCAAAATTCCTTATTTTTTTAATTCCCTGTAACAGGCACACATTTTGATACTTTCAATAATAAAAAGCTAAAACAACGAATAAATAGCGACTTGTTTTATCGTTGATACATAGTTTTTTATCCCAACAAAGTGCTTTATAACAAAAAAATTGTATGCTATGAAAGACAAAAAATTTGGTGAGAAGGAGGGTTAAATAGATAGGCAGCAATAATTTTCGAGCAATCGGTTTAATGGCGGTGAAACACGCAGGCCGTATTCTTAAGAATGGATACGGCAAAACACAACGCATTAGCTATAAAAGTGCGATAAATCTGGTTACCGAGATGGACCATCGTGCAGAAGAAGCGGTCATTGAAATTCTCAAGAAGAAATTTCCCGACCATGGTATTTTGACAGAGGAAAGCGGCGGTTGCAAAGGAAGGGGTGAGTATCGGTGGATTTTAGACCCACTTGACGGCACCACCAATTATGCGCACGGGTATCCTTTTTTCTGCGTTTCTCTGGCCTTAGAAAAGGAGGGGCGCATAATCTGGGGAGCAGTATATGACCCGCTTCGCGATGAACTCTTTGAAGCAGAGGCTGAAAAAGGGGCGACGATTAACGGCGCGCGCATAAGCGTTTCAGCGACTAACCATCTTCATCACAGTCTTATCTGCACCGGTTTCCCCTACGATGTCCGAGAAAGCTCTGACGATAATTTGCTATACTTTAACCAGTTTACCAAAAGTGCCCAGGCCATCCGGCGGGATGGGTCGGCTGCGCTGGATTTGTGTTATGTTGCTATGGGTCGTTTTGATGGATTTTGGGAAATGAAGCTCAATCCGTGGGATACTGCCGCGGGCAGTCTGATTGTTACTGAAGCAGGCGGCAAAGTCACAGATTTCAACGGCAATGCATATACCATTGCTGCCGGGGAGATTCTTGCAACCAACGGATTTATTCATAACGAGATGGTACGGGTGCTGTCCCGGCACCCTGCATAGGCAATCAAGAAAGCCATGAACCTTTCCAAAACATGTATGTGGATTGCGGCAGCAGTTCTGTGGTGGATGCCGGTTTTCTGTCGCGCAGATATATACCGATTTGTTGATGAGCGGGGGGTTATACATTATACCAATGCACCCGCCCATCAAAATTATACCCGCATTATCTTGGAAAAGGGCAAACCAAAAATTGATCCGGCAAAATATGATCCTATTATTTCGGTGCTTTGCAAAAAATATGATATGGATGAATCTCTGGTAAAAGCAATTATCAAAGCGGAATCCGATTTTGATCCGCACGCGGTTTCAAAAAAAGGTGCACGGGGCCTTATGCAGCTCATGCCAGAAACAGCGCGCGACTTTTCCGTAACAAACCCTCACCATCCTATTCAGAATCTCGAAGGCGGTATCCGTTATTTACGCAAGCTGATGGATCAGTTTCAGGGCAACTTGAATTTAACACTGGCTGCCTATAATGCGGGGGAAAAAGCGGTATTAAAATATAATAATACTGTGCCACCGTTTGCAGAAACCCGCACGTATGTGGAACGCGTGCTACAGTACCTGAGAGATTTTCAACGCGCTCGTTAATGGTTGGTTATCCTCTCGTCTGCGTTAGGTATATTTAATGCAGAAGCCTTTAAAATCTCCAGCACATGGCCGTCAATTGTTATCTGGCTTGGCTGCTGGTTGTTCGCGCATCATGCCTGCTCAACCTATGAGCCGTTATTATTCTGTCATTTCTTATCCCATTCATTCCGGGGGATACCGGCGGTGTCGGAAATTTTAGCTGAGGTCCTGCGGGGCGCAAAGGTAGAAAGCATCCACCGCGGCAGCATTGTGGTGGTCAACAGCGCCCAGGAAATTGTCTATTCACTTGGCAATCCACATGCCGAAATGTGCATGCGTTCCTGCGCGAAGCCGTTGCAGGCTATCCCGGTTATTACCTCTGGTGCCGCGGCGGCATTTAAGTTTACCGATCGGGAACTCGCTCTGTTATGCGGATCGGTCAGCGGACAGGATTTTCACGTGGCCGCAGTTCGCAGCATATTGCAAAAAATTGGGCTTTCCGAGGCTTCTCTCCTGTGCGGGGTTCATCCTCCTTCGCACCGGGCAACAGCCCGAGAGCTCCAGCAAAAGGGGTTAAAGCCAGGGTCTGTCCATAACAATTGTGCGGGAAAACATGCGGCAATGCTGGCATTATGTGTCTATTACGGATGGCCAACGGAAAATTATCTGCCGCTTGAGCACCCGGTCCAGCAACTCATCCTCTCTTGTATTGCAGAAATGACGTCGCTGCCGCCCGAACGTATTAATGCTGCAATAGATGGCTGTGGCGTCCCAGTCTTTTACGTCCCAATGCGCAATCTTGCGGAAGCATACGCGCGACTTGCCGTGCCTATGCGGCAGGGTGCTGCGCAACGAACCATCACGGAGCATGCCATCGTTCAATTGATGAGTGCTGTCTGTTCTTATCCGGAAATGATAGCGGGAGATGAACGGTTATGCACCGATATTATGCGGACAACCGGAAACCGCATTCTGGCCAAAACCGGAGCGGAAGGAGGCTATGCCCTGGCGCTTTTTGAGCAAGGTCTGGGCATTGCGGTCAAAATAGAGGACGGCGCTATGCGGGCACTGGGACCTGTGATTATAGAACTGTTACGCCAGCTTGAAGCACTCAGCCCCGCAGAATGCCAAATTTTAGAATCATATCATCATCCGCTCATTCTAAATCATCGCAAAGACCGGGTGGGAGAAATTCGCGCTGTTTTTAATTTAAGGAGGGTTTGATAAAGGTTAGCATCACGTTCTTAAACATGTCCTCAGCTTAAGAATACAGCACCAGTCACTATCGGGTGTAATCAGGAAAGGTCGCAGAGTGGTTGATAAAATTTCTATACCAATAAAACGATTGCCGCATGGCATTGATATGCCGCTGCCGCAATATATGACGCCGCATGCCGCCGGCATGGACCTGTTTGCCGCTCTTCATGCTGATATAATCATTAAGCCCGGGCAGCGCACCCTCATTCCAACGGGAATTGCAGTTGCGCTCCCGTCCGGCTTTGAAGCGCAGATTCGCCCCCGCAGCGGTCTGGCGATTAACCATGGCATTAGCATTCTCAATGCGCCCGGCACAGTGGATGCAGATTATCGCGGGGAGATTAAAGTAATTGTCGCAAATTTTGGCGAAGAACCTTTCCTCATAAAACGCGGGGATCGCATTGCTCAGATTATTTTTCAACGCGTGGTGCAGGGAGAATGGATAGCGGTTGACGAGCTTCCTGCATCCATAAGAAATGAAGGAGGATTCGGACATACCGGGAAATAAAAAAGCGGGGCAACGCCCCGCTTTTTTAAACTCATACTTATTTATTCTTCTTTAGCGTGGTCTCCCCTTCCAGGACAAGATATGATCTTATCTTTTCAAGATTCTTGGGGCCTATGCCTTTTACTTTGGTCAAATCGTCGACGCTTTTGAAGTTGCCATTCTTAGTGCGATATTCGATGATGGCATCAGCGCGGGTTTTGCCGATACCCGGCAATAGGACCAACTGTTCTGCAGTTGCCGTATTTATGTTTATCTGACCTTCGAGACCCGGGGCTTTTTTTGCAGGCGATGCAACGGCTTTTTGCGGTTCCTGCTGCGGTGCTGCTGGTTCGGTTGCAAGTACCGGCTGCGCAATGAGCATAAAAACGACCGCCACTAACAGACATGTCACAAGCATTTTCGCGTTATTCATTTTTTCTCCTTTCAATTTGTTTTACTACAGTGTAAAGCCCTATTTAATATTTAATGTTTTGCCATCCCCTCTGCAAATTCAATTTTGTGTGGTTGCATCACCTCTTTTCTTGTATTATTTTTTTAATTAACGTCAGAGGGCGCAAAAATTCCGCTCACTAAAGCAAACTATATCCTCTAAGTCAAGGAGATTTTATATTTTAGGACGTTTCCCAAAATTTATCCCTGAATTCAGGTTGCCAGCAGGCGAACACAAAAACGCAATGGGTAAAAAAAGGGAAAGAAAACATCTGCGCAGGGGGTTTTTCTTTCCACCAGTGAAATGTTTTGGGGAACGTCGCGAATTTTATTTTTTTCGCAATACCAGAGGCACTGAACAGATGTCTTTTATAAGTGTAATAATTCCCACTTTCAACCGCTCTTCTTTCGTGAAAGAAGCAGTAGATTCGGTAATGACGCAAACCTATCAACACTTTGAACTTATCGTGGTTGATGATGGATCAACAGATGACACGCGACAGGTTCTTTCCGCTTATACGAATGAAGGTAAATTTTCAGTCCTGCCTATCCCTCACGCGGGACCCAGTGCTGCACGAAATCGCGGCATACAGGCTGCCCGGGGCGATTATCTTGCCTTTCTTGATTCAGATGATCTCTGGCTGCCTGAAAAATTATCCACTCAGATGCATTTTTTTCATGCCAATCCCGACGCCTTGATATGCCAGACAGAAGAGATCTGGGTGCGCAATGGTGTCCGGGTGAATCCTGGAAAAAAGCATAAGAAATATTCAGGATGGATTTTTGACCGCTGCCTGCGGTTGTGCCTCGTCAGTCCCTCTGCGGTGATTATTCACCGCAGTGTTTTTGCCCGGGTCGGCCTTTTTGATGAATCGTTGCCGGCCTGTGAAGATTATGATTTATGGCTTCGTATAGCGTCCCGTTATCCCATTTACCTCATTGATGATCCGCTCATTATTAAACGCGGCGGACATGCTGATCAGCAGTCACGAAACATCCCGGCACTTGACCGATACCGAATCAGGGCTTTGTGCAAAATTCTGCATAGTGGAACATTAACCTCATCCCAGTATGATGTGGCGCTTGCAACGCTGAAAGAAAAAACACGCATTTATGCCTCCGGGTGTTTTAAACGCGGCCGAAAGGAAGAGGGCGAATTTTTTTTACGGCTTCCCCATCACTATCAGCAACGAGCAGTATGAATTTGTTTCACTTTCTTGATCTGGCTGCTGCACGATATCCCGAAAAGCCGGCTGTGATCTGCGGCGAGGACCAGCGCACCTTTCGGGATTTAAAAATTCGTGCAGTGCAACTCGGGGCTGCACTCCTGCAAATGGGCATCAAAAAGGGTTCATCGGTTGCAATCTTATCTACAAACAGTGTTGCGTATGTGGAAATACTCTGTGCCCTGACGAAAATTGGCGCCCCGGGGGTGCCGCTCAATGTTCGCCTTACCCAAAGCGAGATCAGCTGGATCCTTGCGCGCATGGACATCCAGGCGGTGTTCTGCGAGACCAATTTGCTTGATAGTATTAATTATCTGCTTGGCCTTCCGCAGCCGCATATTATTACGCTCGGCAGCAGTGACGAGTACGAGGGGATACCTTATGAAGAGCTTTTTTGTCGTTCTATTGCAGCCGATAATTTTCCTATCGTTAGCGAACGTGATCCATCGTTTATCATATTTACCGCCGGAACCACTGGAGAACCCAAGGGAGTTGTATTGACGCACGGCAATCACATTTGGAATACACTGAACTATACTGCTGCGCTTGCCATGACTCCTGCCGATATTGAGCTTGCTCCGACCCCGCTGTTTCATTCTTCCACGCTGGGACGAGTGTTTACCTACCTTTTTAACGGCACAACCTTCATCCTTTGCAAAAAGTTTGATCCGGCTGAAAGCCTTTCAATTATCCAACGGCACCGGGTTACTGCCATCACCCAGGTGCCGACGATGTATCAGATGATGCTGGATGTTTTTGATGATAAAATGTGGGATACCCGTTCTGTCAGGCGCGCGGTAAGCGGGGCGTCGTGTATGCCCGTTAACATAAAGGAAAGACTCCCCCTGCTTTTCCCTGGTGCGGGATTTTATGATATTTATGGAATCACCGAAGGCGGTCCTGGCATTACGGTACTAACCGCAAAAGATTTTTTCCCTGCCAGAGATAGCGTCGGGAAGCCGATGTTGAGTGTCGAGGTGAAAATTGCGGATTGCGCTGACCAGCCCTGCGATCCCGGTCAGGTGGGGGAAATATTATGCCGCGGACCCAATATCATGCAGGGTTATATTAATGATTCGGTGGCTACGTCACACGCGCTTCGCGGCGGATGGTTGCATACAGGCGATATTGGATGGTTTGACGATGAAGGTTTTCTCCACATTAGCGGACGTAAAAAAGACATCATAATCAGCGGCGGTATAAACATTTATCCGCGCGAAGTGGAAGCAGTGCTCAACCGGCACCCGGCCATAAAGGAATGCGCAGTCATCGGCGCAGCGGATGCGCTGTGGGGCGAGAAAGTGTCGGCTGCGGTGGTGCTGAAAGAAAATCATTCGTGCACACAACAGGAACTGATTGGGTTCTGCAAACAGCACCTCGCTACCTTTAAGTGCCCTCGTTCGGTCATATTTCTGCAGGACTTGCCCCGCAATGCAGCCGGGAAAATTATGAAAGCAGAAATTAAAAAGCTTTTCTGAGAGCGACCCTTGGTCTGCCGGCACATGCGGGTAGGTCTCAATTCAGTATTATGAAAGGCTGAGGCTTTCAGAATTTGCAACTCGGATAAGCCGATAAATGAGCATGCCGCTCAAAACGGCTATATCTTCTGCCGGCAGATAGTGGGAAATATGGGCATCAAACAGAAGGGTCGATTCGGGGGGCAATTCTTCATCCCCCCGCCATAAAAGAAGCTGCACTGGGATGTTTGGCAAGGCCTGAAACAGCATCCCGACATCCCCGCCTTCAATATGACTGCCACCCAGTTTTTCAGCGCACTTTCGATAGAGGAGTGGATTGTGGCCAAACCGTAACAGGAACGGAGTCCGGGTTCTTCTCTGAAAAGCGACATCATAAAAATGACCATCGGGAATCTGGCGAAACGTTATCCACTGACCGGCAGGAGGTGCCCCGTTTGCCTGCAGCAGGTAGTGCAGGAGAATTATTTTTTCTTCCACGGGTAATTCCTGTTGTCGCCCTGCGATGTGCATTGTGACCGATTCGCCAATGTGTATTATGACGGGGTCATTAAAAAAGAAAAAACGCAAACTGCCGGTTGTATCTCCGCATAATGTCACCGCTGCACCTGCTTTTTGGGCAACATCAGCAAGTCGCGCTTGTTTTACTTTATCTTCTGCCTGGCGGAGAGCTTCCTGGTAATCATACATGCTTGGCACAGATAATTCATCCTAATCTGGAACTTTGCAGGATACGACGATCGCACACGAATTTTTTTGAACGGCCACAAGAAGTAACCTGCGTATGAAACCCGCTTATTCTGAGGTCTCCACCATTATGAGGCTGTTGTGGCGGTTAACTGCATTTAAACTCACCGCGACCGTTAACCGCAGTTTATCACATTTTCCCAGCAGCCTTGCGTTTTGATGCCTTTAACGCATTAACTCTTTTTTCTTCTTTGGCAGTCTCTTCTTTGATGTGTGTGGCAAAATTGCACTTGCCAGCTGTCCACTTCTGTTCTGGGTGTGGATAAGAAGTGCAATAGGTGCCGCCAGGGTATTCTACTGTGCGATCGCACCCACGACAGTTTTCAATAATGGGGTAACAGGTGCCGCCATTATAATTACACCCCTGTTTAGTCATAAAAAAACATTCCACCCCCGGTTTCACTGTCTGACAAATCATGTTCTATCTCCTTTCTGATAAAAAATTCAAACCTGTTCCCGCATCAGGCTCCAAAGGAACGGTCATAGGTAAAAAAATCGGATTGTATCACGAGTTTAAATGGTACAATCCGCATTTATAAATTTAGAATTGCCATGCCAATTTAGGCTTTTTTGTTAACACATAAATAAAAAAATGTCAAATTATTATTTTGCTGTCTGTGAAATTTAAAGGAAAATAGAAAGCAAAATCAATACTTTTGTACTCTTTGAACATATTAACTGGCTGTTTTTTCTTTTCGCGTTAGCATCCATCTGTCCGCGAGAAAAGCAAAAAGGACTTTAAAAGTCCTTTTTGCTTTTCTGTTCATAGAAACCAATTATTCGACTTTTACTTCTATCGCCTTTTTCCCTTCTTCTTTGGGTAATGCAATGCTCAGTTCGAGCACGCCATCCTGATATTTAGCTTTTATGTCTTTTTCTGTTATGCCTTCCGGGACTCTGAAGGTTCTTTCAAAGGAGCCATAAGCGCGTTCCAAGCGATAAAATCCGTTTTTCTTATCCCGGTCCTCCTGCTCTGCTTTGCGAACCCCTTTCAGCGTCAGATAGCCGTTTCTCAATTCTACATGGAGATCATCTTTGTTCACACCCGGAATATCAGCCTTCACAATATATTTCCCGTCTTTCTCCTCAATATCCACCGCAGGTGTCCAGCTCCCCTCAAATCCGAAACGCGGAAAATCAATATCAAACCAACTATCCATGTCCTCCCAGAACCTCATAAGATCCTCAAAAGGTTTGTTTCTCCGCCATAAAGTGATTGCCATATTCGATCCCTCCTTCCTAAAGTATTTTCTTTACTAATATAGTAAGTTTCTCTCTTTAAAAGTCAACTGCCTAACAAATCACAACCAGATGAAAAAATTGGTTTCTTCGTTTTTAATTCTCATTGGTACAGCTAAAACTGCAAACAGGTCCAGTAAAAAACGAGGCAGAGCCACACGTTTTCGGGCCTCTGCCTTGTTTTTTATTTCCGTTACGGAGCCGTTTTCGTTTGATTTTTAATTCTAACCCCGGGCTTTTGCATTCACTCGCTGGTTACTTCACCCCCGCCTTTTCTTTCAGCACTTCCACCATATCGGTTTTCTCCCAGGTGAATTCTTTTTCCTCCCGGCCAAAATGTCCATAGGCCGCGGTCTTTTTAAAAATCGGCCGCAATAAATTCAGGTTCTTTATGATCTGCGCCGGACGAAAATCAAATAGTTCGTTCACAATCTCCGCGATGCGATCAGGCGATATTTTACCGGTTCCAAAGGTATTGATCATAATTGATACTGGCCGCGCAACCCCGATGCAATATGCTGCCTGGACCTCGCACTGGCGCGCCAGACCTGCCGCCACAATATTTTTTGCCACGTAACGCGCCATATAGGAAGCGGAACGGTCAACCTTTGAGGGGTCTTTTCCCGAAAATGCGCCGCCGCCGTGGCTTCCCTGCCCGCCGTAAGTGTCACAGATAATCTTACGGCCGGTGAGCCCGCAATCGCCCTTGGGGCCGCCAATGACAAATCGTCCGGTTGCGTTGATAAAAAATTTGGTGTTTTTGTCCATCATGTTTCGTGGAATGATTTTCTTTATTACTTCCTCTATAATGCCTTCTTTGAGCGTTGCCTCTTTTACCTCTGGGGTGTGCTGTGCTGCCACCACCACAGCGTCCACACGCACCGGTTTGCGATTGTGATATTCTATGGTCACCTGCGTCTTGCCATCCGGCCGAAGAAAATCAAGCACCCCGTCTTTGCGAACCTGGGCCAGCCGCCTACTCAACTGGTGAGCGTAGTGAATGGGCATCGGCATAAATTCAGGGGTCTCGTTGCACGCATAGCCGAACATCAGCCCTTGGTCGCCTGCGCCCTGCTCATGGTCTGGGCTCGCATTTACGCCGATGGCAATGTCCGGCGACTGGCGGTCTATGGAACTCATCACCGCACAGGTCTCCCAGTCAAATCCCATCGCTGAGTCATTATATCCAATCTCTTTAATGGTCTCCCGAACTATATCCGGCAGATGCACATAACAGTCGGTGGTAATCTCGCCGGCAATCATTGCCAAACCGGTTGTCACCAGCGTCTCGCAGGCGACCCGCGCCTTTTTGTCTTGCGCTATGATTGCATCGAGAACGGCATCGGATATCTGGTCCGCAACCTTGTCCGGATGCCCCTCGGTTACTGACTCTGAGGTGAATAAATAGCTGGTCATTGACATGGTTAATGAATCCTCCTTTACAGATAAAGATGAGCGTTTTTAACCTCTTATTTAAGGGGATGTTAATAAAGGACTTTTCACAAAAAGTCAAATTAATATTACCAGGCCTTTCCCCAAATTTATCTGTGAAATTCAGCTAACCCGCATGAGAATACCAAAATAAAAGGGTATTATGTGCAATATTAACACCCGAGCGTCAGGTTTTTTCATCGCCACAACACAGCCGCCTGTGCGGAGCTCATCCTGCCGACGGACGAGCACAGTGGTGTAGCAATGGAAAAACCCCGGGCGCTATGTCATCTCCACTAATGAAATAATTTGGGGAAAGTCCTGAATATCGCGTCGCTTTTTACCTAAATAATATATTGCAGCGCGCACAAGGCGCAAGAAAAGATTCAAAGAGGAGCATATTACTACTGTTTGACGTGTAGAAACATATAAATGCCGAGCGCGCCAAATGCGGCATTTGCCATCCATGCAGATAAAAAGGCCGGCAGCGAACCATTTTTGCCCAGCGACAGGCAGAACGCAAAGAACAGCCAGTAGATAAAACCTGATGCAACGCTGATGGTGATCCCAAGGGCCATGCCCCCGCTGCGACCGATCATGAGAGCAAAGGGTATTCCCAGAAGCGCCATGACAATATTAATGAACGGATACGAAATTTTTGCGTGCATATCCGCCTCATAGGGTGTGACATCATACCCCTCGGCGCGAATTTTATTGATAAAGGTGCGCAGTTCAGAAAAACTCATTTCTTCGCTCAGCTTCTGGGATGTTTTAAAGTCTTCCGGCGTTTCATGAATGGAAATTACCCGTTCACTAAATGTGGTAAGCTGTATTTCTTCGCTGTCATCAGGGAAAACCCTTGCAACGCCATCGTGAAATATCCAATCCTCGGCCTCTTTCCACTCCGCCCATCGCGCATCAATTCTTTCCCGAAGCTGAAATGCCGGCGTGAAGTAGTAAATGGTGATGCCCTGGATTATGTTTCTGCCCGGAAGAAACAGTTCAATATTATAAATTGCATCCTCGCTGCGATACCAGAAATGATTCCGCGCCGTTATATTTTTGCGTTCGTCTCCTTTTATGTGAACCGTTTTGATCTCTTTCACCATGCGGTTCGTATAGGGCAAAACATACTCCTGCAACCCGATTGCAACCCCGCAGGCGCACACCGCAATAAAAAAAAACACTTTCAGCACGGTAAAAAGACTGATGCCGTGAGCTTTAAGAGCGGTGATTTCGTTAAAGCGCACATAGATGCCAATGGTAATAAACGTGCATAACAGCACGCCAAGGGGGGATACCTGATATATAACGAACGGCACATTGAACAACAGGTAGCTGATAATCGCCGAAACAGGCGCATGGTTTTTAATGAACCCGTCAAGGTTTTCAAACAAGTCAACCAGGAGGTACAAAATGATGAATGAAGCCAGACAGAGACAAAATATCTTGAGAAACTCGCGGGTAAAATATCGGGTAATAATCAGCATCAAAAAGCCTTTGTATGAATTTGTATGTTAGCTTCTTTTAAAAAGTTTCTGCACTATACTGATTGAAAAATTCACGGTGCGCTCAATGCCGTTTAAAAATCTCAGGGGCTTTTCCCTGCCTACCACCCGCAGGAAATAACAACCCATAATGCCCAAGACCATGTTTGGCAACCATATGCCGAGAGCCGGATACAGTATGCCACGCTTTGCCATGGATTCTCCGAGGTTCAGAAAAAAGTAGTACAGAAACAGCACCGTCATGCACAGGACAAATCCATAGGACCTGCTGCCTTTTTGCCGGTATGCGCCGAGCGGTATGCCTATAAGCCCCAGCATAAAACAGGCGCAAGGAAAGGCAAGCCGTTTGTGCAGTTCGGTGAGAATTTTTACGGCAGACCGGTTCTCTTTTTTGCGCTCAGCCGCCAGCCGCATCAGCGTTGCCAGATCGAGCTCGCTGTATTTGACCTCGTTGTCCACCGCGTCGTCATCTTCGCTGAGCTGTAAATTCATGTCATAGATGTCAAAGCGTGCTTTTTGATAGGACTTAAAATTTTTAGCAGCACGGTGAATACTCCCGTTAAACAGCCGCAGCGTCACCTTCATTTCCTGCGGATCCGATATAATAACCCCCTCTTCACCAATTATCAGGCTGGGAACCTCGGTGTCGCGCTTGTCTGAAATAAGTATGCCCTTCATTGGCTGTCCTTCGCCGGGTATAGCATTGATGTAAATAACCAGTCCGGCAAAATCATCGTTGAATATCCGCTCCTGCAGATTTGCTTCCGAATGGCGGCGCGACAGGTCGAACAGGTGGCTGCGAAACGCCCGATTGCCGCTGGGCAGCAAAACCAGCGTCAAACTATTGGTGAGGAAAAAACCTATACAACAGAGCAGGGCAAAGGGTGCCAGAATCTGATACAGGCTTATACCGGAAGCCTTGAACGCCAGCAACTCGCCATCGGCGGCAAGCCGTCCCAGGGTGATTAAAATTGCCAGCAAGATGGACATGGGTATGGTGAGCACCAGAAATGACGGCAGCAGAAACACTATCAGCCGGATAATCTCGCCGGGGCTAATCCCCTTGTTGACCACCAGATCCATGAGCTTTAACATCTTATTCATCAGCAGAATAAACGTAAAAATCAACAGACCTAAAAAAAAGGGGCTGAGCAGCTCTTTTAATATATGCGTATAGAGGGTTCTTTTCTGAATAAACAACGTCATGGTCGCGGGCTCTTATGGGTGCGCACCTGATGCATAAAGGTCTCCAAACGAATTCCCGTTGATGGTTCCTGCTGTCCATCGTAGGCAATGTTTAATACTGGAAAGCCTTGATAATCATCTCTGCAGCGTCTCATAACGGCGTTAACAATGGTGCCCGGCATACAGGTAAAGGGCATTACCGTGATGATACCGTCAACGCCGCGTTTGAGATAATCGATGCTTTTGCCGATGCTCAGAATCGCCTCTCCTTCAAACGCGGGGTCAAGATAGGGCGCCGCGTTACGCAGGATTTCTTGCGTGGATGGCTCTGAAAAATTATCCTGGTGATCAGGAAAAACTTTTTCCATGCGCCGTTCAATGCGTTTCTGCAAGGTGTCTTTAATCATCAGCTTAAAGAGTTGGTAGTATTTTTGGTGTCTCCGGCAGAGAACTTGTGCCGTGTAATTGGTATATAAGATCCACTCCCCAATCGGTGCCAGCATCACTACGCCGCCCAAATTTTCAACTTTTTTGATCAACTGTTCATTGCTGAAGCGGTTGGCACGAATATAAATTTCTCCGACGATACCAACCAGCGGTTTGATGCCCTCCGGCTTTCCCGCCACTGCGGCAAATTCCTTGCGGCTTTCGCGTAAAACAGCATCAAGCGCCTGTCGTTGTGCAATCGCTGCGCACACTTTATGCAGATACTCTTCATAGACTGCTTCGGCAGCTCCTGGATATTGTTCAAAGGGACGGGTGCGCAGCAACAGCTTAATCAGAAGGTCAACTGCAACAATCCCCTGCCATGCCAGTCGGCTGAACTGTTTTCCCCATCCATTAAAGGATTCATAAAACGTTTCGTCCTGCACCGGCGCAAACACCGGGACATCAGGATATCCCAGTTCCCGAAGCACCTGGCGGTGAAAACGATGATACTGCCCGAAGCGGCAGGGTCCCCTGCCAGAAGGCATAAAAAAGGCTGCGCGGTCAGGGGTGAATCCGGGACTTTTGACGGTTTTGGCAATATCGCCGGTTGTTAATATGCACGGATAGCATTCCCGCCCCGAGGTTAATTTTCTTCCCCATGCTAACGTTTCTTCATCTGATTCAGGCATGACGTGGGCGGTGACGCCGCAGGCCGCGAAGGCAGCGACAAGCGCCATGGCATGATCAGACATGCGGGGGATATAGAGGGTGCGTTTTGTCAACGGGCTGTTCATGACCGCGCGTGCAGGGGCTGCGGCGTGCAGATGCTGGCTTTGGGGCGCATGCGGCAAACTGTCAAGAAAGGCTTCCAGGCGGGTGATAATTCCCGTATCGGCGCTGTGTTCGTCTATCTCAAGCACCAGATAAGGTTCTCCCTGCAGTTTGTTCTTAAAAAAATGTGCAATAAAGGAATCAGGGCCGCAGCCAAAGTTCGAGAGGAAGAGACCGAAGAGCTGTGGGCAGCCGGCGATGAGCTTGCTTGCGGCCAGCAGCTTGCGCTCATAGTGCCAGTAAGGCCGGTCGGTGACGTCGCGCAGGTCGACCTCATCGAGCGGCAGGTAGTCGAGGGGTATCGGCATCACGCCGAGCCTGGCCAGCGCCTGGGCCA
>Ga0101944_10004775_pt1 | contig 16288 bp, 12 predicted proteins | sample DewCreD2012metaG_FD_75245 | JGI IMG/M metagenome (GOLD analysis project Ga0101944, IMG submission 75245) | Hot spring sediment bacterial and archeal communities from British Columbia, Canada, to study Microbial Dark Matter (Phase II) - Dewar... ...
GGATGGCAAGAGCGGCAAACCCAAGGGCGGCGACGGCCTCCGCGTGGAATACGTCGACGAGTTCCAAGCCCAAAGCATGAGCATCGACCACCATGGCGGCCACGGAATCCATCTGGTGCAATGCTACGAAGACCCCAGGATTGTCCATTGCATCATCACCTACAACGCCTTGGCCGGACTGAACATCGTCGCCGGGCACGACGTCGTGGTCAGCGCCAACCAGTTCGAGGAAAACCAGGACGCCGTGCGGTGCGTCGACAGCTTCAACCTTTGCATGAACGGAAACAACATCGACGACCACCTCCGCGACGGCGTGGTGATCGAGAACACCTATGGCTCGGTCCTGTCGGGCAACATGATCGAGGAGTGCAACGGCCGAGCCATCGTGCTCGATCGCGATTGTTACGGCATCACCCTGAGCGCCAACGTGATTGCGCACAATTCGGGCGGCGGGATCGACCTGATCGACGCCTGGGGGTGCGCCGTCTCGGCCAACACCTTCACGATCAACGCCGTCCGCTCCCTGCGCGTCGGGCCTCAAGCGGGCCGCATCACCGTGACCGGCAACAATTTCTCCGACAGCTTCATCGGTTCCCAGCGCAAGCGCGAAGACAAACCGGACGAAGCCGCGGGCATCGTGCTCGAAGGAACCTCCGACATCACGATCACCGGCAATGTGTTCTCGGGCCTCGCGGCCGAGGCGATCCGCGCCGACGCCTCGTGCCGCCGCGTCGTGGTCGCCAACAACATCCTCACCGACCTGAACCGCAAGACCGCCGGCCAAGGCAAGCCGATCGATCTCGGCGGCGCCAAGGAGGTGGTCGAAGGGCAGAATCTCGGTCCGGCCCCTCCCCAGTAGCGCGGCGTCCACCTCGGACCCGGCGAAGCCTCGGTTGGCAAGCAAGGCGGAAGAGCTTACCATGGAGCCATGGGATTTCTGTCAGGCTCCGTGACGTTCGAGTGTTTTCGGGTCCGCGGATCCGATTGCCGCCAGTTCGGCCCGAAGCACATTCAAACCCTCAAGCGTTTCGCGGTGGACCAGATCGACGCATCGTCGGCGGAGCAGCCGGTCGTCGGTTTTTTGGGCGGCGAGCACCTGTTCGACCGCAGTTTCGACCTGGAAAAGAACGTGATCGCCGACGCGCTGCACTGCGCCGTGCGAATCGACACGAACCAGATTCCCGGGGCCGTGCGCCGGGCCTGGTTGCAAATGGAGCTGGCGGCCGCGACCGCCGACTCGGGAAGAGCCCGTCCCACCAAGGCCCAGCGCCAGCAGGCCAAGGAGGCCGTCGAGGCCCGCTGCCAGCAGGAAATCCGGGAAGGCAAGTATCGGCGGATGCAGCAGTTTCCGCTCGTTTGGGACCTCAAGAACGACGTCTTGTTCTTCGGCGGGGCCAGCTCCGGCGCCGCCGAGCTTTGCCGCGATTTGTGGTCGCGGGCCTTTGGCGTCGAATTGGAACGGATGACGGCTGGCCATCGGGCCCTGGCGTGGGCCGCCGAGGCAAAGCAGCGAAAGACCTTGGAGGAGATTCGTCCCGCCTCGTTCCTTCACCCCGGCGGCTCCGCCGAAATCGCCTGGTGGAACGGCGCGCCCGGCAACTTCGACTTCCTGGGCAACGAATTCTTGCTCTGGCTCTGGTGGCGCTGGGAGACCCTTTCGGACACGATCAAACTGCCGGATGGGTCGGAGGTCACCGGCATGTTCGCCCGCACCCTCGCGCTGCAATGTCCTCGGGACGAATCCGGCAAGGAGACGATCACCGCCGAAAACCCCACGCGATTGCCCGAAGCGGCCCAGGCGGTTCGATCCGGCAAGCTCCCTCGAAAAGCGGGCTGCATCCTGGTCCGCTACGGCGAGCAGTACGAATTGGTGCTTCAAGCCGAGACTTTCGTGGTGAGCGGGGCGAAGATCCGGACCGAGGACAGGTCCGAGGGACGGGGCATCCTCGAGGACCGCTTGGAAAGCGTGCGAGGGCTTCACGAGACCATCGATCTGCTCTTTCGCGCCTTCTGCGCCCGGCGTGTCGGCAACGCCTGGACCAGCGAAGTCGAAAAAATGCGCCACTGGCTCAAGAATCCCCCCGCCGGACCGATCAATCAACGGAGGACAGGACGATGAGCACGAACCAACGGCCAGCGCGGCCTTGCCCTCGGTCCGCCGGATCGCGGTCGATGTTGTTGGCCGCCGCGGCGGCGATGATCCTCGGCGTCGCGACCCATGCCTCGGAACAAGAGCAACCGCCGGTCCTGGCCGACAAGACGCTCGTGGTCTGGGCCGCGCCGGCGAATTTGACCCAGCGTGGGGGGAGCGTGTTGACGCTCGAGAAGCCGGTGGGGGTGTTCGACGCGATCGTCTTCGGCGAGATCGCCGCGGCGAAGTGGATGGCCGGAAGCAACGGCTTCGCGCGGACCCAAAAAGACCAGGCCGGCGCGCCTGCCGAGACGGCCGACGCGAACACGCTCGTGCAAATCGCGGCGGTCTACCGAGGCCACCAGATCACGCTGTTCCGCAATGGCGCCCTTTACGCCGACTACGCGGCGCCGGGCGCCGAGCAGTTCGGCGGCGACAGCCTCGTCCTGATGGGCCTGCGGCACCTCGACGCGAACCCCGAGAACCGCTTTTTCACCGGCTCGATCGACGACGCGCGGATCTACGCCGTTGCGCTGAGCGGCGAACAGATCGCCGCGCTGAAGCCGAACGAGCCGTCGCCGATCCAGCCGGCGGCCTGGTGGGACTTCGAGGACGGCCGGGCCACGGACCGCATGCAGCGGTTTGCGGCCAGCACGCTCCTGGGCGGCGCGAGAATCGCCAACGGACGCCTGCATCTGGACCAGCCCGGCGCCTGCCTCATGGCCACCAGGTTTTCGCCCTACTCGAGCGTCGATCTAAGCAACGTCGACAGCGTCGTGCGGGCCCATCGCGAGCGGCTGCTCGAGGATCCCCATCGGCCTGGCTACCATTTCGTGACCCCAGAAGGCCGCTGCATGCCGTTCGATCCCAACGGGGCGATCTATTGGAAGGGCCGGTATCACCTGTTTTACATCTTCCAGGACGCCCGGGGACACAACTGGGGGCACGTGTCGAGCGCCGACCTGTTCCATTGGCGGCACCACCCGACGGGCCTGGTCTCGGGCATGTTCAGCGGCAACTGCTTCCTCAACAAGGATGGCCGGCCGACGATGTGTTATCACCAGGTGGGCCAGGGCAACGCGATGGCCGTGGCGCTGGACGACGAGTTGAACCATTGGAAAAAACTGGAGTCGAATCCCATCACCCCGAAGACCGCGCCCGGCGATCCCCACCACGGCAAGCACCGATCGTGGGATCCCTACGGATGGCTGGAGGGCGACACCTATTACGCCATCTTTGGCGGCGAGCGGCCGGGCCTTGTGAAATCCAAGACGCTGGCCGGACCGTGGACCTACGTCGGCGACCTGCTGGCCAACTCCGTTCCCGGCGTGTCCATCCACGAGGACGTCTCGTGCGCCGATTTCTTCAAGATCGGCGACCAGCACATGCTGCTGTGCATCAGCCACCGGCTGGGCGCGCGCTATTACCTCGGCGAGTGGAAAAACGAACAGTTTCACCCCACGTTTCATGAACGCATGAGCTGGGTGGACAGCTCATTCTTCGCTCCGGAGAGTTTGCTGGACGAATCGGGACGGCGGATCATGTGGGCGTGGATCTTTGACCTGCCCGAATTCGCCATGCGAACCAATTATGGCTGGTCCGGCACGATGTCTCTGCCCCGCGTGCTCACCCTCGGGGACGACCGGCGGCTGCGCATGGATGTGCCCAAGGAAATCGAACGCCTGCGCTGCCGCTCGACGAAACGGACCAACCTCGCGGTCCGCTCCGACGAGGAACGAGTCGTCGAGGGCGTCGCCGGCAACAGCCTCGAGCTGTTGGTCGAGATGATCCCCAAAGAGGCCAGGCAGTTCGGCCTCAAGGTTTGCCGATCTCCGCAGGGAGAAGAACAGACGCTCGTCTACTACGATGCAGTGGAAAAGAAGCTGAAGGTCGATACCAGCAAGTCGAGCCTCGCCGCTGGCCCGAAAACCGTGGAGGCCGGCCCCTTCGAACTCCTGCCCGGCGAGCCTTTGAAGCTCCGCGTCTTCGTCGACAAGTCGGTGGTCGAGGTGTTCGCCAACAGCCGCCAGGCGGTCATGCGGCGGATCTACCCTTCGCGCCGCGATAGCGTCGGAGTTTCCCTGTTTTCCAACGGCGGCCCGGTGGACGTACCCGCCCTCGAGGCTTGGGAAATGACGCCGTCCAATCCCTATTGAACGGCTCGCCCGGGAAGAAAATCGCCAAGCCCCGCGCAAAAAAACTGGCCGCCAATTGGCCAGATCAGCGGCCAGCCTTGGGAGGAAGCTTTGGGAAAGACCACAACGTCTTCCCCATCGCGACTTGTGGGATGACCGGTTTGTCAATCCCATGAATCACGAAATCATACGCTTCCAGCGGATCCGGGTCAAACAAGCCCAGCGCGGATCATGGGCTACGCGCCTGACGGTGGCCACGAGTCGCGACGGGCCGCAGAATACCCGCTGGCATCTGAAGCCGTCTCGATCGCTCTTACTAAAGCTCCTGACTTTGCTGTGTTATCCAATCCTCCGAATAGCACTCATAACTCTCATCTTACACACCCAGCGTATTTTACTTCTTCTCCGAGTTAGGCGCCATGGCGAGGAGGTTGCGTAACCATTGACGGGCGGGAACCGGGGCATTTTCCCAAACTTCGCGGCGAAGCTCGGCACACTTTCCGGGGAACGGCTTTTGGGGAAAAGAAACAAAGGGAGCCTATCCCGAGACCCCTCAATGCTCAGCGCCGCTGGCCGCCAACATGCGGGCAGGACGCTTTCGCGCGGGGTTTTGGGATAGGCTCCAAGAACCGCCGGTCCGGAAGGTCCGGACCGGCGGGTTGTCGGGGAGAAACGTGTCTATTTTGAAGGGCCGAAAGGCCCGGGTTGCCGTTGCCCGTCGCCGCTCTTCCGAGTCGGGCAAGGGGCCGAGGCGTCAATACATGTCATGGTTGCCCCCGTGGCCGGCCGAGGGCTTCTCTTCCTTCGGTTTCTCGGCGACCACCGCGTCGCTCGTCAGGAGCAGGGTGGCGACGCTGGCGGCATTTTGCAAGGCGGTGCGCGTGACCTTGGTCGGGTCGATGACGCCCGCCTTGACCATGTCCTCGTAGACGAGCGTGGCCGCGTTGAAGCCCATGTTGTCCTTCATTTCGGCCACTTTCTCGCACACGATGCCGCCGTCCTGGCCGGCATTGGCCGCGATCTGGGTCAGCGGGGCCCGGCACGCCCGAAGCACGATGTTGTAGCCAACTTTCTCGTCCTGGGTCAGATCGCCGGGTTTGACCGCGGCCGCGGCCCGCAACAGGGCGACTCCGCCGCCCGGCAGGATGCCTTCCTCGACGGCGGCGCGGGTGGCGTGGAGCGCGTCCTCGACGCGCGCCTTGCGTTCCTTCATTTCGCTCTCCGTCGCGGCGCCGACGTTGATCTTCGCCACGCCGCCGGCCAGTTTGGCCAACCGCTCCTCGAGTTTCTCGCGATCGTAATCGCTGGTGGCGACTTCAATCTCGCGCCGCAACTGCTCGATGCGGCCCTTGATCTCCGCGCTCTTGCCGGCCCCTTCGATGATCGTGGTGTTGTCCTTGTCGACCACGATCTTCTTGGCCCGGCCGAGTTCGGCCAGCGTCACGTTCTCCAGCTTCCGCCCGAGGCTCTCGAACAGGGCCGTGCCGCCGGTCAGGATGGCGATGTCTTCCAGCATCGCCTTGCGGCGGTCGCCGTAGCCCGGGGCCTTCACCGCGCAAGCCCGCAACGTGCCGCGGAGCTTGTTGATCACCAGCGTCGCCAAGGCCTCCCCGTCGACCTCCTCGGCCACGATCAACAACGGCTTGCCGGCGTTGACCACGGCCTCGAGCAAGGGGACGAGTTCCTTGACGTTGGAGATCTTCTTCTCGTGGATGAGGATGTAGGCGTCCTCGAGCACGCACTCCATTTTCTGCGGATCGGTCACGAAATAGGGCGACAGGTATCCGCGGTCGAACTGCATGCCCTCGACCCACTCGACCTCGGTGGCCAGGCTCTTGCCCTCGTCGACGGTGATGACGCCGTCCTTGCCGACCTTTTCCATGGCGTCGGCCAGCATCTCGCCGATTTCAGGGTCATTGTTCGCGGCCACGCTGGCGACTTGGGCCATTTCCTTCTTGGTTTTGATCGTGATCGACATCTTCTTCAGTTTGTCGGTGATGTCGGCCACGGCCTTTTCAATGCCCTGCTTGAGCTGGATCGGATTGACGCCCGCCACAACGGCCTTGATCCCCTCGTTGAAGATCGCTTCGGCCAGGAGGGTGGCCGTGGTGGTGCCGTCGCCCGCCACGTCGCTCGTCTTCGACGCCACTTCGCGGACCATCCGGGCGCCCAGGTTTTCGTACACGTCCTCCAGGTCGATTTCCTTGGCGACGGTCACGCCGTCCTTGGTGACGGTCGGCGAACCGAAGCTCTTCTGAAGGATCACGTTGCGGCCGCGGGGACCCAGCGTCACCTTCACCGCCTGGGACAACTTCGTCACGCCGCGACGCAGGGCATCGCGCGCCTCTTGATCAAACGCAATCATTTTGGCCATGGATACTCTCCTTCATGTCGTGAGCTGAGCCGTCAGGACTCGATAATCGCCAGGATGTCTTCCTCGCGCAGCAAGAGCAGCTTGCGCTCGCCCATCTTGAACTCGTCGCCGGCGTACGAGCTGAATACGACGCGATCACCGGGCTTCACCTGGAACGGGGCCCGCTTGCCGTCGTCCAACAGACGGCCGTCGCCCACGCTCAACACGGTGCCGCGCGCCGGCTTGTCCTTGGCGGTATCGGGCAGGAGAATGCCGCCGGCGGTCCGCTCCTCCGACTCCTCGCGTTCGACCACCACGCGATCGCCTAGCGGTTGAAGGCCGATCGAGCCCCCTTCGTTTTTCTCGCTCTTCTTCTTGGCCATACGTCCACGCCTCCGAGATGTCGACAACGAAAACCACCAGTCCGCCGGCCTCCCGCCCAGCGGGATCGCGGAACCTCCGCCCCCGGCTGGCTGCCACTTGGCGCTTCCCGAGCGCGGTGCAATCTCATCCAGCAATCCGCGCGCCGAAATCCACAGATCGCATAAGTTCCTACTGGACAATTCGTTAAGTCTTCGTACCGGGACGGGGGCTAGCGCCAGGCCCGCCATTCATTACACGCAGCCCCCAAAATCCACCCTTGGATCCTGCCATTCTGACAGACTGCCGGGGCGGGCCTTGCGCACGTCCCTGCAGCCTTCGAGCATGATGGGGCGTCAAGCTAGCGCAGCCCTTGTAAGCCACGCCACAGATGGGGATCGATGTGCGCCGTAGGGAGGATATCCGAATATCAATCACGGGATCTGTTCCGGGCCGAAGCGGTCCCCAGGCTGGACGCGATGGCCGTTGAGGAACTCCCGGACGGTAAGCAGACGCTTGCCCGCCGGCTGGACACTTTGGACCAGGACCGCGCCCTCGCCGGCGGCAACCACCAGACGGTCGCGCGCGGCCTCGACGACCGTGCCCGGACTGGCCGGCTTGGAGGTTCGAGAAAGCACGGTCACGGGCCCGAGAATCAGCCGCAACGGCGGTCCTGATTCCCGATGCCAGAAAGTATAGGTCTTCGGCCATGGCTCCATGGCGCGGACGTGGTTTTTGATCGCGGCGGCCGGACGGCTCCAATCGATCAAACCATCGGTCTTCTTGAGGCGTGGGGCCCTGGAAGCGAGGGCCGGGTCTTGGGGAATGGCCTCGACGCGACCTTCCTTCAAGGTGTCGATCGCCCGCACCATGAGCCAGGCCCCGATTTCAGAAAGCCGGGCCTCGAGTTCGACGGCCGTTTCGTCCGGGCGAATTGGCGTGGCGGCTTGGGCAATGATCGGACCGGCATCCACCGTGGGCGTCATGTGAATCACGCTGACCCCGGTCTCGGTCTCGCCGTGGTAGATGGCCCAGTTGATGGGGGCCGCGCCGCGGTATTTGGGAAGAAGGGAAGCGTGCAGATTGATCCCCCCTAACCGCGCGGTCCCCAAGACCGACGCCGAGAGGATCTGGCCGTAGTCGCAGACCACCAACAGATCCGCCTCCATCGCGGCTAGCCCGGATTGCGACTCCGGCGCGTTGATGTCCTCCGGATCGAAGATCGGGGTGAGGTGCTCGTGGGCAAGGTCGCGCATCGGTCCCACGGCCATGCCTGGCCGGAGGTTTTTCAATGGCCCCGTGACCAGTGCCACCACGGTGTGCTCGGTCTCGTACAGCTTCCGAAATGTCGGCACGGCGAAGGGCCCCGTGCCCATCATCACCAATCGCATGAATCGACGCCTGTTTCCGCCGGAGTCGGGGCTGGCTTTACGCCAAATGTACGAAGTTGCCGGAAAGTTGCAATTGGCTCCGCCAAGAAGACGCGGCAGGATGAAACCTGCGGCGGGCGACTCGGGCGACGGGTTGGCGGGATTGACTCGCCCGAATGGCTGGGGTATTGCTGGGGGGCATGATCACGCTGATCAACGCCAATCGGATGATCCCGCCGATCGCCCCCGTGGGGCTGGATTACGTGGCCGGGGCTGCCCGCCGTTCGGGCTTGGACGTGGAGATCCTGGATCTTGGCCTTGCCCCCGACCCGGCCAGGGCACTGGCCGACTATTTTCAACGGGCCTCGCCGGAACTCGTGGGCGTTTCCTTCCGCAACGTGGACGACTGCTTTTGGCCTGGATCGGCGTGGTTTGTCCCGGACCTGGTCGAATTGGTCGAGAACATCCGGCGTCACAGCGACGCGCCGATCGTGTTGGGCGGCGTGGGCTACTCCATTTTCGCCCGCGACATTCTTCTTCGCTGCGGGGCGGATTTTGGCATTCGCGGCGATGGCGAGCAAGCTCTGGTGGCCCTGGCGAGCGAACTCGGCAAAGCCCGGCATTTTGCACGCGTGGCGGGTCTGCTTTGGCGCGACAGCGGCGTGGTTCACGAGAATCCCGCCGCGTGGCCGGAGCGATGGTCCGTCCCAACGGGCCGCGACGCCGTGGACAACGCTGCCTATTTCCGCCGCGGCGGACAGATTGGCGTCGAGACCCGCCGCGGCTGCCCCAGAGGCTGTCTGTATTGTGCCGATCCCCTGGCCAAGGGCCCCACAACCCGGCTCCGCGATCCCGCCGAGACGGCCGACGAAATCGAGTCCTTGGCGGCGCAGGGGGTGGACGTGATCCACCTCTGCGACAGCGAATTCAACATTCCCCTGGACCACGCCCGGGCGGTCTGCGAGGCGTGGATTCGCCGCCGTTTGGGAGACCGCGTGCGATGGTACGCCTATTTGGCCGTCGTTCCGTTCGATGCGGATCTTGCCCGCGCCATGCGCCGCGCCGGCTGCGCCGGGATCAACTTCACCGCCGACTCGGCGAACGCCGGCCTGCTGAGGGCCTATGGTCACCCGCATGGCGCCGGCGACCTGGCCGAGGCGGTCCGCCTTTGCCGCGAGCAGGGGATCGCCGTGATGCTGGACCTCTTGTTGGGCGGTCCCGGCGAAACGCCCCGGACCGTTTCCCAGACCCTTGGCTACGTCCGCCGCATCGGCCCGGATTGCGCCGGCGCGGCGTTGGGTATTCGCCTGTACGCGGGCACGGGGCTGACGGCGCGCATCGCGTCGGCCGGGCCGCTGGAGGCCAACCCAGGGGTTCGCCGGGGATACGATGGCCCCATCGACTTGCTTCGGCCCACGTTCTACATCTCCTCCGCCCTCGGGGAGCGCCCCGCCCAACTTGTCCGCGACTTGATCGGCGACGACCCCTGTTTCTTCGCTCCAGTCGATGAATCGGCCAACCCCGGGTGCGTCGCTGGCCCACGGAAGGACCACAACTACAACGACAACGAACAGCTCGCCCGCGCGATCGCCGCGGGCGCCCGAGGGGCCTATTGGGACATTCTTCGAAAGTTGCGGACATCGAGTCGGGGTGGATGATCGCGGTTTGGAGCCATTCCCGGGGGCTGTCCCGATTTTCGTGGCGAAGTCCGCGAAAATGGGACTATTCCCCTTGCCGGCGAGAGGACAGACACATTTTTCGGCCTAAAAAATGACTTGGTCCCGGGCCTGTGAACGGTTCCGCGGTTTGCGAGGGGAGCGAAAACCCGCCCCGTTGCCGCCGAGCATCGAGATTCCTCTTGCAGATCGACCGCCCGTCCTCTAGGCTCGCGAATAAGTGAACTACCTGTTTCATGAACCAAGAGCGGGTCGCTCCGATGCCGTCGTTTCAGACTGTCGACAAGATGGAGTCCCTCGGGTGGTGGCGGCGTGTTGAACGGTGCAAGGACATGGACCGGCGGTCCTTTCTCACGACTGCTACCGCGGTGGTCGGTGCGGCCCTGGGGATTGCGTCCAGGCAGTCGCCGGGGGCGGAAGACGCCGCGGCCGAGGGCCCCGCCGAGACAGAAACCCCAAAGCCCGCTCTGCGCAAGGATTTGCTCGCGGCCCGTTGTCCGGTCTCGGGAGACCGGGTTTCGTCCGAAGTCTCCATCGACTTGCTGGGCGGGAAAGTCTATTTTTGCTCCCCCGACTGCATTCGCACGTTCAAGAGCAACAGAAGTCAATACGAAGCCAAGGCCCGGGCGCAACTTGTGATCACCGGCCAATTCAAGCAGGTCGGGTGCCCGGTGGACGGAAAAGAAGTGGTCCCGGCAGTCAAGGCCAAGATTTTCGGCGTGGATGTCCGTTTCTGCTCGGCCCAGTGCGCCAAAAAAGTCCGACAGGCGCCGCCGGACGATCGGATCGAGTGGGTCTTTGTGAAGGGCTTTGGCCACGGCTTCGCGGCGAAACAAGAGGCGACGGCTGCCCGCCGCCCCGGCGCGGACCCCGACGAAGAGCGTTGGGAATGCAGCGTCTGCGGTTACGTTCACCGCGGGAGTTCGCCGCCGGGCCAATGTCCCCAATGCCGCGCGAAGTCCGACTCGTTCGTCCGCAAGGCATGACTCCGCGTGTCGGCCGGGCCCCGGCGAACGGTTGTTTTCCGTCGCCGGGGATCGTCAGGAAGCCCGATGGCCTGTGTCCTCGGGGCCTTTTGCCGCCGGTGCCCGGTGGCGGTTGTGGGTTCCGGCATGACGGTCTATCCTAAACGAAAGGGACCGCCGCCGTCTTGGGAGAGGTTCTATGACGTGTCGCGCCGGATCGAGCCCCGACCGCGCGGCACGATCGATCCCGGCAACGGGGATCGTCCCATTTTCGCAGACTTTATTGCGAAAATCCGGACAGGCCCCGCGCAACCGTTCACGGGGACTGTCCCGATTTTCGCGGCGAAGTCCGCGAAAACGGGACTGCCCCCCTGGCCGATGAGGGATCAGGCACATTCTTCGGCGCGAAATGGCCCGAAAAATGAGCCGCTCTCCCGCCTGTGACCGGTTCCGGTCCCGCGAACGACAGCCCTGAGCGATTGATCAGGAGAAACCATTGGTGAACGAGCAATCGTCGGCCGCGTTGGCGCTGGTAGTGGTGGGGATGTGCGGATCGGGCAAGTCGTCGGTCGCGGCTTATCTGAGGCGCCAAGGGTGGCCGGTGATCCGTTTCGGCGACATTACCATGCGGGAATTGGAGCGGCGCGGTTTGGCGGTCTGCGAGGCGAACGAGCGCCGAGTACGCCAAGAACTCCGGGCCGAGCACGGCATGGACGCCTACGCCAAGATGCTTCTGCCCACGATTCGCGAACATCTTGCCCGCGGCCCGGTCGTGTTGGATGGACTGTACAGTTGGTCCGAATACAAGTATCTGCTGGCGAACCTGCGAGAGCGTATGTTGGTGATGGCGGTGGTGGCGCCGCGGATGTTGCGATATGCGCGTTTGGCCGCGAGGCCGGAACGTCCGCTTTCCCACGACGAGGCCTTTTCTCGCGATCTTGCCGAGATCGAGACCCTGGAAAAAGGAGGTCCCATCGCGATGGCCGACGAGACCATCCTCAACACCGGATCCCTCGAACAGCTTGAGAACGCGGTGGAGGCCGTCCTTCAACAGCGCCTCGGGGCTGCGCGACACGACGGCCAGAGGGGGCCTTGACGCACGGGAGCGGGGGGAGCCGCGCTTGCATTGGTTCCCCGGCTCGGCTATTCTCGAAGGTGGTTTCGGAGCCCGCAGCCCGACTTGCAGGCTCGCATGGTCCCTGAGCGACGGAGAAGACAACGATGGACGTTTGTTCGCGTAGGACGTTCTTGGTGGGGTCCGCGGTCGGCCTTTCGGCGGCAGCCGGCGGACGACTTCTGGCCCTGGACGCCGCCGATCAGGCCAGGCCGGCCGACATGGCTATCGCCCGATGGAAAGGCGACGGAACTCCCGCGGGCAGGGAATTGGCCAAAGTGGCCGCGGAGCTGACCGAAAAGGCGATTTCCGGGCTGGGGGGCCTGGGGCGGTTTCTCGGCAAGGGTTCGGTGGTCTGGGTAAAACCCAATATCGGCTGGGACCGCACTCCGGAGACCGCGGCCAACTGCAATCCCGACGTAGTCGCCACGGTGGTCCGCTTGTGCTTCGACGCCGGCGCCAAGAAGGTCAAGGTGGGCGACAACCCCTGCGACTTGCCGGCCCAAAGCTACGCGGCCAGCGGCATCGCCGCGGCGGTCCGTCCCCTCGGGGCCGAGGTGGTCATGCTCGATCGCAGCCGTTTCCGCGACACGGCCATCGGCGGCGAAAAGGTCAAGACCCTGCCGATGTATCCCGAGATCCTCGACTGCGACCTGGTGATCAATATCGCCGTGGCCAAGCATCATCGTCTGGCCAACGCCACGCTGTGCATGAAGAACTTCATGGGCGTGATGGAGAATCGCCGCACGTTCCACCAGGATATCGCCACCTGCGTGGCCGATTTGACGCGGTTCATGAAGCCGCGGATCGCCATTCTCGACGCGGTTCGAGTCCTCACGGCCAACGGTCCCAAAGGCGGAAACCTGGCCGATGTCGCCCTGAAAACGACCGTGGCGGCCGGCGTCGACCTCGTTGCGCTCGACGCGCTGGGGGCCGAGATCCTCGGCCGCAAGCCGGCAGACGTCTCCACGATCGTCAAGGGGCAGGAAGTGGGGCTGGGCACGATGGACTACCGCAAGCTTGCTCTTAAGGAAATCGCGGTCGGGTAGCAGCTTTCCGGGAAGGGCTCGCCTCGGGGCCGTCTCCGCCAAGGACAAGGGACGGTTCGCCGACGGCGGCCAATACTTTCCGTACTTCCCGTTGGCTGGGCTTGGAGGGCGGGCACACGTTGCGCTGGGGTTGGAAATCCACTCGTCGAGGGCCGTTTTGGACGTCGGCGCGCGTCCGGCGCATGGTCCAGATCGCCTTTCTGCTGCTTTTCGGCGGCTTGTTGCTCGCCGCGCGCCGCCCCGTCGAAGGCGATGTGTCTCCGCTCGCCGGCGCGTTCTTCCTCTTCGATCCGCTCCTCGCGATTGCCACCTGGCTTGCGGCCCACGCCTTGTATGCCGGGGCCCTCTGGGCGGTGGCCACGATCCTCGTGACGCTGATCGCCGGCCGGGTCTTCTGCGGGTGGATCTGCCCGCTGGGAACCCTCCACGCGGCGGCCGGCCGCCTGCTGCGTTGGGTCTGGCCCGGGCGAGCCCCGGCGCAACCGTGGTCGCGATGGCAACTGGCCAAGTACCTCCTCTTGATCGGGTTTCTGGTCATGGCGGTCTTCGGCACGCACTGGGTCTGCGTGTTCGATCCGCTCGTCCTGCTGTATCGCACCACGGCCGCCGCCCTGCTCCCGGCCAGCCAATGGGCCATGGAAGCCGGAACCACGGCGGTGTATCGGGCGGACCCGGGCATCGGACCGCTTCGCCTGACCTCGGCCACCGAACCCGCCTACGCGTTTCTCCGCGACCACGTGTTCGTCGTTCCGAAGCAGGCGTTCTTGGGTGGGTCGTTGCTCTTCGCGCTGTTGGCGATCACGCTGGCGGCGAACCGCTACCGGCCGCGGTTCTGGTGCCGCTACCTGTGTCCGCTGGGCGCGTTGCTGGGGCTGTTCGCGTGGCGGCCCTGGTTGCGCCGGTCCGTTCGGGAGGAGGATTGCAACGGTTGCGGGTTGTGCCTTGCGCCCTGCCACGGCGCGGCCGCAACGGTCGCCCCGTCCGCCGACGCTGCGCGCCGCAGCGCGCCGCGGGACTGGCTGGCCTCGGAATGCTTCGCGTGCATGAGCTGCACGGAAGCGTGCCGGCGCGAGGCGGTCGGCTTCGGGTGGACCCTTGCCGGCCGGGGCGCCCCGCCTGTCCAAAGCATCGACCTTTCCAAACGCGCGGTGCTCGGGTCGGCCGTGGGCGGACTGGCGGCGCTCGGCCTGTTTCACATCAGCCCGCAGTCGCGGGGCCGGACCTACCATCCCCGGCTCATCCGGCCGCCGGGGGCGCGTCCCGAACGCGAATTCCTTGCTCGCTGCACGGCCTGCGGCCTGTGCATGAAGGTCTGTCCCACCGGCGGTTTGCAGCCGGCGTTTCTGGAGGGCGGCCTGGCGGGGTTGTGGACGCCCCGTCTGGTGCCGCAGATCGGCTATTGCGACCCCAATTGCACCGCCTGCGGCCAGGCCTGCCCCACCGAGGCCATCGTGCGCCTTGATTTGGAACAAAAGCAAAAGGTCCGCATCGGCCTGGCGGCCTTCGACACCACGCGATGCATTCCCTATGCTTACGGCCGCGACTGCATGGTCTGCGAGGAACACTGTCCAATTCCCGACAAGGCGATTTATGCCGTCGAGGTGGAAGTGCCGGATCGCTCGGGCGGAAAGAAAATGGTGAAGCAGCCGCACGTCGACCCTGACAAGTGCGTCGGCTGCGGCGTGTGCGAGAACGTCTGCCCTTACAAGGACCTTCCCGCCATTCGCGTCTCCAGCGCCAACGAGTCGCGCCACCCGGAAAACCAGCCCATCCTGCCGGAAGACAGCCCCTATTGAGACGGCGGCGCGTGCGACGAACGATTCCCGCCTCGCACATCCGTCGGCGAACGCCCCGCGCGGCCGGGGACGCATTGCGGCTTTCCGACATCCGGCGATACAATGACTCCTGCGCGCATCGCCGGAGGGATCCGCCGCGAACCAATCCAGCGGCTTTTCCTTACCGGTTTTCGGCCCGCCGATTTTCGATCCAGGGCCCCTTGCCGCGTCGGGCAGCCTGGATTCGCCGCCGGTTCCGATGAGAAAAGTCTCCGACCTCAATATCGCTTCCAACATTCCCCTGCCGGCGCCCGCGCTGTTGTTGCACGAGATCCCGCGGTCCGAGGCCCAGGAGGAGTTCGTGGCCGAGTCGCGCCGGCAGATTCGCGACATTCTCAGCCGCCAGGATCGCCGGTTCCTGCTGATCGTCGGGCCGTGCGGCGCAACCAGCCTGCTGGACGGGATCTCGGAGGTCATGGAGCGCGGCATCGTCGTCGCGTCCGATCCGGCGTATTACATTTACACCGACGCGCTGGAGCGGAAAGGCTTCGAGGTCCTGGCGGTTCCCGAGGACGGCGAAGGCATCGACCCCGGCATCCTGGACCGCAAACTGCGCGCCTTGGGCGACGGCCGCCGGCGAATCTCGTTCTTTTACGTGGTGACGGTGAACAACCCGTCGTGTACGATCCTCTCCAACCGGCGGCGCCGGGCGTTGCTCGAGGCGGCCGCGCGTCTGTCGAAGGAACAGAGCCGGCGCATCCCGGTCTTTTTCGACCTGGCCTACGAGATGCTGCTGCACGACCCGGCGGTGCTGTTCCTCGACGAGCCGACGGTCGGCCTCGACGTCGTGACCAAGGCGAAGCTGCGCGACTTCCTGCGCGCGCTCAACCGCGAGCGCCGCACCACCATCGTGCTGACCACGCACGACCTGCAGGACATCGAGGCGCTGTGCAGCCGCGTGGTCGTGATCGACCACGGCCGGGTCGTGCACGATGGCGACCTCGACGGCCTGCGCGCCCGCTTCGGCGGCGGCAAGCGCCTGGCGGTGACGCTCAAGCAGCCGGCCACCGCGCCGCCGGCGATCGCCGGCATCACCGCCTGGCACCGCCACGACGACCTCCACCTCGCCGGCGAGCTCGCCGAGGGCGCCGACCTGCCGGCGGCCCTCGCCGCCTGCCTCGCCGCGCTGCCGGTCGCCGACCTGCGCATCGACGAACCGGAGATCGAGGACGTGATCAAGACGCTGTACGGCGACCGCGCCGGCTGAGGCGGCGCTACGGCTTCGGCGCCTCGGGCTGCGCCGGGGCGGCGGCCTCCGGCGGGAAGCACAGGCGCTCGATCCAGCACGACCCGCGGGCGA
>Ga0101944_10004776_pt1 | contig 16286 bp, 11 predicted proteins | sample DewCreD2012metaG_FD_75245 | JGI IMG/M metagenome (GOLD analysis project Ga0101944, IMG submission 75245) | Hot spring sediment bacterial and archeal communities from British Columbia, Canada, to study Microbial Dark Matter (Phase II) - Dewar... ...
TGTCGCGACCAGTGTCACCATGCAGAGAGTCGGCAGGATGCTCGACAGAAGCCAGAATTGCGGATCGGCCGGCGACTGCGCCGTCCAGAGGGATATCGCGACGTACCACAGGAGCAACCCGATCAAGAGCCGTTTGTCGTGTGCGCGCATGATCTCTCCTTGCGAACGACCGGTGAAAGAGGGGGAACCCATCGGGACGGGAACAGATAGATGTGGGTACTCTACCGAACGGCCGGCGACGCCGCAAGCACTCGGCTGGGCGAGGGGTCCGCCAGCGCGGCACCAGCAAGAATCAGCTCGAAGGCTTCGGCGGACATCGATGGACAGGAGGAGAACCGTGGCACAGTCGAGCCCGAATCCGTCTCGTTCGCCGATCGGTCCTCAGCGGCGGTCAGGCCATCGAGGGTACGGGCCTCGATGGCCTCCTCCGCTCGGCCAAGGTCGGCAAGAACTTCTTGGACGGTGGGAGCCTCGGCCGTCGGGTTCGACACGGCCGCAAGCTCGACCTTCGCCACGGTCGGCATCGGCGGACGACAACTCGCCAATCCGATGGCTACCAGCATGGCTGGCACGGCCATCACAAGTTGCCACTGCATCGCAGCTCGAGCGGCTAGTCGATCTTCACCGCAATGGATTTCTTCTTCGCCTCTTCGGTCTTCGGCATCCGGATTTCCAGCACCCCGTCCTTGAACGACGCCTTGATCTCCGCGCTCTTCACTTCGCAGGGGAGATCGATGGCTCGCGAAAAGGCCCCGTACGTCCGCTCGCGGCGATAATAGTTGTCTTCTTTCACTTCCTCCTCTTGCTTCTTTTCCCCTTTGATGGTCAAGGTCTCGCCGGACAGGTTCACTTCGATGTCCTCCTTCTTCATGCCGGGGAGCTCGGCCTTCACCACCACGGTATCCTTCTCCTCGTACATATCGATCGACGGCATCCTGATCCCGAGCGGACGAACGGGCAACCACCGATCAGGCCCGAACAGGCTGGGGAACGGACGCCGCCAGACATCCTCCACAAACCGATCGAACCAGCGTTCGAAATCGTCGAGACGCGAGACCACCTCAGTCGGCTTCTTTTGGACTACCGCTTTTTCCTCCGTCGCTGCTTTGCTCATGGTGGCATCCTCCTTGTTGGTTGTGAACGTCGTACTACGTACTATTGGTGGCCGGCGGCGAACAGCCCCGCCTTTCGTCCCCGTTCAGGGACGGATTTCCAAGCGATTGATCACATTGTCGACGCCGAACACATACCAGGCATCGAACTCGGCCATCTCCCTCTGCGGTGCCGAGGGGACATCGCCCTCCAGAGTCACGACCGATCGTGTTGCGGTCACGCGGATTCGCTCCTCGTTGACGAACGGGTCCTTCTTGAGGACGATCCGGACGGCTTTTGCCAGCTCTTCGTCCGAATCCGGTTGATCGGGTACGACCTCCATCCCGTTGATGACGTCGCGGCTTCCCGGCACCCACCAGGCCAGCACGCCGGCGATTCGCTTTTGGGTCAACCCGTACGGCGACCAATGGAAAAAAACAGCTTTGGATGCGGCTTTGAAGCAAACCGACCTGTGGCAGCAAATTCGCCAACAATTGCACGAGGAAGAGGGGCGCCTCCTTTACGTCGGCCTCACCCGTGCGCGCGATTACCTGGTGCTGCCCACCGACGCCCGAGGCGACACGTGGATTAGCCGCGTTCTCTTTCAAGACGCCGAAGGTACTTTGCTCAACCCCTCCAGTAACGAGCTGCCGGTAGAGTGGCAAGGGCGCTCATTGTCTTGCGAAACGGCTGTTTTTTACGAGCCAGGGACGCTTCCCGACCCTATTCCACCAGCGGAAACGCAGGTGTATTATTTCGACCTGCCCACAGGAAAAGACAGCGAGCCCCTGCCCCAGCTCTGGATAGACCCTGCGGTGGAGTTTCCGCCTGAACCTTTCCTTGGCTGGGCTGACCCCGAACCGTTTGCTTCATCGTTAACGTTTAAAGGCGACTACTCTCCCGCGTGGAGCCGCGCTGTTCAGGCGTTTCTGACGGCAGACGACCCCGAGCTGACTTCCGAAGAGCGCTACGACTTGGCCATCTCCATTTTGCAGACGTGGGGCGCCCTCGACAGCATCGCCCCGGCGGCGCTATTGCAGCATGCCGATGCTTTTAGTCGCTGGCTTTGTCCGGGTCGAAAGTATCGCCTCGCGGCGGCCTTTCCTCTGGAAGGCTTAGTGGGCCGGCGCCGTGTCCGCGTGGAGGTGGAGGTATTTTGGGAAGAGGAGCAGCAGGTAACAGCCCTCTTTTTTGCCGATTATGCCGATGAAATGAAAAAGGAGAAAGAGCGGCTGAAGTTGCTCGCTCCCAAAGTCGCTTGGGCGCTGCACCTGCTGAAGCGAAGTCAGCCCAAACCCGTCGTTTGCTGGGTCGTTTTTGCCTTGGAAGGGCAGGCAGTGCGTGCCCGTTAATAAGCACTGAGTAGGAAGAGTGGCTAAGGTCATTTTTTAAATGCTTGCTACCTTTGATAATAGAAGCGCTTGAGCGTAAAGGGCGCTTCTTTTTTTATCCATCAACCGTCTTTTTCAGCATGAAATATTTAGCCGTCTCGGTCATCTTTCTGTTAGGCGCCGCCCACGTAATGGCTCAGCAAACCACGGAGATGCATCTGCGCATGCTTGCTAACACGCCTACTGAAGTAGTCCTGCGTTTTGAACTCTCTGGCATCCTCACCCAGCGTGTAACCACATCGCGAGGTGAGGCTGTAGTGCCCCATTTCCAGGGCAGTACGCCGTTGTTGCGCAAAGGCGCGCCGGATGTGCCCAAGTACAGCACCGCTGTGCGCATTTCGCCCACAGGAAATTGGGAAGTAAGCGTCGTAGCAGGCGATTACGAAGACATGGAGGGTGTGGAAGTCGCTCCTTCGAAGGGTAACCTTTTGCGCACGGAGCGCCCTGCAGCAGTGCCCTACGAATACGGAAGCGCCTACGCAGAGGATGCTTTTTTTCCGGGTGTTTTAGCCGAAGCCCAGTCGCCGTTTGTATTTCGCGATGCACGTGGCCAGGCGCTGTGGCTGTATCCGGTCCAGTACAACCCGGTGCGCCGCGTGTTGCGGGTGTATCGGGCATTGACAGTGTCCTTGAAGCGCCGCGAGGCATCAGGGCTGAATGAACTGGCCCAAGTGCCTGCTTCATCGGCTTTTAGTCAAGCGTTTGCAGCGCTCCAGGACCGGCTATTTGTCAACGGCGCTCCGCCAGCAGTCACTGACCGCGGCGGAACCGAGCTGCCGGAGCAAATGCTTATTGTGACGCCGGCGGCCTTTTTACCCGAAGTAGAGCCGCTTGTGGCGTGGAAACGCCAGCGTGGCATAGCTACTGAAGTAGTGGCCACCGACGAGTTAGGGTCGCGCTCTGCCGATGCGGTGTATGCCTTTGTTCGGCAATACTACTTCCAACATGGCCTTACCTATTTGCTGCTGGTGGGCGATGAAGAGGCCATCGCACCGCTGACCTTGCCTTACGGTGACCAGCGATATGCCTGCGACAATTGCTTCGGCTACCTTGTTGGCGACGATCATCTGCCCGAGGTGCTCGTCGGGCGCCTGCACGCGGCCACGACCGAACAGGCGCGCCTGATGGTGCGTCGTATGCTCGAGTATGAAAAAACGCCCTTGCTCGACCCTCAAGCCGACTGGATGTCGGCAGGCATGGCCGTTGCTTCTGACGAGGGCGAGGGCTACGGTGACGATGGCCAGGCTGACTGGCAACATGGCAATGAGTGGAAAGCGAACCACTTAGCCGATGGTTATACCTGGTACTGGGAGTTTTACGATGGCTCACACGGGCCTCAGTCGCCTACGCCTGGGCATATTACCGCGGATAAAAACGGCGAGCCGCTACCTAATGACCTGGCGAAAGCCATATGCCAGCGCGGGGTGTCGCTTTTCAATTACACTGGCCATGGTTGGGAACAAGGGCTTGCCACCGGCAACTTCAATACCGACATCGTTCGTACGCTCGATAATGCGGGCCGGTATCCTATCCTCATCGCAGTGGCCTGTAGCCCGGGCGATTTTACAGGCCCGAAAGAATGCCTCGGTGAGGCATGGCAGCGCTTGGGCAACTACACCACAGGCCAGCCTTACGGCGGCATTGCCGGCTTCTTTTCCAGCGTCTTGCAAAGCTGGGTGCCACCTATGGAAGCCCAAGACGGCATGAACCAGTACCTTGTAGATGCCGACGGCATCGCCTTGCATCCTACGGTAGGTGCCATGGCGGCCTACGGCTACGCTCGCATGATTGCCGCCTACGCCCACGACGGTGAGCAAATGGCCGACTTCTGGAATCCGTTTGCTGACCCATCTACGGTGCCGCGCACGCGCTTTCCGCAGACCATCGCCGCCCAACATCTGGACACGCTCGCCTTTGGTGCCACTTCGATGACCATTGCTTGCCCGGTCGAAGGCGCGCTGGCCACCCTATGCACGTCGGAGGAGCTGATAACTTTTGGCCGGGTTAAAAACGGCATAGCGCAGCTGGCCTTCCAACCGCTGACCGTAGCCGGACCGCTTACGCTCACCCTCACCCAGTTCAATCGCCTGCCCTATCAAAAGCCCGTGTACGTGCATCTGGCTGACCAGCCGCACGTCGTTGCTTCGATGACACTTGCCGACGACAACGGCAACGGGCGCCTGGAATACGCCGAAGGGGGCACCTTGCGGGCCGTCTTCCGAAACTTGGGCACGGGCACAGCCCAACCCATTACGGCCAGCGTCCGTACACCGGCGGCCCTCCTTCACAGGTTGGACACCGCGGTGGTGGTGCCTGCCCTTGCCGCTGGCGACACGCTCGAGCGCCTTTTTCGCTTTGTGGTGCGCCCAGATGTGCCACATGGCGCACGCGCCGAATTCACTCTGACCCTGAGCGGCAACGGACAACCCGAAAGCTCTGTCAGCACGTACGCCCTGTTGCATGCGCCCCAGTTAGAGGTAGTGGGCTGGGCGCTTTCGTCGGTGGCGGGCTATGCTTCGCGCCGTATAGAAAGCGGAGAAGTGGCGCGGCTATACGTGCAGGTGCGCAACCGCGGCGGCAGTGCCTCGCCGGCAGGCACGGTGCAGTGCCACACCCATCATGCCGATTTGGTGGCGTCCATACCGGCGACCCTGTCGCCCATTCCGGAGGGCGGCGTCGGCACGGTCGCTCTGGACTTGTCGGCATCGTCTTCTGTATTGCCTTCGACATGGGTATTTCCGGAGGTTGCGCTGTCGGCGGGCTACTTCTCCTGTCAAACGGCTGTCGGGCCGTTTGTCGTCAATCCTATTGTGGAGACCTTCGAAACAGGAAACTTTCAGCGCTTTGCCTGGGAGCGCTCTGGCAATCGCCTTTGGCACGTCAGTGCTCAGACGCCCCATGAGGGCAAATTGTGCGCGCGTGCCAGTGGTCTTGGCGTCCAACAGAACGCCACCCTGGCTTTACCCTTATTGGTGAGCGCCAGCGGGTGGGTCAGTTTTGCTTATCGCTTATCGGCTACCCATGCCAGTGATACCCTGTACTTCCTAATAGACGGCGTGCCTGTGGGGCGCTGGGGTGGTGGTTCGTCCGAGACATGGAGAGAGGTATTGTTGCCCGTTACTGCCGGCTCTCATGTGTTAGCGTGGACATTCCGCAGAGGCGCAAGCGAGGGAGGCAATGCTGCGGCTTTTTTAGATGAAATTATCTTGCCTGCCCACAAGAGCGCCACCTCGACGCTGGAGGCAGAGCGCGCTCCGACTCGGCTGTTAGTGTGGCCCAATCCGGCGACAGACGACCTTTGGCTGCAGTTCGATTTGTCCGATGAGCAGCCTTTGCGTGCTGAGGTGTGGGATGGTTTAGGGCGTTTGATGCACGAACAGCCACTAACGGCCCTCGACCGCCAGCCGATAAACGTAAGCCGCCTGGCTCCGGGCGTCTATTGGGTGCGTGTGCGCTCGGCACGAGGTGAGGCAGTGGGTCGCTTTGTAAAGCGTTAGTTCGAGAGGGCTTTTTCCGGCGGCTCTGCAGGCACTCCAGTGGGGGCAATGGGTAGTTCGACATAGAAGTCCGTGCCTTCACCGGGCCGCGTTTCAAAGTAGATGTTGCCGTCGTGCGCCTCAATAATGCGCTTACAAATGGCCAGCCCTAACCCGCTGCCAGAGCTCTTAGTAGTGAAGTTAGGCTCAAAGACGCGTTTTTGAATTTCAGGCGGAATACCGCCCCCGTTATCGCGAATGCGCACCACAGAGTAGTCACCTTGTCGCGTCAGAGAGAGATGGATGTGCCCTTTTCGCTCGGGCGGTATGGCCTGTATGGCGTTGATAACCAAGTTGTTGAACACCCGAATGAGGTGGCTCTTGTCCCCGCGGATGAGAAAACGCTCGTCGGGCAGATCAATGCTTAATTCTACGTTGCGGTCTTCGGTGAAGAGGTCGTAAACGTTCTCTACGACGTCGTTGAGCACCATATCCTGCTTTTGCCGGATATCCAGGTTGGCAAACAGCGAGAACTCCGTGGCGATTTGGGCCAGGGAGTCAATCTGCTCGATGAGGCGAGCAATGGCTTTTTTCAAATAAGCTGCCGCTTGCGCTGGATCACCCGACAAGCGATCCAGCTGCTGCATGGACAGCTTGATGGTAGTCAGCGGGTTTTTGATGTCGTGAGCCACTTGTCGGGCCATCTCACGCCAGGCGCTTTCGCGCTCTAAGCGAATGAGTTGGGCCTTGGAGTTCTCTAGCTTTTCCACCATTCGGTTATACTCCTCAATGAGGGCGCTGATTTCGTCGCCGGCCTGCTGGGCGTATTCCAGAGGCTCGTTTTTGTCTTCCAGCTTCAAGCGCTGGATTTTGTTGGCCATCAGTTTTAGCGGGCTGATGATAGAGTTGGATAGCGTATAGGAGACCCCATAGGCGATGAGCATGAGGAACACGTAAACGCTAGCCAATAGGCCGATGAAGTCGGAGACTTCTGGGCCGACTTTTCGCTCCGTCAGGTAGTAAGGTACCCCCAGAAAGCCAAGCAGTTGGTTCTGGTTGTTGCGCACCGGTAAATAGCGGTTGGTGTAAGTAGCTCCGCCTGCGCGCTCGGCGACAGTAGTCTCTTGCTCTAAGCCTGCCATTAGGCTGACGAGCGCTTCTGTACTCATTCTGTTAGGCAAGACGCCGATGCGCACCAATGGGTTTTGGGTAGAAAAAACGATGTTTCCTGTAGAGTCAAAGAAATTGACATCGGTGGCCAGGCTAGCGGCCTGTGGAGTGAGCAGCTGTGGAACAAGCCGGCTTAGCGTATCGGCCTGCGGCGGTACATCGCTTAATTGAATACGCAAGTAAGTGAGCAGCGCTTCGGCGCGGCGGTCTAAGTCAGCCTGTTCCCGCTGGCGGGCCTGGTCGGCAAAGTGCATGTAGGTGAGGATAATTGCACCAGCAAAGCCTGCACCGATAAGCGCGAAAGTGCGATAGTGAATGCGTTTGGACAGCGAGCCTCGACCAGCAAAGCTGAGCTGGTAGTGTGCCGGTAAGAAGTCGAGCCAGGTGTTGAGCAAGGCGATGACCACAATGAAAAGCAAACACAGCGCGAAGAGCACCGAGAAAAGATATAGCGGTTTGCGAGCATCCCCCAAAGGACGGCCGACTGCAGCGGCGGCGCTTCCGTCGGTCGTGCTGTACACTGCATCTGCGCGGCGAGGTTGAGCAGTCAGGCGCTCCTCGGCCTGCCCACGCGGCAGGTCTTTAGCAAATACCGCGCGGCTGGCTTCGCCTTGATCTACCACCAAATAACCGCGCCGCTGCACGGCGTAATCGTAGGCAAACAGGCGTTCCATGCCTCGGAACGGTAAGCGATAAAACAGCTCGGAATACACCCGAGTGGGCTGCGGGTAGATGTGGTCGAAGAAATAGAACACCTCTGCTGGCTGGGCAGGGTCGTTCATACGTCGTACGGACGTGCGCACCATGTACCGGAAAACGCCGTTATCGGCTACCAGGTAGCGCACCTGAGGCAGGCCAGTCAGGGGCGTCCCTTGGTCCCAGTTCTTTCCCACTACTTCGGCGCGGTCTTGCGGCTGGTCTTGGGGCAGCACCGAGCCGTCTTTGTCGAAAGCGAACACCGAGAGGCGGTAGTTCTGGAAGAGATAGCCGTAAGGATACAGTTGCTCGTAGGCGCGCTGACGCAAGTCTGTCGTCAGCGGGCGGAAAGGCCAGGGCTTCAGCAGATAGCTAATGGCACTATCGCTTGCCAACACCGGTGCCACCTGACGCAACAGCGGTTCAGCATGGGTGGAGTCTCGTCCAATAGCCAGCGCTTCCGCGTAGGCCAGGCGCACTTGGCGGTCTTTTTGCGCGTGGAAGGAATAAAGCGCCCAGGCCACTATAGCCAAGAACAGCATCAGCCAAAGCGCCAGGCCCACTAATCGCTGCAAGCGCTGCGCAATGGAGTACTGAAACAGCGCCACATAGCCGGCGGCCAGGGCTGCCATGGCCGGCACCGGCCACGGAGCCGGCAGCCCGCCTACCCACGCCAAAGCCAGGGCTATCAAGGTGGCTACGCCCAACGCTACCCCCTGTTGGCCTCGCGTCAAGCCGCACTGGTATGCAGTGAACAGGAAGCGGTGATGAAACAAAAAGGTGGCCAGCAACACCAGCAACAGACCTGCCAGTGCCAGCGTAGAATATCGGTCAACGTTGAGGAGGTTGTCGAAATCGAACGAAATACCCGAGCGGAAAATCAGCCAATGGCACAGCCCTATCAATCCCAGCGTGGAGCCTATGGTGGCGGCATAGGCCAGTGCACTGAGGCCTATCCGGACGGGCAGCGTCAGGCGATGAGTCAGTCCCTCTACTCGAGAGACGCGGTGGAAAAAACCAGCCAGCCAGAGCAGCAGCGCTAAATGCAGCAGCAAGTCGCCCACCGAGCGAGCGCCCAATAAAGGCTGCTCGAGCGGACGCGCAAACACCTCGAGCTCGCTCAAGATCTCACTGCCCAAGGCTGCGGCACTGTTGAGCGTAACCACACCGACCCACGCCAGCACTAAAACACTCGCAGCCAGCAGCGGCCTACCCTGGGCATATAGCCGAAGGGCTAATCGAGACACCCACGCCAGCAGCACTACCAAAAACAGCAATCCAGCCATCAGCACGACCGCTTGAGCCCAAAAAGCCTGCACACGCCCTTTAGCCCGCAAACCAAACAACGCCTCGCTGGCTATGCGCACAGGCGTCCCTTCGCTGGCAGAGACTACTTCTACGTCCGAAGGCATAAACCGAACCGCCGGCCAAAAGCGCCGGTCCATAGACCGCAACTCCACAGGAACCCACACCGACAGGGTCGTCTGGGCATCCCACGGGCGCGCGTAGGTGTAGAAAATACCCGACGGCAACCGCATCAATCGTCGCTGCTCGCCGCTCGCAGAAAGCTGACCCACATACTCGCCTGGTGGCGCCACCGCATTGTTCGAGGTGAACAAGATGGAGTCTCCCCGAGAAAGCACAAGGGTGTAGGGTTGCTCTGTCTGCTGACGCAGCGCTGCACGCCATCGCTCTACTTCTCTGGGCAGGCGACCTTGCAGCACGGCCTGCAGCGAAGAGCGTTCTTGCCCTATCCACTGCAAAGCAGCCTGTTCTTGCTCCTCGAGATATACCTCTAAACTGGCTGCGCACTGTTCCAACAGCACCGTATCTTTGGCACTGTAAAATGCGGCGAAGGCTACTGCTGCCAGAATGGCCCCAGCAAGGAGATACGGGAGCGAGTTTCTCATCATAATACGCACACAAAAGCGGATGACCTCGGGAGCTTCTTTTCCTCTTCAAATTACCCAAAAAGACATTCCGCCTTTGAAATTACAGGCTTACACGCGCAAGCATTGCGCAAAAGTACAAGAAGCCCATGGGTGAAAAAGCCTTCAGCGAAAGCAAAAAATCATGCCAACCCTTAGACAAGTAGCGTCGTCATAAGGACATACCTACACAGCCAAACAAGTATTTGCACTGCAAACCGCTCTGCCGCCTTTGCCCTTCTATGGGCGGGGAGGAAAGTCCGGACAACACAGAGCACCGCACCACCTAACGGGTGGGGTCTTGACAACGGTCGAGACACAGAGAGGGTCACAGAAAATAACCGCCGCGGGTCATAGGCCCGAGGTAAGGGTGAAAACGTGCGGTAAGAGCGCACGGCGCTCCGGCGCAAGTCGGAGGGCGGATAAACCTTGCGGGTTGAAATGCCAAGTACACCTTGCGCTCCGCCTCGGCGGAGGGTGTGTGGCTCGCACACTGGCGCTCACCCGCCAGCAAGGGGGGTAGGCAGCGCAGAGCCGCGCCGCGAGGCGTCGGCCCAGATAAATGGCAGAGACCCGGAAACGGGAACAGAATCCGGCTTACAGGTTTGCAGTGCTCTTGTTTGGATAGCGAGCCACTTTCTTCTTATGTCCTCCTATTTCGTCCTGCGAAGCGGCGCCATAGCCTTACTTGCCTGGTCGTTTGCCCAAGCAACTCGAGCCCAAAACCGGGAGGTTGCTCTCTCGTATTTTAGCGCCCAGCTCCCCCTGACGCTCCGCCTTACTCCTGGTGTGCAAGCGCATTATCGCTACTCTTGGTCGCCCCAGTGGTCAGCTGCCGTAGCGCTTGGCTATTCAGGAGCGACTGTCTCGGATACATTCGATTTTTTACCCGCTAAGAATCGATTGACGTTTGCGGAGCGGTATGCCGTATTGGATGCCTGCTTGACTCGACATTTTTCCGAAAACTCAGCCGTTTCGCTAAGCACAAGCGTAGGGCTCAGTTTTGCTTACATCACTGCAGATGAGGCTAATATCAGAATCTTCGAGTCAAGTTTGGAAGAGGAGCATTTTAAAAAGTACCACGCAGTAGGCCGTTTTCTGTTCCTGTCGTCAGAAGCGAGATTCGGACCCATAGGTCGCTTTGGCGGGTTTTTTCAACCGGCTTTTCGCGTCCCATTAGGGGGAGGGTCCAGACCGTTGGAACAAACCATTGTTTATGAAGGTCCTGGCTTCAGGCAAAAGACGACACGCACTTACTACATCGAACCCATCATAGGCGTCCACTTAGGTCTATTTTATCGGCTCCATTGAAGTTACGTCCAAGAGCTATTCCAAAAAGGAGGCCAAGGGTCGTCGCCGCGCTCTTGTTGCCGGCGCCGAGCTTCTTCCTCTACCTCCTGAGTGCGCTGGGCTTTAGTTTTGTCGAAGGCGTCGCGCGGCAGAAAGTATTGCGGCTCTTCGACGTCATCGTAAGGGCCGTATTCGCGGCGCTCTATTTCTTCCTCTTCCAATTCTTCGCGGAACCAAAACGCTGTAGCAATGCCTACCAAACTACCCAGCAGGTGGCTTTCCCAAGAGATGCCCTCCTTGTCGGGTAGAATGCCCGCAAACATGCCGCTGTAAAAGATAAGCACAACAAGGGCCAGGACAATGGAGCGGATGCTGCGGCGGAAGATGCCGTTCCAAAAGATGAAAGCCACTAATCCATAAACCACTCCACTGGCGCCAATGTGGATGACCGAGCGGCCCAAGAGCCAGACGGATAACCCCGTCAAAAAGTAGATAATCCAAAACGCCCGTATGGCCACCCTGCGGTAGAAGTATAGCGTCAGAGCTGTCAGCACGAACAAAGGAATGCTGTTCGACATAAGGTGCTCCCAACTACCGTGTACCAGCGGGGCCGTTACCACGCCGCGCAGGCCCCAAAGTCGCCGCGGGAAAAGCCCAAAATCACCTGGGTCGGCGCCACTCACATGGAAATACAGGTGAATAATCCATAAGAAAGCGACCAGCCCTGCCGGGAAGCGCAGGCTATGGAGGAGATGCCGCCCCGTAGGCGCTACGGTGTCGTGGTCAGCGGAAAAAAACATAGGCGTTAGCGAAGGTAGAAACATGGGGCAACATCCGCTCTCGGAGCGGCTAACAGCGTACCAACCCTCTGACCGAAGGATGCTGCTAAAATGACGAAAAAACGCGCCGACCGGCGGAAAGTTGCCAAAAGTTTTACTGGTAGTTTGCGCGGGTAAAAGTCAGGAGCACACGCCTGGAGCGACGTAGTTTTGCCGCCGATGTATGCCATTGTTGACGTAGAAACTACCGGCGGCGCAGCCCGCTACGAGCGTGTCATCGAAATCGCTATTGTGCTGCACGACGGGCAGCGCGTGGTAGACTCATTTGCCACGTTGCTCTATCCGGAACGCAGCATTCCTTGGCACATCACCCAGATTACCGGCATTACCGATGACATGGTGGCCCACGCGCCGCGCTTTTTCGAGGTTGCCAAGCGTATTGTAGAAATGACGCGCGAGGCCGTCTTTGTAGGGCATAATGTCTCTTTCGATTACGGCTTTTTGCGCGAAGAGTTTGCCCGACTGGGCTACATGTACACCTGCCGACAGCGGCTGTGCACGGTTCGACTGACACGCCAGGTATTTCCCGGGTTGCCCAGCTACAGCCTGGAAAGCCTGCGCGCACATTTTGGCATCACCTCCGGACGCGCCCACCGAGCCTTAGACGACGCATTGGCCACCGCTCGACTGCTGGAATACATCTTAGCCGCCCAGAATGGTCATGAAGACATCCACGCCCTGATACACCATGGCATCAAGGCCTCGCGCCTACCCGAGCACATTACGCTGGAGCGGCTGTATGAGGCTCCTGAAGCCTGCGGCGTATACTACTTGCACGATGGGCGCGGCGAGGTGGTCTATGTGGGCAAGAGCATCAACATCCGCAAGCGCCTGTTTGAGCACTTTGCCGACACGTCGCCTAAAGGCGAAAAGCTGCGCGCCGGTGTGGCCGATTTTAGCTACGAGGTAACAGGCAGCGAGTTGGTAGCCTTGCTGCTGGAGAGCGCCGAAGTCAAGCGCTTGCAGCCGCGCATCAATCGCGCGCTGCGCCTGCGGCAGTTCAACGCGGCTATCTACACGTACACCGACGAGCAAGGCTATCGCCGTTTAGTCGTAGGGCGTTTAGCCCAGCGCTCCCGCCCAGCGTTGGAGTTGGTGGCCGAGTTGCCGCGCTTGTCTCACGCCCGCGCATGGTTAGAAAGCACAGCGCGGCGTTTCGCGTTGTGTTTCAAACTTTGCCACTTGGAAGATGCAACGGGGGCATGTTTCCACTACACCCTACATCGCTGTGCGGGTGCCTGTGTAGGGCAAGAGTCGACAGAAGACTATAACGGACGCACTGAACAGGCGATAGCAGCGCTATCGCGTGGGCTGTCCGGCAGCTTTGCCGTAGTGGAGCCAGGTCGTACCTTGGATGAGCAAGCAGTGGTTTTAGTGCGCGATGGGGCCTTTGTGGGCTATGCGTACTTTGACAAAGAGGCAGCTCCCACATTAGAAGTATTGTTGGATACAGCCTGCGCACCCTACTCGGACCCCGACGCGAACCGCATCATTCGCGGCTACCTGGAGCAGCGCGCCAAAACGGCGCAGGTGCTGCCATTTTCATAAACACCTTTGGCGTTGCCTTAGCGCTCAGTAGGCCCACTTTAGGTAGAGGGAGCCCCACGTAAAGCCGCCGCCAAAGGCCGTAAGGATGAGGTTGTCGCCTTTTTTAAGTCGCTCCTCGTACTCCCACAGACATAGAGGTATGGTTGCTGCGGTAGTGTTTCCGTACTTGTGAATGGTAACCATGACCCGTTCCATGGGAAACTTAAGATAGTCAGCCACTGAGTTAATGATGCGCATGTTCGCCTGATGAGGCACCACCCAGTCAATCTCTTCAATAGTCTTGTGGTTGCGGCGCAACAATTCTTGGGCTGTAGTGGCCATGCCCTCCACAGCGAATTTGAAGACGCGCTTGCCTTCTTGATAGACGTAGTGCTCGCGGCGGTCAATAGTTTCGTGCGAGGGTGGGCGCAGAGAGCCACCTGCTTTCATGTGCAGAAATTCGCGGCCGGACCCATCGCCGCGCAGGACAAAGTCCTGTATGCCGGTGCCATCGCGCCGAGCTTCAAGCAGTACTGCGCCTGCGCCATCGCCAAAGAGCACGCAAGTGTTGCGGTCCTGATAGTCCGTAATGGAAGACATCATGTCGGCCCCTACCACGACTACTTTTTCGTAAGTGCCGGAGGTGATGAATTGGGCGCCTGTAGCCAAGGCATACAGGAAGCCGGAGCAGGCCGCATTGAGGTCAAAGCCAAAGGCGTTCTTTGCCCCTACTTTATCGCACACTGTGTTGGCCGTATCGGGAAAGACCATATCGGCCGTTACGGTGGCTACAAGGAGCAGGTCAATCTCACCGGGGGAGATGCCCGTTTTAGTCAGCAGACCGCGGACGGCTTCTGCAGCCATGTCGCTGGTGGCCCAGCCAGGCGTGCGCAGGATGCGGCGCTCCTTAATACCGGTCCGGGTGGTAATCCACTCGTCGGTGGTGTCCACCATTTTCTCTAAATCTGCGTTGGTTAATCGGTCGTCAGGTACCCATCCGTTGACACCTGTAATGGCGGCGCGCAGTTTGTTCGGCATAGTTAAGTCGGCGTTAAAGTGCGGGCAAAGGTATGGCCAAAGTCGGTGGCCAATGAGGTGTAAAGGGCGTAATTTTGCCGCTCGATGAAGCGGTATTTGTCCTTAGTGAAGTTCAGCCATACAGTTTTTGCCCTGCCGTTTGCGCTGGTAGGCTTTTTTGTGGGTACTGTCGAGCAAGGCCAAGGGCTGAGTTGGCGGCTGTTAGGGCTGGTTGTGTTGTGTATGGTGTTTGCGCGCACGGCGGCCATGGCTTTCAATCGTTGGCTTGATCGCGAGGTGGATGCGCTCAATCCGCGCACGCAAAGCCGGGAGATTCCGGCCGGGGTAGTGTCGCCGCAGGCAGCTCTGCGCTTGGTGATAGGGGCATGTGTATTGTTTGTAGCCACGACCTATTTTATCAATCCGCTCTGTTTCTACCTTTCGCCGGTGGCGTTGGCTGTGGTATTGGGCTACAGTTACACCAAGCGCTTCACGTGGCTATGTCACCTGATTTTAGGCTTAGGGTTGGCTTTGGCGCCGGTGGGAGCCTACATAGCGGCCACGGGGCAGTTTGGTTGGATTTCCATCCTGTACGGCGCTGCAGTACTGTTGTGGACGGCGGGCTTTGATATCATCTACGCCTTGCAAGACGAAGCATTTGACCGGGAGCATCGGTTGTTTTCCATTCCGGCGCGGGTGGGCAAAGCCCAAGCGTTGCGCGTCTCGGAGTGGCTCCATTTGGGTGCGGCTGCCTTTATGGTAAGCGCGGGCAGCCTCATGCACAGCCGACTGGCCGAGGCGGAGTGGCTGACGTGGTTGGGCACGGCTATCTTCTTGGTATTGCTGGTGTACCAGCATCGGCTGGTCAAGCCCAATGATCTCAGCCGCGTCAACATGGCCTTTTTCACCACCAACGGCGTGGCCAGCCTTCTCTTTGGCGCAATGACGGTGTTCGATTTGCTCTTTTAGGGCCGGTTGTAGACAGAACCACCGCATCCATTACGCCGTTATTATGGTAACTAAGGCTGAAGGCGGACGAAGGATAAATACCGTGTCAGCGGTTGCTTTTTTATTTTTAACCAAAAAGATAACGAAAACCAGCAGCGAGCGCCCAAATAGGGCGAGCTTTCGTGAGCGTGGTGCGAAGCGCTGCAGGGTTTAAAGGGAGTAGAATTATGTTTCCGACATACGATGTGATTGTGGTGGGGGCTGGTCACGCGGGTTGCGAGGCAGCGGTGGCGGCAGCCAATTTGGGCTGTCGGGTGCTGCTGGTGACGATGAACATGCAGACCATCGGTCAGATGAGCTGCAACCCCGCTATGGGTGGTGTGGCCAAGGGACAAATCGTGCGCGAGGTAGATGCGCTATGTGGCTACTCGGGCATCGTCACGGATTACACGATGGTGCAGTTTCGCATGCTCAATCGCTCGAAAGGCCCGGCTATGTGGAGCCCGCGCGCACAAAACGACCGCATGGCTTTTGCCGCGCAATGGCGCCGCATGCTGGAGGCACACCCTAACATTGACTTTTGGCAGGAAATGGTAACGGGCCTCATCGTCAAAGATGGGCGCGCTTGCGGCGTGTACACGGGGCTAGGGCTGGAAATACCCGGCAGGAGCGTCGTGCTGACCAATGGCACGTTTCTCAACGGCATCATCCACATTGGCGAAAAGCGCTTTGGCGGTGGCCGTGCGGGTGAAAGCGCCGCGCGCGGCATCACGGAGCAACTCGTTGCCTTAGGTTTCGAGTCGGGCCGCATGAAGACAGGCACGCCGCCGCGACTGGACGGGCGCACGATTGACTATGCGCGCATGGAAGTGCAGCCTGGCGACGACCCGCCTGGTAAATTTTCGTACACCG
>Ga0101944_10004777_pt1 | contig 16279 bp, 11 predicted proteins | sample DewCreD2012metaG_FD_75245 | JGI IMG/M metagenome (GOLD analysis project Ga0101944, IMG submission 75245) | Hot spring sediment bacterial and archeal communities from British Columbia, Canada, to study Microbial Dark Matter (Phase II) - Dewar... ...
GAGAAAACTCAACACTTCCTCTATACACGAATTGTGAGGCATTTCGAGCCTTCTTTCGAAAAACAACGGCACAAACCGCACCGTACTACGCTTGGTCAAGGACTAGCTGTCGTACGGCGCGGTGCGTGTTCTGTGTCGGCACTTGTTCGATGTTCATTAATCCGTACCTTTGCCTTGAACTGCCTTGCCGATCGAACGTCGGTGAATACCGCCCCGATACCCCACCCGCCGGCCCCCCTCTGGCGGCGGCACGAATTCGGATACCGCAAACACTCATTCCTATCGGCCGGGATCGCGTGCGTGTGAAGGAGTTTGACGAAAAACCGGGTAGGCGTGTGTACGGCTGCCTGCGGCAGGCTTTTGCCGGAGCAGTGGGATGCAATGAGATAGCAGGATAATAGAAAGATATCCATGTCGTTGCCGCCAAAGGGGTGCAGGAGGCTGGCAGGACAGGCGGCGGGGCGGCAGTATCGGGGTGCCGGTCGGGAGGGACCATGGCCCGTCTGTGAGTTGTTATCCGGACACAGGACCGGGCCAGCTGCTGGCGAGGTCGGCAGGGTATCCACATCTGCCGGGATGGTTGGCGTGCGTGCCGGCGGATGGTGTCAGCCGTGCTGCCGCCTGGCAGCCGGCGCCATTTGGGCTGGGCTTTTTCTGTGCCGGCGGCGGTCGGTTATGGAACACTGGAGGGCGGCCCTGGAGGTCGGGCGACGCCGGCGGTGTTCTCCCAGTACACGCCGGCCGTGCCGTTTGTACTGCCGTGGACGCCGATGCCGGTGCTGCCGCCGGCGTCGCCGAAGACGCCGGGTTGCTTTGGCGCTGATGCCAAGGTCGACCGTCACAGCGAACAGCCGCTGGTGACAGTGACGTTGGTTTGGGTGACCGGGCCGGCGACCACGTTGCCGCCGGCGGCTGATACTTCAGGCCAGTTTCGGGGCCGTATTCGCCGAAGATTCCATGTTCCTGAGCCAGCAAACGAAGCCGGCTCAGAGCCTGTCCTGAGCCCAGCGAAGGAAGCATGCCACCCACCCCGCAGAGACTGGTCAGGCATTGAAGGTCGAATTGCAGGCACCGGCTCGCTTGCCCGTGCAGTGTCACCTTCGTAAAATGCCGCTTGTCGAACGGCCGTTCTGGATCTCCCTAAACGCTTCTGGAGGAGCAACGAAAATGGCAAAAAGCGCCAGTCCCCCGACCAAGAGTCAGATCCTGTCCAACATTGCCGAGGCCACGCAGCTGTCCCGCAAGCAGGTGGCGTCCGTCTTCGACGCCCTGTCCGACCAGATCAAGGCAGCCGTGGGCAAGAAGGGATCGGGCGTTTTCACGGTCCCGGGCCTGATGAAGATTGTGGTGATTCACAAGCCGGCCACCCCGAAGCGTAAAGGCATCAACCCGTTCACCAAGCAGGAGCAGGTCTTTGCGGCCAAGCCCGCCCGCAGGGTCATCAAGGTGCGGCCGCTGAAGGCCCTCAAGGACATGGCCAAGTGACAGGAGGAGCTTCGCAGGCGGCCTGCAGCAAGCAGGCCGCCATGCGAAGGTCGCGGCTGTTCGTTCGCGACGCTCTTACCCGCGCCTGCCGGCACGAACCCGGGACCGTCAGGAGCATAGGCCTGCGCCCGCCGGGCACGGACGGCTGGTGCGCGGCGTGCGCCAGTCGTGGCGGGTGGCGCGCTGTGGTGTCGGCGCTGGGGGGCCATGGTGCGAATCGTGCTTGTGCGGCGTCGTTCTGAACCTCGGCGCGGCGTCGGTGCGGTTCGCGTTTGCGCGCCGCCAAGTCCTGAGATCGGCGGAACCAGTCCGGCTTGAGCCTGCGTATACAATCGCCCTGTCGAAACCACGGCATCGTCCCGCTGAACGCCGGCCACGTTGTGTCCTACGGGGGAGTCTGTATCGTATCGGTCATTGGGCAACCTGCCTGGTGTGCGCGTCAGAAAGAAGTTCTTTGGGTGGCTGTCGTCGCCTTCGTTGGGCTGACCGCGCTGTTGATGCGGACCGATCGGATGACCGAGGCGGATCCGGACTACGCCATGCCGTGGGACCAGCACAAGTACATGTTCATGGCGAGCCACAACCCGTTGGACTTCCACATAGCGCCCTTCGGATGGCGGGTCCTGAACCCGTTGCTGGCGAAGATGCTGCCGTTTGATTTGGCGACGAATTTCAGCATTCTGTGTTTTGCCGGATTGTGGCTGACGGCAATCGTCCTGTACTTCGTGCTGCGTCGCATGGAACTGTCCGGTCCGCTGGCGCTGGCGGGGTTGCTATTCTTTCTGGGGCTGGGGTGGGCCACCCGGCTCAACCTGTATGACTTCTGGCTGACCGATCCGCTGGCCTTTCTATTCGCGGTCGGGTCCTTTTGGAGTATTCTGGCCGGGAGGGACGTCCTTTTTGCGATACTGCTGGCCCTGGGCGTAACGGCCAAGGAGAGCGTCGTTTTTGTCGCGCCGCTGTACTACACGTTCCATGCGCGAACGTTTCTGGACGTCGGGCGGCTGCGCCGCGCCTGCCTGCTGGTTGCACCGGCCGTGTTCGTCCTGATCCTCCTGCGGGTCATGATCGTGCCGTTGAACGGCAACGCCGAGTACCTGGCTACCATCCCGGAGAACGCCCGGGACGCCAACCCGTACACCGTGGCATGGCTGTTCGAGAGCATCGGCCGGCCTCGCATTCAGGAGTTTCTGGCCGGGAATGTGGCACCCTACTGGATCGGGACGTTCGGGGTCTGCCTTGTTCTGCTGCCCCTGTTCGCGGTCCGCAGGAACCTGTCGCTGCTGGTGCGGTTCCTTCCGTTCCTCGTGCTGACGTATTCGTCCGTGCTGTTCGCCACCAACACCTCCCGGTTGATCGTGTTCGCGTTCCTGGCCGTCATTCCCATGGCGTTGCATGGCATGCGAAGGATCAGCGAACGCACGGGCGCCGATGAAAGGCTGTCGGTCGCGCTGCCGCTGGTGCTGTTCGTCATCCTGCTGGTACGGAATGACGGGTACACCGTGCCGCCGTTGACCGAGTCGCTGGTTGCGCTGGCATTTCTGGCGCTGCTGCTGCAGGCGAAGGACTGGCGTCCTGCTGCGCTGCTCACGCGGCGGTGACGCCTGATGCATCGGATACAGCGATCAGGCGTGCAGGACTCGGTACTGATCGAGAACGACGAGGGTAACATCGGCCTGCCCAGCATCGGGCCGGGGCCGTCTCGGCGGTCTGAAGACCTGTCGGGCGGCCGCGGGTGACATCTGTTCAGGTCATCGCGGCCCGGCGGATGACCTGGCGGAGGTCCCGCTCCTCGGCGGCGGACATGAAGTACGACGGCTGGAAGTTCGAGTTGAAGTCCGCGACGATCTGGCGGGCGGTGTCGATGTCTGTCGTGGCCCCGGCTCGTGTCCACTGGTTCAGCAGGCCGGACGACCATGTCCGCGGCTGGAGAAGGCACTCGCGGAAGCGCCGGGCCGTGTAGTCAGTGCCGACGTGGTCGCCTCCGTGGCCCGCGGAGCGGATCTCCTCGAACGCGCAGTCTACCTCGTCCAGGCCGGCATTGCTGAGTAGCAGGTTGAGGGCCCTGACGATGTCATCGTCCAGGACCATCTGCACGGGCGAGCACAACTCGTCCATGCTCAGCATTCCGACGCTGACCTGGCCGTGCCCCGTGGCCAGGGCCGTGAACAACGGGCCCAGGACCTTCTGCGCGCCCGCCTGAACCGACGGTACTTTGGCATCGGTGCCGCCGGTGTGGCCGCTGACCTGGCAGCCGTAGAAGTCCGCCAGGCAGGCAAAGGCGGCGTTGATGCGCTGTTCCTCCGGCCGGCCGTAGCAAGCGGCCAGGCTGCGCATGTCCAGGACCGGTACGCACGCATCCAGCGACAGCGTGGCTTCGCCCCAGAGGGCGCGCGTCAGGAGATACAGGAACAGCTGCTCGGCGAGGGCGAGGACCGTTGCGCCGGCGAAGCTGACCGGCGCGGTTGCGCCCTGAATCGGCATATGGCCGATCCACATGCGCAACCGGTGCCGGCGGAAGAACAGCAGTTGCTCGCACTCGAATCGCGCCAGGCGCAACGGGGAAAGCATGTAACCAACCGCCTTGAAGACCTCCTCCACGCGCCGGCCGGCATAAGCGGCGTGGACGGCGAACAGGTCAAGCAGGGGCTGGCACAACCGCGAGTCGATCACGCTGCCGTCCTGTTCAATCCCGTACTTCCACGCATAGAGTTTTTCGGCCAGCGGCATGCACGCGGCGGGGATGGCCGGGTCGCGGAAGGGAATGCCGATCGCATGTACCCGCGCGACGTTCGGCAGGGACTTGGCGAGGGCGATGTATCGGGCGAACAGGTCCTCTGTAAAGGGGATCGGCCGGTTCGACGCGGGGTCCAGGTACCGGCACTCGTACACGCCCACGGACCCGCGGATGTGCGGCGTCTGGGGCGACTCGGCCGGCCGGCGGGGCGAGAGCGACAGGGCATGCTCGACATCCTTCGGGGCAAACCGCACGACGTCCGCGCCCGCGGTCCGGCCGCCCACGGCGGTGAGCAGGTGTCGCACCTGGTCGTGTTCGACCTTGACGCCCACCTCGTCGAGCACGCGCAGGGCCGTGCGATGGATGTGCTGCACCTGCGCCGGCGTCAGAAACGGCGTGAGCCTCATGGGTGGTTCTCCGCTTGGTCTGGGTCGGTCGTCATGCCCGTTGGCTCCTGAAGTCGCGTGCGGGGTCTTCCAGAACCAGCACCCAGTCGTCCTGGTCGCCCCGGGAGGGAGCGATGTACTCGCGGATGCCGGCGTTCGGGTGTGTGCCGATCGAGCGGAAGGTGCCGCTGCGCGGGTCGTACCACTGGGCCTTGACGGCGCAGCCGGTGATCCTGTCCATGTGGATGCTGACCGGGTTGCCGAACGGCAGGTACGCCAGGAGGAAGCTGCCGTCTTGCGCCCGGGCGGCCTGGATGTGGTCTTCGCCTTCGCCCTGGCCGGCGGCGATCACCGACTGGTCGGGCACCATCCGGTGCCAGGGGTACAGTTCGACGAGTTTGCGCATGTACCCCATGCCAAAGGCTCCGGCAAAGTCCATCGCCTGGCGCCAGTGCGTCGTCGGCGGGATCAGGGGGAAAGAGTAGTCCTGCGTGCTGTCGACCTTGGTGTCGTCGTGCAACTGCCAGATGTCATTGCAGCCGTAGCCGTGGCCGGCCGCGCCGGCCAGCACGGCCCAGTACGCCGCCTCGCGCGCCTGGTGTGCATCGATGCGGCGGCTGGGGTCCGCGCCGTCGGGGTGGTTTTCGTAGCGGGACTCCATGTCAAGCGTGGGCTTGGCCGGCACAAGGCTGTAGTCGCGGGCCACCTGGAGGTAATTCGGATCGGCCGAGCGGTGCCGGGACTGGATCACGTTGAAGTCAAGCCAGTCGTGGCCGTGGAACCATTCCGACGACGAATGGCCGCCGCCGGTGTGATAGGACACCAGGTGCACGCCCTCGCTGCCGGCCTTGAGGCCCCGGCCCATCGCATCCCAGGTTGCCATGTCTTCGGTCGGCTGGCGGTCGCCGCCCAGCAGCCAGATCACGCAGTTGTTCCTGTATCGCTGGCCCAGGAGCCGGCCGTACTCGAACGCGTTGTCGGGCGTGAAGACCTGCTCGTCCTTCTTGTAGCGTTCGGCGATGCGGCCGCCCTTGCGGACGTGCTCGCCCATCGTGGTCACCAGGCCCATCACCAGGCCGAGGTCGTTTGCCCGGTTGACCAGGTAGTCGATGTTGCCGAAGAAGCCCGGGTCCAGCCGGGTGGGGTCGCGGTCGACCAGAGGGAGATGGCCGTAGAGGTTGGGCACCTCCAGCCCGCGCAGCACGTAGGCCTGGATGACCGTGAAGCCCTTGGCCACGCGGTTGCGGAAGTAGATGTCGGCCTCCTCGTGGTTGAGGCGTTTGAACAGCGTCCAGGCGGTGTCGGCCAGGTAGAAGAACGGCCTGCCGCGCTGGTCCACCAGGTAGCGGGCGTTGGGGCTGACGAACAAGCGCATCGCCTTGACCGAACCAGGTGCACGAAAGATCGGGTCTTGGCCCTTCGGTGATTCCATGGGTTCTCCTTCCTGATCCCGTCTTACGAACGCTCGTGCAGCGCGACGTCCAGCAGGAATGGCCGGCCGCCTTTGAGAACAGTATACGCGCGGCACGGTTTGCCGTTGACCCAGTAGCTCAGCGAACAGGGGTCGCCGATGATGCCGACGGGTGCCGCCGGCAACCGGTGCCCAGACACCGCCAGCCGGCGGGTCACGATCGTCAGTTGCGGCCCGGCCAGCAGCGCCCGGGACCGCTGCGGCAGGTGACCGGCGGCTTCGGCACGGTCGGCCGGACCGAACTCGCCGGGCGACATTGCGGCAGGCGTATCAGCGCGGCATTTCGCGCCGGTCCTTGCCGGGCCAGCGCTCCAGCCCGCCGAAGGCGTAGGGGATGCGCTGTGCGAACGGCGGGATCTCCGGCAGGGGTTTGTCGCGGCTGACCTGGTACCAGTATGCGGTGCTGGTCCAATCGCCCTGGCGATCGTTGGCGTGACCGTGCTCGATGCTGAAGCGCAGCGACTTGTGGAAGAAGACGGGCTCCTCCACGTGAAAGCGGTACTGGGAGTGTTTGCCGGTGTAGTCGGGATTGCCCTTGAACGAGTAGCCGTAGTAGGGCGTGCAATACGGCATATGAAGCTTGTTGTAGTTCCACGCCCCGCAGAAGTAGTCTTCCATGCCGGTGCCGTGCATGTCGGGGGGCCAGGGCTGGCCGTCGATAAAGAACATATCGTCGCCTTCGCCCCACCAGCCGGGCTCATCGGTGTCCAGATGGATGCAACAGCCGACGTAGTGCCCCTGGCCCTCGGCGTCGAGCACGAGGTAGTTGTCCTTGCCCGTGGTGTTGAGTTGCTGCGTTTTGCCCAGGCGGTTGGGACCCTGATGCTGCGGGTGTTTGACCAGCAGTTCGCGCCGCCAGTTCGCGCAGAATCGGCCGAGGTCGCCCGGGCACTCGGGCCACTCCTGATAATCGACGTAGAAGTACAGGAGGGTGTCCTTGTCGGAGTCGTTGGTGACGGTGATGCGGGCGCCGCGGGCGAAGGGCATGGGAAACCAGCAGTTCATCGCCAGGTAGAACGCCTGGAGGGGCAGGGATTGCCAATAGTTGGCCTTGGCGTGACCGAGGCCGAAGAAATCGCCCAGCGGGGACGCGACCGAGGGCGTCGGTTCGCCGTCCCAGTACATCCGCAGGACCAGGCGGCGCAGGTTGTTGTCGTCCTCTCCGGTCGTCATCCAGATGTGCCGGACGCAGCCGGCGCCGGGGATCTCGGCCAGTGTGACGGTCTGGCCGGCCGGGATCGGCCAGTAGTCGGCGTTGCCGCCGGTGGTATCGTACGAACTGAAGCGGCGGGACCGCACGTCCTTCCGCATTCGCGCCAGACTCATCAGCGACGTCATGCCCATGTCCATTCTCATCCTCCTGGAGAAACGCTCCGCCCCGCCTGGTCGAGGCGCACAGTCAGGACCTCCCAAGGTCTCATGCGGACCGGCAAGGCGTCGCCGGCCATTGGCATGGGTGCCAGATGATCCTCCAGGAGGTTGGTTGCCACAGTCCCATGATACCGTCGATCGGGAACGCGCAGCAGGAATTCGCGCGGCCGGCCGGTCATTTCGGCCAGGCGAATCACCAGGCCGCTGCCGTTGCGGGCCGCCTTGATGGCCGAGACGCAGACGCCGGCCGGCACGCCCTGGATCCCCTTGAGCCGATCGGATCCGGGCGCCAGGGGCAACGGCATGTTGAACGCCTCGGCCAGGTCGACGATGCGTGCATCCTGCCAGGAGCCGGCGTAGGGCACGACCCGGTGCTCGAACACGTGCGTGCCGGGGTCTCGCATCCGCTCGTAGTCGGGAGCGGAATAGGAGGCCGGTTCCTCCAGGCAGTTGGGGAAGGCCGGCGATCGGAGCACCGAGATCAGCAGCGTACCGTCTTGGCAGCGGTATGACGGCGTGCCGCGATTCAGCACCGCCAGGCCGGCCCCGTTGTGCTCGACCGCGGCCCAGCCGATGGCGGGCCAGTCGCCGCCGGCATTGTTCCAGCCGGTTGAGGTCATCTCGTAGCGGTCGCGCGGCAGCACGCCGTAGGGGATCTCCGTCCACATCCTGTCCGTGGGCCAGCCGGTCGGGAAGGCCAGGCGGATGCGGCGATGGTAGGAGGACCAGTCGATCTCAGTGCGGACGTCCGCGTAGGGCCGATGGGCATAGAACCGCCACCGCTGCGTCCAGTTCAGATGCAGGACCAGCGGGTCGGGTGCGGTGTACTTCGGCTGGGCGTCGGGGTCGCTGCCCGCGTAGGTGATCTCGATGAAATCACTGGTCCGGCGGACGCTGACGCGCGAAGCGGCAACGGCCAGATGCCGCCGGGGACGATGCAGGTCGCGCGTGGCCCATGGATCACCGACGTCGTGCTCGACGATCAGCTCGCCGATCTGAAGGGTCTGGGCCTGGGCGACGGGGCGGCCATCCAAGGCGATTCGTTCGATGCCCCGGCTGCCGGCCCGGACGGTGATCGCGCCGGCGGACCACTCGAGCGTATCGGCATGGTCGGTCTGTTCGGGCGGCGCGGGCTGGGCCGCCAGGACCTCCACAACTTCGGCCTGTCCGGGCGCCATGTCAGGCACGTCCACCCAGAGCCGCTCGGTGCCCTCGGGGCAGCGCGTCCGCTCGATCACGGGCACGGTTCGGCCGGCGATCCGCAGCGCCAGCGGGCCGTCCGGCAGGGGCACCAGAGGCCAGATCTCCCGGACGCCGCCGGTTCTGGCCGTAGCGTTCAGCAGGCGCAGGCCCTTGCCCTCCGCGCAGAGGTGCGCGGCGCATGCGTCCTGCAAGTGGTCGTACAGGTCCATGAGCTCGTCATAGGCCGGGTCGATATGCGTGGCCGGCAGGGCATCGTGGAATGCGGCAAACGCCAAGTCCCGCCACAGGTCGGTGAATGAGGGCACGGGCGGCAGGTTCGTGCGGTGGCGGCGTTCCCACGGGGCGATCCGGCCGGGCGAGTTCCGCTGGACGCGTGGCATGTTGTCGGGGACGACTGCGGCCGACCGGCCGGCCAGGCTCGCGAAGGTCTCTGCGGCGACCAGGACCGCCTCGGCGAAGCGGTGGCGGCGCTTCAGTTCGATTCGGCTGACCAGGCAACCGGATGTCGTGGGGTTGCCGTCCGGTTCGGGTGAGACCTGGTCGGCAGGCGGATCGTCGCAGGCGGCGATCCGGTCGGCCAGCAGGTCGGCCAGGGTTTCCTGGGTTCCCGTTCGATAGGTGACGGGTCCGTCATGCTGGTCGATCGCTTCGGGCAGGTGCAAAGGCGGCAGGGACTCCTCGGCGAAGAACGTGAGCGTGCCGAGCGGCTCTTTCAAGTCATCGTACCAGGTGCCGGTCTCCAGTCTTCGGAAGAGGTGCAGGCCCGTCCCGCCGCACTGCCTGCAGTCGCCGCCTCTGCCCGCGCAGCTCGGGCAGGGCGGGTACTTCACGTAATCGTTGACCTGCCGGTTCGGCAAGGTCGCGATCAGGGCCGTCGTGCCGTCCAGGCCGCGCCAGTAGGCGCGAGAGGGCACCCTGTACGACAGGGCGGCGATCCAGCGCAGGCCGCAGCCGGCGAACACCTGCGGCATCTGGGCCGACGAGCCGAACCCGTCGGCATGCCAGCCGACGCGGGGCCGGCGTCCGAAGGCCTCCTCGGCCCACCAGATCCCCTCGGCGAGGTTGCGGACCAGCGTCTCGCCGCGCACCATGTTCGCGTCGGGGATGACCTCGCCGGAGCCCAGGAGGGCGATCTGGCCCGCCCGCCAGAGCTGCCCGAAGGTCTCCTGCGAACCTGGATGGTCCTCGATGTACCGCCGCAGCAGGCGGGCCGATTCGATGTCAAAACAATACCGGCGATCGAGTCTGGCCAGGCGAAGGATCTCGTCGAGGACGGCCCGCTCGACGGTCACGTAGCTGGCGATCGTCCGCCCGCGGTTTTCGTAGGCCCGGTCCCAGCAGCGGCGCCAGGTATTGTCGAAGTGGTTTCGCAGAACGACTACCACCGTGCGTTGCATAGCAGATTCCTGTCCTGTTCGTGTCCACCAGCCTTCCGGCAGCCGCTGCGATTGTAGGTGCGGATCGAGCGGGACGGAAGCGATGAGGCTTGCGATTCCGGTTCCGTGGCCACGCCGCTGGAGCGGGAGGTTGCGCGTTTCCGCAAGTACCGCCGGGCCGGTATGATGGAGCGCCGACGGCTGCAGGAGCAAGAGCAACCGCCGTTGGGAGGTCATCGATGCCCGAGTCTGCCATGGACCAGCTGGCGAGGCACCGGATCCGCGAGGTCAAGACGCGCAGGCTGCGCACCCGTTGGCCGCGGTTGCTGGGCCGCAACGCGCGGCTGGAAGAGCATGGTTACGGCCGTGAGTTCCTGGTCCGCGAGATCGTGACGGACCAAGGTGTGGTCGGCTGGGGGCTGTCGCGCCGGCTGCCGCCGCAGCGGACGCCGGTGGTGGAAGGGCGGCTCGTGTCGGAGTTGTTCGATCCGGCCATTGGAGTGATCGACCCAGCGGCGATGCCGCTGGATTTTGCGTTGCACGACCTGGCCGGCGCAATCCTGTGCCAGCCGGTCTACCGCATGCTCGGCGGACAGGGGCCGACCGAGCTTGCCGTCTACGACGCGAGCACGTACATGGACGATATCACGCCGGCCTACGAATCGCGCGGCGTGCAGGCGGTACTGGACCATTGCCGCCAGGACTGGGACCTGGGCCACCGGGGCTTCAAGGTCAAGATCGGCCGTGGGTGCCGCTGGATGGAAGCACGGGCCGGCCTGCGGCGTGACATCGAGGTGACGCGGGCGGTCCGCGAGGCGTTCCCGGATTGCCTGCTGATGGTCGACGCCAACGACGGGTACGATTGTCGGGGGTTCCTGGAGTACTTCCGACAGGTAGCCGACTGCCGTCTGTTTACGCTCGAAGAGCCGTTTCGGGAGAACCGGGAGGACCTGTGCCGGCTGCGGGAGGAGATCGCGCGCTTGGCTCCGCAGACGACGGTGACCGACGGGGAGGCCCGGCCGGACATCGAGATGCTGCTGGCACTGGGGCGGGAGGGCCTTATCGAGATCCTCAACGTCGACATCGAGAGCCTCGGGCTGACCGGCTGGCGGGCGCTGGCGCCGCGGGCGTTGGAATGCGGGCTGCGGCTCTCGCCGCACACGTTCGACCTGAAGGTCAAGACGCACTATGCGGCGCACCTGGTGGCGGGCGTCGGCGGTGCCGCACCGGTGGAAGGCGTGATCGACGAAACCGAAGGCGTCGAGTTCGACGCATACCGGCTGGTGGATGGTGCCCTGGCAGTGCCGGATCGGGCGGGCTTCGGCATGCGGCTGATCTGGGGCCGGTGCTACAACCGCGACGGCCTGGACGACAGCGGGTACCCGATGGCGTAGGTTTGCAGCGTTATGGCGTGGAGCGAGCATGGCGATCGATGAATCCTTCCTGGTCCGTCCGGCCGATCTGAACCTGCGGTTCCTGCACGGCCCGGCCCGGCGAGCCCTCTCCTATGGGCGAGTGGGCGGGGCGTTCGGGCCCTGGCGAGACCGCTGCCGGGCGAAGCTGGCGGAACTGCTGGGCCTGGAGCAACCACAACATCCCGGCCCCGTCCGCTGCCTGCGGCAGGTTGAGCATGAAGGGGTGACGGTGCAGGTACTGACGATGGAGGTCTGCCCGGAGTTGACTGTACCGGCGTACCTGCTCCTGCCGAGGCAGGACCGCTGGCCGGACCGGGCCGTGATGGCGATCCACGGCCACAGCGTGGGGGCGGGCGAGGGCTGCCTGGGTCTCAAGCGCGGCGGCCACAACGGCTTTGCCCTGGCCCTGGCGAAGGAGGGTCACAAGGTGCTGCTGCCGCTGCACCGCGGGTTCGGGCCGCTGCGCGACCTGGCGGCGGGCCTGGCCGGCTACCGGATGGACTACGAACAGAGCATGCACTTTGCGTACGTAACCGACACATTCCTGCACGGGCGGACGGTGGTCGGCGAGAACGTTGCCGACTTGCTGCGGTGGGAACAGTGGCTGGCGGGCGCGCTGCGTGTGGATCGCCTGCTGGTGGCCGGGCTGTCGTACGGGGGCGACTTGTCGCTGGCCTATCCGCCTTTCAGTTCGCGAGTCGAGAGGATCTTTGCCAGCGGCAGTTCGGGTTCGTTCGCGCTGCACTTTTGCCGCTGCTACAACGGCCCGGCCCACTGCGTGCCGGGCATTCTGGATTGGATGGAGCGGAGCGACGTGGCGGGCCTGAACGCGCCTCGGCCACTGGTGCTGCACTATGGCGAGTTGGACACGCCATGCCTGAACGAGCCGGGGCGGGAGAACTACGCGGCTGCTTACAACGAGGCGGTGCCGGCCCTGCTGGCCGAGACACGGCAGATCTACGCGGCGGCCGGGGCCGCCGAGGCGGTGCAACTGCGGGTGACACCGGGCGTCGGTCATGTGCTGGATGTCGCGGCACTGGCGGAGTTCTTCGAGAGCCCGTAGTCCGTCCAGGCGTTCTGCGCCCGGCCCGCGACAATGCCCCGCCGAGACTTGGGACATGAATGCCGGCAGGGGCCGAACGGGAGGTCGAAGATGACATCGAAAGAGAGGATCGTAGCGGCGGTCGAGCATCGCCAGCCCGACCGGGTGCCGATCATGCTGCACTTTGCGCCCGAGGCCAAGGCCCGCCTGCAGCAGCGACTGGGGCTGGACGAGCAGGCCTTCTGGCAGTGGTGCGGGCAGGACATGGTGCAGGTCAGCCCCCGGTATCCGAAGGCGGCCTGCGACGTGGCGTATGCCGACCCGACGATCGAGGTGACGGCCGCGGGCCTGTACCTGGACATCTGGCGTGTGCCGTTCCGGCAGGTGCGTTTGGAGTCGCAGACGTACGTGGAGTTGGCGGGGCTGCCGCCCCTGGCGGATGCCCGGACCGCAGCGGATCTGGACCGACACCCCTGGCCGAGCCCGGACGACTGGGATTATTCGGGCATCGCCGGGCAGTTGGCGGCCAACGCCGGGTATGCGGTTCGCGGCCACTCCCGGGGGTTCTTCGAAATCGCGCATTTCATGCGCGGCATGGAAGAATTCCTGGTGGATCTTGCCCTGCAGCCGGAGTTCGCGTGCGAGCTGATGGATCGGATCGGCGGCTACCTGCTGGAGAGGTCGCGCCGCATCCTGCAGGCCGGCGGCGGTCAGTTCACGATCTTCGAGTACAACGACGACGTCGCCAGCCAGCGGGGCCTGTTCGTCTCGCCGGACATGTGGCGCCGGTACATCAAGCCGCGCATGGCGCCGTTCTGCCGGTTGGCGCATCAGCACGGGGCGAAGCTGCGCTATCACTGCTGCGGGTCCTGCCGGCCGATCATCCCCGACCTGATCGAGATCGGCGTGGACATCCTGAACCCGGTCCAGCCGCTGGCGGAGGGGATGGATCCGTTCGAACTGAAGCGGCTGTACGGTGAGCGAATCACGCTCGACGGCGGGATCGACATCCAGCAGCTGCTTCCGAACGGCTCGCCGGCGCAGGTCCGGGCGCACACGCGTCGGATGATCGACGAGGTCGGCCGCGGCGGAGGCTACATCCTGGGGGGCAGCCACAACATTCAGGCGGACTGTCCCGACGACAACATCATCGCCATGGTCGAAGAGGCCACGCGCCGCTGAGCGGAGGGTCGCTCTGGGGCATTTGGGCTGCGGAGGAGTTTCGAGACGGCTATGCAAGCGGTACCGGTTCGCGTTCTGGCGTCGGCCGCGTGTCTGAATCATTGTGCCTGAAGAGTGGTAGTGGTGAGGATTGCGAGGATGGCCATGAAACACGTTCGTAGCATCCGTGCGGTATTTGCCGGGTTGTTGGCCGGTTGGATGGGGGGTCCGGCTGTCGCGCAGGAGGATGCCGGGCCCAAGCCTGCCGGCACGGTCGTGGCAGCGTGCGGCGCTGCCGTGACGGTCAATGCGGATACCGGCAACGTCGTTTCCATTCGCCTGCGCGACGTCGAGGAGATGGCCGCACCGCATCCGGCCGGCGGTGCGACTCCGTTCGGCTACCTGGCGGTGATCGACCTGCACGACCATCGGACGTACAACCCGCTGGTGGCCAAGGGAGTCGTGACGGGCTGGCAGGTCAGCGGTTCGGGCGAGAGCACCCGGATCACGTTCGTCCAGGAGTACGAAGGGGCGCCGTTCCGCATCGTCCAGAGGTTTTGCTGCACGCCGGCCGGTGTTCGCTGGGAGGCTGTGGTGCGCCTGCTCGACGGGCAGAGGGCCAACCGGTCCGTGCGGGTCGACTGGGTGATTCCGCTGCCGACGACCTGGCAGTTTTGGGGGCCGAACCGCACCGAGGCGAGCCGCACCAACGGCGTCACGCCGTACCGCTACGTATACGGGCACAGCGATCCCGGGCCGGCGGCGGGGGTGATTCCGCTGGTTGGCGTGTGGGGCCGGCAGGCGGGGGCGGCCGTCTTCTCGCCGCCGGACGTTCGCAAGTGCCAGGTATCGTTCGACGTGTCGACCCAGGAGTGCATTGATGCCGCGTCCGGGGTGTACCGGCGCGTGGAGGACCTGCAGACGCTCCGGGTGGCTCACCACATGGTGGGTCTGCGTCCGGGCCGGGACCTGTCGCTGGCGGTCTGCATCGCCGGGACGCGACCCGACTGGCGGGGCGTGCTGGGCCACTACGTGAGCAGCTACCCGGAGTACTTCGAGCCGCTGCCGCAGGCCCGCCGGTACGAGGGCATGTATGCGATCACGACTCCCAACGCATGGAACGGAACAAACGTGCGGCCGGTCCGTCCCGGCGGTGCCGCCTCGCAGCTGTCGGCCGAGCGCGCGGCCCGGCCGGACGGTCGGGACCAGCCCGCCGCGCAGACGCAGGCCGGGCGTCGGGGTCGGGGCGAGGCACAGACGCGTCCCTACCGCTCGCAGCGGCGGCGGGAGGACCTGGTGGCCGCCGGCACCACCTGCGTGGAGGTGCACAGCCACTTCCTGGAGTACGGCTACTACATCAACGACGAGGTCGTGGCCGATCCGGACCGTGAGTTCCGATGCCGGCCGCACTCGGACGGCCCGATGACCTACGCGGGCAATCGCAAGGTCGTCAATGAGATGCTTGCCAATGGCATCGCCCCATTCCTGTACTTCTACAACGTCCACAGCCAGACGGACACGACCGAGAAGCGCTGGCCCGGCGACCTGATGCGCGACGAGCTGGGCAAGCCCGAGATCCAGTACGCGGGCGAGCCGGCCGTTCGGGCCCAGCCCGACAGTCCCTTCGGCCGGAACCTCATCGATCAGCTTCAGCGGCTGATCCGGGCCTACCCCGAGGCGCCGGGCTTTTTCGTGGACAACTATGCGATCCAGAAGGTTGATTTCGCTCACGACGACGGGGTGACGATGGTGCACGACCGGCCGGGCTACGACCTGAACCGCAACCACCAGGACGTCGGCACGCTGTGCCACCGAATCGCCCACGAGGCGGGCAAGCTGATGATGGTCAACAAGCTGGCCACCATCGAAAGCGCAAGGGGCGCCGACATGGTTCTGGTCGAGGGCTGCGACTTCGAGACCTTCCCGGCCACGGCGCTGGCCTGTTGTTACCGTGCGCTGTTTCCGCTGAACTGGGAGTATCCGGACCGGGCCCTGGCCGCCGAGCGGTGCCTGCAGTGCATGCTGATCTGGGGCGGCACGCCGTCGACGTTTCTCGGGCGTGACCCGGCGCTGCTGAAGGCCTACCGACCGCTAACCGACGCGATGATCGGCAAGCGCTGGGTCTTCGACGAGGACCCGCTTACGCTGCCGGCCGGCTACCAGGGACAGATCTTCCGGATCGACGCGCATGCCCCGCATGCCGGCGACGTAGTCGTCTCGGTCGTGGATGTGAAGCGTTCGTGGCAGGACGGGAGGACCGCCGGCGAGCAGACGGTCAGGGTCCGGCTGCCCGAGGCGGACGAGTTGCGAACGGTGACGTGGCTGTCGGTGGAGGACTCGGCCGCAGGCCCACAGCCCGTCGAGGTCATCCGCGACGGGGAGGCCATCACGGTCCGGCTGCCGGCGGTGGGCGCCGCCGGCATTCTACGACTGAGCCGGTAAGATCCCCGGCCTGGTGGCCTCTTACCGCTGATGATGGCGACGGCCGAGGCGTTGCGTCAAGTCGCAAGAGTGTCGCTGACGGTCGCCCCCTGCGTCTTAAGGACAAGACCGCCGTCATTCAAGACGGGGGTGTTGTGAACATCGTGCTCGGCGTTTGCGCTGCAGTCGGGATCCCGTACGTCCGGCGTGG
>Ga0101944_10004778_pt1 | contig 16279 bp, 9 predicted proteins | sample DewCreD2012metaG_FD_75245 | JGI IMG/M metagenome (GOLD analysis project Ga0101944, IMG submission 75245) | Hot spring sediment bacterial and archeal communities from British Columbia, Canada, to study Microbial Dark Matter (Phase II) - Dewar... ...
CTGAAAGACCAGTCGAAAGGATACATCATCCGCACGGCAGGGGTTGGCCAGAGCGCGGAGAACATCCTGCGGGACGTGAACTTTCTGGAGAAACAATGGCGGGCCATTCTCCGCAAGGAGGAAAAGGTCAAGTCCCCGGCGCTGGTGCATGACGACCAGGACATCCTGTATCGCCTGACGCGCGACGTGTTCAACGATGAGGTGAACGAAATCTGGGTGGACGCGGCGGCCGAGCGCAAGGCGCTGCTCAAACACCTGAATGCGATGATCCCTGAGCTGGTTGGCCGCGTCAAAGCTTACAACAACCGCCAGCGCCCCCTGTTCAGCCACTTCGACGTCAACCGCCAGATTCGCAAGGCGCTGCGGCGCAAGGTCTGGCTCAAAAGCGGCGGCTCGGTCATCTTTGACGAGATGGAGGCGATGGTCGCCATCGACGTCAACAGCGGCAAATACACGGGCAAGGGCGATCAGGACAAGATGATCCTGAAGACCAACACCGAGGCGGCGCACATGGTGGCCCGCCAGCTGAGGTTGCGCGACATCGGCGGCCTGATCGTCATTGATTTCATCGACATGGACAACGAGCACAGCCGCCGCCAGGTGATGGGCGAGTTTCAGGCTCTGTTGCGGCGCGACCGGGCGCGCATCTCGATTGCGCCGATCAGCGAATTTGGTCTGGTGGAAATGACGCGCCAGCGCGTGCGGCGCAGCCTGCGCAAGCAATTGTTCTACGACTGCCCCCATTGCCAGGGCGAGGGCATGATCCTCAACGAATACGAGGTCTGGCGCAATCTGCGCGATGACGTCCTGGCCGAACTGGAACAATCGCCGCGGCCCAACCTCCAGATTTATTGCCGGCCCGAACTGCGCGACTTCATCAAAGATCATTCCGGCGAAACCCTCCAACGGCTCGAAAAACTCTACCGCATCAAAATCGACCTGATCCCGGACCAAAATCAGGACTTGGACGAATACTCCATCCGGACCATTGAGAAACCCGGCGCCCGAAAGCGCAAGACACAGCAAGAACGCCCCGAAGACGGACCGGCGCAGGCGGGCCGCGATCGCAAGGACCGGCGACGCGGCGCCGAACGCCCCCCCGAAGAAGAACCCGAAAATGAACACGTCGCCTGGGAGGCCGAAGCCGAAGCCGAAGCCGGGGCCGAGCAGACTTCCCATCCGGCCGAACCGGCCGGACAGGATTCGGAGCAAGTCCCCGCGCGGCCCAAAGACGCGACCGCCTTGGAAAGCCGTTGCGACGGGCGCGAGCCTGCCCGCAACGGAAGCCGCCGCTCCCGGCGCAGAGGCCGTGGCAGGCGGCGCGACCGGCATGGACGCGGACCGGAGACCGGTCAGCCACTGAACCAAACGCCCGGCCAGCCGCAAGAAACGAATGCAGCCGAAGACACCGCGGCGCCGCCGCAAGCGCAGGCGGCCGTCTCGCCGGTCGAGCAGCGCGCCGCCGCAGTGATTGAGGCGGTCATCGAGGAAACCGGCGGCGTGGGAATGCCCGACGAAACGCCGGATGAGCCGTCCATCGCCGGCCCGCAGGCCAAGGCAACGACCCTTGAGCCCTCTCCGGCGGCGCCGGAAGCCGAACTCCCACAGCCGCCGAACAACAGCAGCCGATCCCGGCGCCGACGGCGCCGGGGGCGTCGGTCGTCACGACATGCCGGAGAACCGGCGGCGGCAATGGGCGCGACGGGGCCGGCCGAGGCGCCGCCGGTGGAGACGCGCATGCCGGAGGCCAGGCCGCCTGAGGCCGGGCCATCGACTTCCATGCCGCCCGAATCCGGCAATGGCGAGCCGGGACAGCCCGCGCGCCGGCGCCGCCCCCGAAGACGGCGGCGTCCACGACACAACCCCGGACCGCAAGAGCAGCAGACCTGACACCATCTCATGCGCATCCGAAGGACAGAGCGATGGCCGCACGAGGCCCGGGCGTGAAGTTTCTTTGCTGAGCGCAACGGGGCGTGCTGATGCCCGGCGCGCGTCCCGCAGGCCATGCCGCAGTTTGCGGTTTGAGCGGGAGGCAGAAGTTTGATAGAGTCGCCGCTATGACGCCTGCGATCAAAGCGGGACTGCTGCGATGCGCCCGGGCTATTCCAGAGTTGTTGCCGGCCTATCACCGGGCGCGGGGGCGGCAGCGGTTTCTGAACGTCTATCTGGACACGACGAACAGCTGCAATCTGTGGTGCCGGATGTGTTACGCGCGGCTGCGGCCAAAGTCGCACCGGATGCAGGCGTGGCCGCAGGCGCAGTTCGAGCGCGTCGCGGCTCAGGTTCTGCCCCATGCGCGGCTGTTGATGCTGTCGTGCGCGACCGAACCGCTGCTGAATCCGCGGATGGAACGCTGCGTGCGGTATGCGAAGCGCCTGGGGACCCCCTGCGTCGGGCTGGTCACCAACGGCATCCTGCTGACGCCGGAACGTTCGCGCGGATTGATCGCGGCGGGGCTGGACCGGCTGGTCGTGTCGATGGACGGCGCGCGGGCGGAGACGTATGAGGCGATCCGGACCGGCGCGAAGTTCGACCGGCTGATGGAAAACCTGCGGGCGCTGCAGGCTGCAAAGCAGGCCGCGGGCGCGAAGAAGCCGCGTCTGACCTTCAACTACGTCATCCTGCGCAGCAATCTGGGCGAGATCGAGCCGTTCATCGACCTGGCGGCCTCGCTGGGCGCGGCGGCAATGGATTTCCGGCATCTGGTGATCGCCCATCCCGGTCTGGACCTTGAAGCCGAGATTCTGCGATCCGACGAAATCGATGCGACCGCGCTGGCCCGGCGCATCCGCGAGCGCTGCGCGGCGCGCGGGCTGGACGTCGAACACGCGCCCGATCCGCAGGCCGCCAGCACGGCCGCTCCCTGCGCCCACCCGCGGGAGATGGTCCTGATTGTCTGGAATGGCGACGTATGGCCGTGCGCCATGTGGAAGGAAGAGGCGCTGGGCAACGTCTTCCGCCAGGATTTCTGGGATATCTGGAATTGCGAGCGATACCGGCAGCTGCGCGAGTCCGTGGCAGCCGATTGCGCGCCGGCGCCATGCCGTCAATGCGACCGATGGGGACAGGACACGCTGGCATGATGATCACCTTCGGCGTCAATGAAACGCGATGGCTGGGGCCGGGATGGCACGAGCGCGAGAGCGGCCCCGGCGAAATGATCTATCGATACACGTCCGCCTGCGCCGCAATGAAGCTGGACCCCGCCTGGGCCGGGGGACGGGTGGGGTGGGTCCTGACGGCGCCCGTCAACGCCGTCGGACGGTCCATGACGCTGGAACTGCGGTTCAAGGACCGCGCGCCGAACGCCGCGACGGCATCAGACCGGGCCGACGAACCGGACAGACCGCACGGATCATCGAATGCGCCACGCGACATGGGCGACGCGGGACCAGCGGACGGGCAGGCCACGCGCATCGTGCTGGCGGACGAACGCTGGCGCCTGGTCTGGGTCACGCTGCCCGCGCGCCTGGCGCCGGGCGCGGCGCTCGAAGCGCGAATCACGCCGGTCTTTGTGCCCGATCTCGTCCTGCGCAACGGCGACCACCGCCAGATCGGCCTGCGCGTGGCCGCGTTCCGCATCGAAATGACCGGAGGAGCGGCTGGTTCATGATCGACATCGAGAATCTCGGCAAACAGTTCGACGGCAAGATGGCCGTGCGCGATCTGAATCTGAAGATCGCGCCACGGGAGCTGTTCTGCTTTCTGGGGCCCAATGGCGCGGGCAAGACCACGACGATCAAGATGCTGACGGGACTGCTGCGCCCGACGACGGGGCGGGCGCTCATCGGCGGGTATGACATCCAGACCCATCCGGTCGAGGCCAAACGCCAGATCGGCTACGTCCCCGACCATCCCTATCTCTATGAGAAGCTCAGCGGGCGCGACTTTTATCATTTCGTGGGGGATATGTTCCACGTGCCACGTGAAACACAGGACCGGCGCATGGCCGAGTTGTTCGAGTTGCTCCTGCTGACCGAATCGATTGACGACTACATCGAAAACTACTCGCACGGGATGCGCCAGAAGCTGGTCATCTCGGTGGCGCTGATGCGCGAGCCCGGCGTCATCATCATCGACGAGCCGATGGTCGGGCTCGATCCGCGCAGCGCGCACATCGTCAAGCGCCTGCTGCGCGAGCAGACCCGGCGCGGCGCCAGCGTCTTCCTCTCGACCCACACGCTGTCGGTGGCCGAGGAGGTGGCCGACCGCATCGGCATCATCAACCGGGGCGAGTTGATCTTCCTGGGCACGGTCGAGCAGCTGCGCCAGAGCGCCGGCGCCGGCGGCCGGGGCGATCTGGAGGATCTGTTCCTGAAACTGACCAGCAGCGAGGGTGAGGCTTGACACCCGAAGCCCACCGGGCGTTCATCATTCTCATGGACCAAAACCGCGCCCAAAGGCCTGCCATGCGCATGAGAATGCCGTCCAAGACAATCGAGGGCTTCGCAGAAGGCAAGGTCGGCTGAACGTCTTCGCGGCTATTCAATCGACGGCGCTTCCTGCGCGGGAGGGCCGGCAGGCAAAGCGGCGTCGCGAAACCGCCGCTGGCCTCCGCACTCCCAATCGCGGGCGCGGGCGGGCCCCGGAGGCGCAAAAAGCAATTGACTGGCCCTTGGGATGGCCTGATACCATTGGCCTTGGAGAATGAACAGGCGCGCGCCGGCTGCCCTGCAGGGCCGGATCACATCCCGCGCGAAGCGGCGCCGGAATTATTTCGCGGTGAACGCTGAGAAACAAACCGGGCCGGGATGGCGTCTAATCGTTCGTAGCCCCACAGACCAGATGGAAGGATCACGATGACGGCAGGGCCGTCGCGTTTCGCGGAATCCAGACCGAATCCTGCCCGTTCACGGGCCATTTCACTTCGGAGGCGAGCAATGCTTGCAGCAAGCGCACACTTCATGAGACCGCGCGCGGGGACAGCCCTGGCTGTCCTCATTCTGACGCTGGCGACGGCGCCCTCGTGGGCCACGACGCTGTATGTCGATGCGGCGCGCGGGTCGGAGTCCGGCGTGCCCGGCGACTACAATCGGCCCTGGGCGTCGGTCTCGCGGGCCGTTGAGGACCTGCGCCTGTTCGACGTCGATCCCAATCCCGACGTGATCCGCATCGCGCCCGGAGATTACAGCGATAATCGTTCGTCCGGATACAACGAGACCTATCCCATCCGCCTGAATGAATTGAAGACGGCGCCGGGCTATGATGTGACATTGATTGGATGGGTGGGGGGCGACAGTGGTTTTCCGGCCCGGCCCAGCGACGTCCTTATCGCAGCCACCGACGACGTGCCGGCGCCCGAAGACACCATGATTGTCGTCTCCCGCGGCATCGCGCGGTTCGCCAACATGACCGTGCGTGGACCGGGCAAGAACGCGGCGCCGGGAAAAACGGTGCGCGGCTTCACCATCGGGCCGCCGATTCCGGGAACCTTCGCGCAGACCTATTTTGACAATCTGGTCATTGAGGAGCAATCGCTCGAAGGGATTCTGTTGCGCGAGGGGGGGTCGCTGGATGGCTTCCGCTATGTGACCGTCCATGACAACGGCCTCGACGGGATTGGGACGGACGTCGTTATAACGGAAACCCGGCCCGGCTTCACCGCCAATATCGAAAACTCCCTGTTCCTTCGCAACGGATACAACGGGGTCCATATTCGCGGCAGTTTGTATGGGTATCTATTGAATTCGTCCTTCTGGGGAAATGGCTACAATGGCTTGTGGGCCGAATTGGTTTTAAGTATTCGGGGCACGGGTATTTTGTTCAGTTCGCCCATCAAGGGATGTTCGTTCAGTTATAATGGCGTGGATGGCATCCTGGCCTATGGCGTTGTGTGTGAAGGCGAGTTTTCGGACTGTTCCTTTATTGGCAATGGATTCAGCGGGCTGTTTTGCGCTACATACACCGCGGCTGGAGAAAACATCAATCGCAGCCTGTTCTCAGACAATCGCAATGGGGGGGGGCTGTATGTCGGAGGCCTGATCGGCGGCGTTCAAAACAGCACGTTCCGTTCCAACACCATAAACCCCCAGCGCGACTACAGTCACTGGCAGGAAACCGAACCAGAATTGTATCCTCTGGTGTTCGCCGCCTATGACGCGCGCACGCGGATGGGCGCCACGATGCGAAGGGACCGGCTGGGGCTGGAGATTTATGATTGCGCCTACGCGGCCAATTTTCCTCCCAACCCGCAGGGGCCGATACCTCCAGCGCAATTGGGACTGACGGATTCCAAGCGCGTCCTGGGCGTCAACGCGGCGGCCGGTAGCATCTATAACGATGGCGTCTGGGAACCGCGCCTGTATGTAGTGACTGCCGGGCCGAGCGCTGAAACGGTATATAGTCCCTATCCCGAAATCCAGGAAGGGATGGATGACTTCTGGGATATTTGGATTCCCGAAGAGTTGACCTTTACGCCGCCCACAGGCGGCACAGTCTCCATGCCGCCTTGGTTCCTTGAGACGCGCACCAATGTCATCGGCCGCGATCGCGATGACGTTTTGCGCAGTGGAAAGCTGACCCGCGGAGGGACCGCGACCACGGTGACCTTGGAAGGAGAGGTCCAAGGGCCGGCGGATTTGTATTTCTCCTGGCGGATCAACGCGCAGAGTGGCGACCAGTTGGGGCTTTACATTGATGGCGACCAGGCGCCGGATCTGGCCATCAGCGGCCAGACTGAATGGGCGGAGGTCACCTATTCGCTCGGAAACGGCAATCATACGATACAGTGGATTTACAAGATCGCTGCCAACAAAGCCAACGATACACAAGACGCCGCTTACTTGGATCGCGTGGCGATTGACACGGAGGGGCCCCATTTGCAGGTCTATGACATCTCAAATCCCGCATCGCCGGCTTTGCTGGGAGAGGCCGAAGTGGCCAAGCCCGGCGTCGCTGCGAGCGGGCCAATCTACAGCCAGTTTGCGCCCTATCTGGCGGTCAATGAATTGAAAAACCGGGTTTACGTCATCCCCCCTCAAGGGTTTATGCAGATTTACAGCGCCTTGGATGGCTTTCCTTATACCGATCTGGATCCGGATACTCCCTTCCCCTACGACACGATTAACATCGGCGGCAATTTTGGCAACGACTATGTTCAAGTGTCTGGCGACTGGGAGCGCAATATCCTGTATGTCCTGAATCACAAGGACAACCGCGTCAGTCTTTTTGACATTCAGGACCTGGCCAATCCTCAACGCTATTGGACATACAGCCGCCGGGCGGACACCGTCTCGATGCAGGCGGATCCGATGCGCAGCATGATCTATATTCTCGACCGGGAAGGGTCCCAGTATTATCTGAATATCTTTAACGCCGTTGACCCTCGCAATCCTTTGCAGCTGCTGGATGATCCGCGTCCGGGCAGCAACCTTTTCCTGTTCCATTATGATGGCCCTGTCCGCCAGCTGCTTGTCCAGGACCTGGGCGGTTTTGACGTGTCTCATTGGGATGTTTCGGACCCAACCACATCGCCCCTTACGATCAGCGATGGGCGCGCCCCCACATCGCTTTACGGCATCTACGACGCCGGCCGGCAGATGATCTTCGGCGATGGATTTTATCACTGCAACCAGCATGGCTCCGGAATTGACGCCGCGTTCGTTAACGGCGCCGTGGAAAACAACCTGTTCCTCGAAACCCGCACGAACAACCTGCCTTTGACGCCCGTGGTGCGCATCGGGTCATCCCAAGACATGGCGGCGGAGGCGCAAATCTATCACAACGTCTTCTGGAACAACCGCCGCGACCTGGCCGTGACACCCGGTTTTGGTTTCCAGGTTGGGGCGGCCATCGCCAACAATGTGTTTGCGTCGGACTGGGCTATTCCAGGCGGCGTCGGCATCATCGACGGTGAATACGACGACAATTTCTATGCCTACGCCAACCTTTTCTTCAACCGAGAAGTGCCCTTGTATAATGGCGGGTATGCGTTTGATCTCAATCGCGCTGACTACTACTATCCACAGGGTCCACCGGCTCATTTCCTCTATAATCGCGAGAACCAGCCGGGGTTTGCCAATCCGGCGATTGGCGACTTCCATCCCGCGTCCACTTCATCCACCGTGGTCAACCGCGGCCGCTATGCGGATGAAACGGGCCTGACGGCATGGGCGCTGCCGTTGCTGGATCGCGATGGCCGAACCCGCAGCGGCTCTCTGGCCGAAGGCGACCGCCCGGACATCGGCGTCTTTGAGTATGCCGAATCCTCCAACCAGCCGCCGCAGCTCGAAGCGCTGCCCGACATCGTGGTCCCGATGTCGCAGAACTTCGTGCAGGTGCCGTTTGCGGTGAGCGATGAGACGCCGCCGGCGCTGATTGACTTCCAGGTCAGTTCCACTAATCCCGACCTGGCGCCGACGACGTCGGTCGCCTTCGTCGGCAGCGGCGAATCGCGCAATCTGGCCCTGGCGCTGAATGAGGGCGCGACGGGGCGCTCGACGATCCAGATAACGGCCACCGACGAGCAGTCGGCCTCCTCGCAGGTGTCGTTCACGGTTTCGCGGTCATTGCTGATTCCGCGCGCCGAGGTGTTCTATGACGGGGCGTTCATTGAAAACGACCGCGTCGCGGCGGTGGACTTGGGGACGCTGTATCGCTCGGGAACGAACTCGCAGCGCGCGTTCACGGTCTATAACTCCGGCGCCAGCACGCTGACTCTGATCGGACTGGCGGTGACCGGCCCCTACATCGTTATCGAGGACCTCGCGGCGGCGCTGGGACCCGGCGAGGCCGACACGTTCACGATCCGGCGCGTCACAGGGCCCGACGGCTACAACGCCGGCGTGGTGTCGTTCCGCTGCAATGACTATGCGAACAACAAATACTCGTTCCCGATCGCGGCCAACTTTGACAATGTGACGATCACGCAGGAAGTCACCTTTGTCACCAGCGCCTCGACGGTGAACGAGACCGACGCCTCGACGCTGATCTATCTGTCGCTGGCCGATCCGCTGGACCCGACGACCGTGACGGTCAACTACGCCGTCACCGGCGGCAACGCGACCAACGGGATCGACTTCGTGCTGCCGGCCGGCGGAGCGACGGGGCAGCTCGTCCTGAATCCGGGCGAATTCGTCACCTCGTTCCCGGTGACCATTCTCCAGAATCCCGAATTAGAAAACAACGAGACGGTCGAGTTCTCGATCATGAGCGCCATCGGGGCGAATATCGGCGAAACCTCCTACCATACGATGACGATCCTCGACAGCCTGGGCGCGTTGTATGTGACGATGCAGCCGCAGGAGGCCGTTGATGACGGCGCGCAGTGGAGCCTGGACGACGGGGCGACGTGGAACGCCGCTGCGACGTGGCAGGCCGTCGCGCCGGGAGACTACGTCGTGACGTTCCGTTCGATTCCCGGCTGGGACACGCCGACGACCGCGGCCGCGACGGTCTTTCCCGGTCTGGTCACGCACGTCGAGGGCATCTATCAGATGAACGACACCGGCCAGGTCACGGTCAATATCACGCCGGCCGAAGCGGTGACCGCCGGCGCGGCCTGGAGTCTGGACAACGGCCTGACGTGGAACAACAGCGGGGCGACGGTTCTGGCCCCGGCGGGCGTTTATACAATCGTTTTCCGGCCGGTCGAGGACTGGATTGCGCCCGACTCTCAGGACATCACGCTGGCCCGCAAGGACAATCTCGTCCGCCAGGGCGCCTACACGCTGGAGTTCCCGGTCCCGACGGGCGATCCAGTGCAGGACTACGACTTCATCTACAACAACAACCCGCTGAACTTCGCGACGGGGGCCGATGTGAAGGTTCCTGAGATACCGGACGGCAACGGCAAACTGACCATCCGCCTGAAGAAGGCGCTGAAGTCGGCCGGCATTGCGGGCCGTCCGCTGGGCACGGTTTCGACCAGCGGGTCGCTGACGCTGACCTCGGACGCGACGATGAACAAGCTGTTCGTCGATCAGCAGTTGAAGAACTACACGGCCAAGATGGGCAGCTACGCGCGCTCGATCTTCGCGGGCGAGTTGGGCACGGTGAAGATGTCGCCGGCGCCCAATTCGTCGGAACTGGAAGAATACGCCTTCACGCGCATCCGGTCGCGCTCGGCCGTGCCGTTTGACAAGCAGATGCTGACGGCCAATGTGAACCTGACGGGATGCATCCTGACATCGCTGGAGACGCCGAATCAGAAAGCCAGCGTCAAGGTGTCGTCGAAGAAATACACGGTCAAGGGCGCGGGAACACAATATATCGCCTTCGGCCAGATTGGTCCGAAAGTGGACGCCGGCGGCGGGTTCCTCGTCAATGACTCGATCGTGAAGGCGGCGGAGCTGCCGCTGGTCAAGGTGACGGGGGGATCGATCCTGCCGGCGCAGATTGAGGCGACGCGCAACACGACGGCGGCCTCGCAGATGCAGGCCAACGCCGTACATTACACGGTCAAGACTAATGTGGGAACCTACAGCCGGGCGCGGCGGGCCAACTTTGAACCCGGCAGCGTGCTGTCGTGGGCCAAGTCGCTGAAGATCACGGCCAAGGGCGGGAACGTTCTGGCGCCGTGGCAGACGGCGACGCCGATGGAAGTGGCCGGCGCGCACCAGGTGTCGGTGTCGGCCAAGTTCTTCCGCTACGTGGAAAAGAACAGCGGCGTGCCCATCCTGCTGGGCGGCTACATTGGCCCCGAACCGCAGGTGGCGCCGTCGTTTGGCGAAATCCTCAACGGGACGCAGACGCCGCAGCTGATCATCATCTCCGGGTTCATCCGCAGCGCAAAGTCGGGCGAAGGCGACATCGTGCTGCTCAGCGGCGACTACGGCGTGGACGGCCTGTTCGTCGCGGGCGCCAAGTCCGCGTCGGACTTCTCGCCGACATGCTTCGACTTCATCCGCAAAATCCAGACCAAACCGCCGACGTTCAAGAACCTGCCGCTGGGTCTGCCGGCCGGCGCGCCCTTCATCCAGGGCCAAGCCCAACGCAATGCCACCAAGGAGATAAAGTTCTCGGGTTCGAAGGCCGTCATGCTGCTGGATTTGAACTGCGTGAAGCCGCCTTCGACGCCGACGCCGACGCCGGTTGTCACGCCCACACCGTCGGCCACGCCAACGCCCATCGTCACGCCAACGCCGGTGGCCACGCCGACGCCGACGCCGGTCGTGACGCCCACGCCTGCGCCTACTGTCACCGCTGTGCCAACGCCGACGCCAACGCCGACGCCCTAGTTGATTGTCCGCGTCGCTCCAGCGAAGACGACCGCCGCCTTTCCTGTTCGGAAAAGCGGCGGTCTGTTTTTGGTGACCTGTTGCGCTTTTCGATGCGCAGACGGGTCCTGGCATGCGCGCGCTCACCATTTGGAGCGCGGCGGCAAGGGCGGTTTCGCGACGCCGCTTTGTGGCGCTCCCGGAGTCAGACTTCTCGATCCATCGAGTTGTCTTCACGGGAGAAATCGGATCGGCGGTTCAAAACGGCGTCGCGAAACCACCCTTGCCGCCGCACGCCAAACTGCCAAGGCGCGTCAACCCGATAATTCGGGTTGACGCGGTCCCGCCTTCGCGACTACTGTTTTTCACACAATTGATGGCACGGCTTCGGTTGCCGCAGGTGTCCCGAAGCGTCGCGTTCCGGCCGAGAGCCGACCGGTCGCCGCGCCGAGGGAGAAAAGGGAAGCGCCGTACGAAACGGCCGCGAACCCGTCACTGTGAGCGGGGACGAGGCCCGGCGAAGTTGCCACTGGCCCGCGAGGGGCTGGGAAGGCGCCGGGCGCAGAGTGATCCGCGAGCCAGGAAACCTGCCTGGGGCAAAGTTCGTTGCGCCTTTTCCGGGTTTGAGAAGGTGGACGAGAGGCGTTCGGCCATGGCCTGCGCGAGGTCGCGCTCGTTGGGGCGCGCCGGCGTCAGGGCTGGTTCGGATGGGTTCCGGACTGATGGCGCAGAACGCCCGGCGAAGGGGTTGCGGCCGCGGTCTTTGCCGCTTTCCTTCCCTCCGCTGATTGTCCTTCCATACCTCGAATCCTAAGAGACAAGACGATCCGCCGACGGCTGGGGCGCGGGGATGCGCCCGTCGTCGGCTGCCGGGGCCGCCGATCATCACACACTCCTTTGGAAAGGGAGGCGCCACACCATGCGTCATCGCTCCGGTTTCACCCTGATCGAACTGTTGATCGTCATTGCGATCATTGCCATTCTGGCTTTGATCGCGATCCCCAACTTCCTCGAAGCCCAGACGCGCGCCAAGGTGACGCGCAGCCTGGCCGACATGCGCTCGCTGGCCGCAGCCATCGAGGCCTACAACGTGGAACACAGCTGGTATCCCGAGCCGGACCAGTGGGCCGATCCGGCGGATTTCCTGTTGTGCCTGACAACGCCGGTGGGATTCATCGGCAACCTGCCGCGCTATGAATGGAGCCCGTGGACGAGCTACCGTCCGCCCACCTGGGCGCCCTATCCGGTTCATTATTACCGCTATGAAAGCCGCGCCTACTGGGAAAAGTCCGTGGCCAACTGGGATCCCGCCTGGGGCTCGCCCATGACGTGGAAAATGTTCGATCCGCGCGAGGCGCACCGGTGGTATCTGGGCGCGGTCGGGCCGGACGGCGTCTTGAACTCGCAGATCGCGGGCGACGCGGGCATCGGCTGCATGCGGCTGGAATACGATCCAACCAATGGGACCATATCCAAGGGCGACATCATCCGAATGGGGCCATAGGGCGCGTTCCCTCCCGCCGAAGGATTGGCGTTGATCGGGCCGCGGCCAACGCCAATGATGGCGGCGTCATGACAGCGCGGCGACACACGCAATCGCACAGCGGCGCCCAGGCTCGGATCGAGGAAGCCCCCGGGGGCGTGACGCTGGTTCTTGAAGGCCGTCTTGACGCCGACTCCACCGGCGCAATCTGGCGGCAGATCGACCGCGCGCTTGGGCACGAACAGGGGCGGACGGGCGCGCTGGTCGTGGAGGCGGCGGCGGTGACGTATTGCGACGGGGCGGGCATCGCTCTGCTGGTGGATTTGCACCGCCGCCAGACCGAAGCCGGAGGACGCTTCGAGCTGCGCGGTCTGGCCGAACGATACGCCTCCCTGCTCGCCCTGTTTGACAAGGCCGGCTACGCGCATCTGGACGTGGCCGAGGCGCGGCAATGGCACCTGACGTCGGACATCGGGATGCACACGGTCCGCCTGTGGCGCGACGTGGCCGTGCTGATCAGTTTCGTGGGCGAACTGACGTTCAGTCTGGCTCAGGCCATATGGCGCCCGCGCAGCCTGCGATGGAAAGACATGTTGCGCGTAATGGAGAGCGCGGGCGTCAACGCGCTGCCCATCGTGGGGCTGATCGGATTTTTAATGGGCCTGATCATGGCCTTTCAGGCCTTTGTCTCGTTCCAGCAGTTCGGTCTGGAAGTCTATGCGGCCGATTTGGTGGCCAAGGGCCTGTCGCGCGAACTGGGCGCGCTGATGACGGCCATCGTGCTGGCGGGGCGGTCCGGCTCGGCGTTTGCCGCCGAGCTGGGGACGATGAAGATCAATGAAGAGATCGACGCGCTGAAGACGATGGCGCTGGAGCCGGTGCGTTTTCTGGTGGCGCCGCGCGTCATCGCCGCCGTTGTGGTGACGCCGTTGCTGACGGTGTTCGCCATTTTCGCGGGCCTCGTGGGTGGCGCGGTGGTTGTCCTGTTGCGATTTCCCCTGGTCACGTTTGTCAATCACGCCCGGGCCGCAATGACGCTGACCGATCTGCTGGGTGGATTGGTCAAGGCGCTGGTGTTTGGATTGCTGGTGGCGGGCATCGGCTGTCTGCGCGGCCTGCGCGCCGGGCAGGGGGCCAGCGCCGTCGGCGCCGCGACGACCAGCGCCGTGGTCAGCGGCATCGTGCTCATCGTCGTGGCGGACGGGGTGTTTGCGGTCATTTATTACGCCTTGGGCATCTGAGCGGGACGCGCGGACCGGCACGGACCGAAACGGTTGGCGCGACCAAACTGCGCGCCCCCAGCCACTTATAACGACGCACGAACCACGTCCATGGCAGACTCTCCGATCATCCGCGTCGAAGGCGTCACCGTCGGCTACGACGGCGTGACGGTCCTTGAGAACGTCAGTTTCGAGGTCAACGCGGGCGAGGTGTTTGTCATCCTTGGCGGTTCGGGCTGCGGCAAGAGCACGCTGCTCAAGCACATGATCGGCCTATACCGCCCATCGTCCGGCCGTATTTTAATCGAGGGTGAGGATATTACCCGCGCCACCGGCCCGCAGTTGGCGCGCATTCAGAGGCGGATCGGCGTCACGTATCAAAGCGGCGCGTTGTTCGGCTCAATGTCGCTGCTGGAGAACGTGCGGCTGCCGCTGGAGGAGTTGACGGATTTGCCAGCCGACGCCATTGACCTGATCGCGCGGATGAAACTCGATCTGGTCGGCCTGACCGGCTACGCGGATCACAAGCCCGCGGAGATCAGCGGCGGGATGAAGAAACGCGCCGCCCTGGCGCGCGCGATGGCCCTGGATCCCCACATCCTGTTCCTGGATGAGCCGTCCGCCGGGCTGGACCCGGTCACCTCGGCGGGCCTGGACCAGCTGATCCTGCGGCTGGCGCGCAGCCTTCACATCACGTTTGTGATCGTCACGCACGAGCTGGCCAGCATCTATGCGGTGGCCGATCGCGTCCTGATGCTGGACAAGCGGGCCCGAGGCGTCATTGCCACCGGAACGCCTGTGGAGCTGCGCGAGCACAGCGACAATCCGTGGGTCCGCAGTTTTTTCCTCCGCGAGGCCGAGAACAGCGCCGTCGCGCCGGCGGGATGACACCCCCCGCGGGGCCGGTTTTCCGTTTGACATCGCCGGAGCGATGCGGAATCTAGCGGGCGCGCCGGTGTTTGATTTTGTGGAGCGCGTCGCCGGCGTTTCGGGCTGACGTCGCGGCCCGTCCATCCCAACGCGGAAACCGTCCATGGACCACCCTTTCACCTATGAAGACATCGCGGGCATGATCGACCATACCTGTCTGGCGCCCAACGCCACGGACGCCGAGCTGGACCGCGAAATCGAGGTCGCGAAAAAATACCGGACGGCCGCTTTCTGCATGAAGCCGTATTACACCGCGGCCGCCGCGCGCGCGCTGGCCGGAAGCGGCGTCCGGGTCTGCACGGTCGTGGGCTTCCCCCACGGAAGCAACCGTCCCTGCGCGCTGGAGGCCGAGGCGCGCTGCGCGTGCAAGGACGGCGCGACCGAGCTGGACATGGTGGTCAACATCGGCAAGGTTCTCAGCGGCGACTGGGACACGGTGGCCGACGGGATTCTGGCCGTCCAGAATGTGGCGCTGGAAAACAAGGCTCTCGTCAAGGTGATCTTCGAGACGTTCTATCTCAACGACGAGCAAAAAATCCGGCTTTGCGAGGTATGCAGCCAGATCGGGGTGGCATTCGTCAAGACCGCGACGGGATTCGCCGGCGGCGGGGCGACGCTGCACGACGTGGAATTAATGCGGCGGAGTTGCCCCCGCGAGGTGGGCGTCAAGGCAGCCGGAGGGATTCGCAGCCTGTATAACGTTTTGCGGTTCCGCGAAGCCGGGGCGACGCGGATCGGGACGTCCGCGGCGGGCGGCATCCTTGAAGAGGTCCGGATGCGGCTGGCGCGCTGGTAGATTGCGGGAGACGCGCTGCGGCGGCGGCCGGCCCCGCGTCGCGGAGGCGGGACGGTCAGTCCTTGGCGTCAAGACAGCGCGGATACGATCCGAGAATCTTGAAAAACTTGCACTGCTCTTCGAGCCGCTTGAGGGCGCGGGCGACCGGTTCGTCCTCGCGATGGCCGAGCATATCGAGGAAGAACAGATATTCCCAGGCCTTGCGCCGGGTCGGGCGCGACTCGATCTGCGTCAGGTTGATTCCCTCGTCGGCGAAGGGTTTGAGCATGTGGAACAGCGCGCCGGCGCGGTCGGGGCCCGAGAAGACGACCGAAGTTTTGTCGCGGCCGGTGCGCTTGCCGTCGGTATGGGCGATGACGAGAAAGCGGGTCTTGTTGTCTTTCACGTCCTCGATGCCGCGGGCGATGATCCTGGCGCCGTAGAGTTCGGCGGCCAGTTCGCTGGCGATGGCGGCGGCGTTTTTTTCCTTCTTGGCGAGCATGACGCCGCGGGCGGTCGAATCGACTTCGATGCGGTCCACGCCGGGCAGGTTTTCGCGCAGCCATCGCTCGCACTGGAGGAACGGCTGGGGATGCGAATAGACACGCTTGACCTTGCTGAGGGGCGTGGCGCCCAGCAGGTTCATGTGGACGGTCATGACGATCTCGGAGCAGACCTTCAGATCGAACTCGGCGAACAGGTCGAGGGTGCTGTA
>Ga0101944_10004780_pt1 | contig 16274 bp, 6 predicted proteins | sample DewCreD2012metaG_FD_75245 | JGI IMG/M metagenome (GOLD analysis project Ga0101944, IMG submission 75245) | Hot spring sediment bacterial and archeal communities from British Columbia, Canada, to study Microbial Dark Matter (Phase II) - Dewar... ...
CGAGCGAACGAACCACGGTCCACGTGTCCTTGCAGCGCGAGGCGCGGGGCGGGAATCTGGCGGCTGGGCCTGGGCGCGGCGGCGGTGGCGCTGCTGGCCGCGGGGCAGACGGCTTGGGCGGATAAGAACTGGAAGCAGGCAGCCGGCAACACCACGTGGGCGACGGGTTCCAACTGGGACGAGGGCACGGCGCCGGCGAACGACTACACCGCAACCGGCGAGATCGCGATCTTCAACAAGGCGAGCTACACACAGCAACCGAATGCCGGGACCACCGGCATCAAGGGCATTTCGGTGGGCGGTTCCAGCGCGGCGCTTACGATCTCCAGCACCGTGCTGACCATCGGCGCCAGCGGTGTCACCGTTGCCAACGGTGCGGCGGCGCTGACCCTAAACGCGTCGGGCAGCGGCAACGTCACCCTTGGCGACAACCAGACGTGGGTGAACAACTCTGCCAATCTGGTCACGATAAACCGCACGCTGACGCTGGGCAGCTATGCCTTGACGTTTGACGGCACTGGCAACTTCACCCACTCCAGCGCTGGGGGAAACATCACCGGCACCGGCGGCTCTCTGGTGCTTGCCGGCACGTTCACCGGCACGCTGACCCTCGCGCGCACGGGTAACAACTTCACCGGCGGCGTGACGATCCGTGGCGGCACGGTCAGTTCGACGGCCGGCGATGCTAACGCGTACGGGTCCGGCACCATCACGGTCGGGCACACAGCCGCCAACGCCAATCCAGCCGTCGTGCTGCTGAGTTCCGCGCAGAACTACGGTAACGCCATCACCGTGACTTCCGCGAGCCAGACGAAGCGTGTCGTGGCCAATGGCGTCAATGCCAACATCAGGGCATCATCGATGAACTACACGATTGAAGGAGACGTGTCCTTTGAAACCAGCACCTCCAGCTTCACGCTGGGTCTGGGGGATACCGGCGCCGGTACATGGACGGGGGCCGGCAAGATCACGGTGGCCGGTCCCGGCATCATTGCCATCGGTGGCGGACAGTCCTCATTCTCCAGCGCCTTCGACGTCACAGGTGGAACGCTCAAACTGAACAGCGGCAGCGGCCCGTTCACGGCGAACAACGTGATGGCGGTCGGCTCCGGCGGAAAGTTCGACATCAACAGCGGAAATGCAACGGTGGCTGGGCTCAACGATATCAGCGGCGCGGGCGGCATCATCACCAATTCCAGCACATCGGCCCGCACGCTCACGCTTGGGGGCAGCGGCAGCTACTCGTTCTCGGGGAAGATTCAACCGGATGCGGCGAATCCGTCGCGCATTGCGCTCACCACCTCGGGCAGCGGCACGCACGAGCTGAAAGGGGCGAGCACGTACACTGGCAACACGAGCGTCGGCGGCACGAGCACGCTGCTGGTGAACAGCCCGGGCAGCCTGGCGGCGACGGCGGTGACGGTCGGCAGCGGGGCGACCTTCGGCGGCACGGGGGCCGCAGGCGGCAACGTGACCTACAACTCCGGCGGACTGGCGAAGTTCTACAAGACTACCGGCTCGGCGGACACGCCGCTGGCGGTTACCGGCACGCTCACGTTCAACAGCACGGTCGTGACGGTGGAAGTGCTGGGATCGCCGCTGGGGAACGGGACGTACACGATCGCCACGGCGACGAGCATCCCGAACTCGCCGAATTCGACGCCCACCATCACGGGGCAGGGCCTCGGCACCGGCGGATCGGCGAGTCTGGCGGTGGTCGGCGGCAACACCCTTCAAATGACCGTCACCGGCGTGATCGGCGGCTCTGCCCCCGCGGCCACGAACGATGTGGCCACGACCGCGGAGGACACCCCGATCACGATCAACGTGACGACGAACGATGCCGGCTTCGACGTCCCGATTGACAGCGTGGTGACGGGCGCCTGGGGCTCGGCGCTGAGCATCGACAGCGGCACCAACGTGATCTACACGCCCGCCGCCAACTCCAACGGCGTGGAAACCTTCCAGTACGTCCTTTCCAATGCCTACGGCAAGGCCACGGGCACCGTGAGCGTGACGGTGTCGGCGGTGAACGACCCGCCCGTGGCGAACGACGACAGCATGAACGTGCAGCAGGATGAGCTCGGCACGAACTACGTGCTGGTCAACGACACGGACGTGGAGAACGACACGCTGCAGATTACCGCCGTCACCCAGGGCACAAACGGCGGAACCGTCGCGTACACGGCGAGCTACGTGACCTACTCCAACAGCGCGGCGGGCGCCGACAGCTTCACCTACGAGGTCAGCGATGGCAACGGCGGGCTGGCGACCGGGACCGTGAACGTCACCGTGACATCGGCCAGCGCCCCTCCCCTGGCCGGGAACGACACGGGGGCCACGCTGGAGGACACGCCGGTCACGAACCAGGTGACCCTCAACGACAGCGGCTTCGACCCGCCGATCGACAGCGTGGTCACGGGCGCGTGGGGCTCGGCGCTAAGCATCGACAGCGGCACCAATGTGATCTACACGCCCGCCGCCAACTCCAACGGCGTGGAGACCTTTCAGTACGTCATCACCAACGCCTACGGCTCGGCCACCGGCACGGTGACCATGACCGTGACGGCGGTCAACGACGCGCCGTCCTTCACGGGCGGAGCGAACCAGACCACCAACGAAGACTGCGGGGCGCAAACGGTCAGCGGCTGGGCCACGGGCATGGACGACGGCGATCCCGAGGCGAGCCAAACGCTGGCGTTCGTGGTTACGAACGACAACAACGGTCTCTTCAGCGTTCAACCGGCGGTGGACGCCGCCAGCGGCGACTTGACTTACACGCCCGCCGCGAACTCGAACGGGACGGCCACCGTGACGGTGACGCTGACCGACGACGGCGGGTCAGCGAACGGCGGCGTGAGCAACTCGGCGCCGCAGCCGTTCACGATCACGGTCAACGCCGTCAATGATCCGCCCGTGGCGGGGAACGACAGCGCGAACGTGTACGCTCTGGAAACCGTGGTCATCAGCGTGCTCACGAACGACACGGACGTCGAGAACGACACGCTGACCGTCACGAACGTCACGCAGGGCGCCAACGGCAGCGTCACCTTCACGGGCACGACCGTGACCTACTCCAACGCCAGCGGCAGCGCGGACACCTTCAGTTATATGATCGGCGACGGCAACGGCGGCTCGGCCACGGGCACGGTGAACGTGACCGTGGTCCCCGTTGCGCTGTACGCCTGGACGGGCACGGTCAGCACAGCTTGGGCGACAGCCGGGAACTGGACCAACAACGCCGCGCCGCCGGACGACCTGACCGGCGGCATCGCCGAGTTCAAGTACGCCACGTATGCCAACCAGCCGCAGATCTCCGGCACGCGAAGCGTCCGCGGGATTGCGGTGGGCGCCGGTAGCGGCGCGCTGACGATCAGCGGCGCATCGACGCCGCAACTGCGGATCGGCGGAGGCGGCATCACGGTGGCCGCCGGAGCGGGCAAGGTGACGGTGTCGAGTCCCATCACCGTTGCCGCCGCGCAGACCTGGACCGTCGACTCGGTGAACACGCAGCTCGTTTCCGGCGCGGTGGCCTTCGACAACGCGTTGAGCATTGACGGCAGCGGGACGGTCACCTTGTCGGCGGCGGGCAGCGGCGCCGGCGGCCTGGCGATCAACCAGGGGACGGTCAACCTGAACAACGCAACGGCTGCGGGCACGGGTGTCATTGTTCTGGGCGGCGGAGCGGGGAGTGTCGCGTTGTGGACCGGCGGCGGAGCGTTGAATCCAACTAACAATCTGGAGGTCAACGCCCAGAGCGGCGGCACGGTCACGATCGGCTCCAACGGGCAAAGCGGCAATCAGAACGTCACCTACAGCGGCTCCGTGACTCTCAACGGGCCCGTGACCCTGACGGACGGCGATGCCAGCACGTCCTATAGCGTCACTTTCAGTGGCGCGTTCAGCGGATCGAGCACCGTCACGGTCAGTTCCGCCGCCGGCGGCCTGGTGAGGCTCAACGGAAACACCACGCCCGGGCAGTTCACGAGTCCGATCGAGGTGACGGGTGGAACCCTGGAGCCGAATGCCACAACGGGTCTGCAGAGCAACGCGATCGCCGTGGGTGCCGGCGCCGCGTTCACGTTCGGCAACAACAGCTTCACGATCGCGGGACTGAACGACGTTGGCGGCGCCGGCGGCACGGTGCAGACGACCAGCGGCTCGACGCGGACCCTGACGCTGGGCGGCAGCGGCGCCTATGCGTTCAGCGGTTCCATTGGCAGCACATACCTTGCCCTCGCCACCTCCGGCGCCGGCACGCACACGCTCTCCGGCACGAACACCTACGGAGGCGCCACGACGGTGGGCGGCACGAGCACGCTGATCGTCAACGGCACGAACAGCGGCAGCGGGGCGGTGGCGGTGAGCGCCGGGGCCACTCTCGGCGGTTCGGGACGAATCGCAGGCAACACGACGTACAGTTCGGGAGCCAAGGCGCTGTTCTACAAAACGACAGGGTCGGCGGACACGCCGCTGCGTTTCGACGGCACGCTGGCCCTCAACGCAAGCAGCAACAACCCGGTGACGGTGGAGATTCTGGGCTCGGCGCTGGGCAACGGCTCGTATGTGCTGGCCACGGCGGCGCCCATCACCGGCGGGGTCACGAACACGCCCAGTTTCACGGGCTTCGGGCACAGCGGAACCAATGCCACGCTGGCCATCAGCGGAGGCACCAACATCGTGCTCACCATCACCGGGGCGCCGGACTTCACGGATCCGAACTGGGTCAGCCCCTTCCCGGACGTGAATCCCACCAACAGCACGGGGTTTACCATCCGGGGGCAGATCGACGAGGTGGGCGCGGCATTCTACGTCGTGCTGACCAACGCCGCCCCGGCGCCGAGTTCAGCCCAGGTGACGAACGCGACGGACGGCGTCGGCAGCCCCGCGTTGACGTCAGGCAGCTTCGCCCTGGCCGCGTACGTGACGGGCCAGGCGGTTGTGAGCGGCCTGTCGCCGAGCACGGACTACGACGTGTACGTGGTGGCGCAGGACATCGCGTCCCCGCCGAACCTGCAGGACTCGCCGGCGAAGCTGGACGTGACGACCCTGCCGCCGGACACGACGCCGCCCGGCTGGGTCGCCCCCTGGCCGTACCTTCAGCCCACCAACAGCGGGGGCTTCACGGTGCGGGCCAAGCTCGACGAGCCCGGGACGGCGTACTACGTCGTGCTGACGAACGAGGCTCCCGCGCCGGGCACGAATCAGGTGAAGAACGGCCAGGACGCCGGCGGCAATCCGGCGCTGAAGACCGGCAGCATCTCCCTGCCGACGGCCAACATCGAAGGCACAGCCAACGTGTCCGGGTTGAACCCATCCACGGCGTACGACGTGTACCTGCTGGCCGAGGACGCCTCGACGAACCTGCAGGGAACGACCGTGAAGTTGGACGTCACCACGCTGCCGCCGTCCAACGAGCTCTATGACGACGCGTCGGCCGGCGACTGGAGCGCGCCGAGTTCCTGGACCAACAACAGCGGATACCCGCAGGCCGGCGACGCCGTCAAGAAGGACACCGCCGTGACAATCGCCGTGACGAGCGACCAGGAATTCGGCGGCACGGGCGCGGCGGCGAGCGCGTTCAGCGCCGGCACGCTCCACATCGGATCGGGCCGGAAGCTGACGCATCTGGCCGGCTCGACGAACGGCTTCAGCGGGACCTTCGTCTTCGCCGGCGCCGGCACGTTCGAGAACGCGGGTCTGTGGGACCACACGGCAGCGGTTTCGATGAACGGCGGCGATGCGGGTTTCACATTCGTCAACGGCGGAACCTACCGCTACCCGGTAAGCGGCGGAGGCGGGACTCCCCGGTTCTACTTGGACAGCGCGGGTGAGGAGTTCAGGAATACCGGCCTGCTCGTCAAGACGGGCGGCACGGCCAACAGTTGGTCTGTGCTGGGCGCCGCGGGCGGCGGCGTGTTCCGCAACGTGGGAGGAACCGTGCGCAGCGATGCCGACATCCTGTATCTGGATAACGAGACGAACGGTCCGGCGTGGGTGATCGACGGCGGCAGCCTGGTGACGACGGGCAACGGCAAGATCGCTTTCTCGGGCAAGTGGTCGCTGATCTCGGCGGCGGCCGTCGGTTCCGGCGTCTCGTTCAAGAACAACGCGGGCAATTCGGCGGAGGATCTCTGGGCGGACAGCGCGGGGCTGACGTTGAACGTGTCCGGAGACGGCTTGGTCGCGGACGTGACACCGAGCCGCACGGCGGGGGTGCGCATGAACGGCGCCGCGGTGACCAACAACGGCGTGTTGAAGACCTTGATCGGCAACGGCCCGCTGAAGTTCTACGGAACGGCAACGCCCAACTTACTCGTGAACAACGGCCAGATTCATGCCCAGGAACTTGGGGTCGCCTTGGGCGATGGAGCGGCCTTGCAGGTTGCGGCGCGGAATGCGGCATCCGGCTATCTCTATCTGACCAACAGCTCCGGCGCGTCGAAGGATCTGCTGACCATCAACAGCGGCTCGTCTCTGACCAACTTCGGCACGATCGTCAAGCAGGGCAGCAATCAGGCGGTGATCCGGGCGACATCCGGCACGTTCGTCAACGAGGGCGTCATCCGCGTCGAACAGGGCGAACTCAACTTCGCCGGCACGTTCACGGCGCTGACGTTGTCGAGCGCCGGGCGGTTTGTTTTCGAACTGGAGGATGCGGCGACGGCGGACGAAAAGGTGACGTTCGGGATGAACGTCGCCGTCAACGGGTTCGTCGACATCATGGACAATGGCATGGACGAGAACACCTGGTACACGGTGATCAGCACGACCGGCACGCTGACCGACAACGGGATTGCCATGGGAACGCTCTCGTCGGCAAACCGGCGGGCGGTGCTGCGGGTCGTCACGGGCGCCAACGGGCACGTGGATGTCTACGTGCGACCTGTTGGCACGGTCATGCAGTTCCGGTGACGGTCCTCCGGGAAGGGGTAAGCCTATGAAAGGCAGATGCGGATGGATGGCGTGTCTGGGGGCGGCGGCGCTGTGCGGTGGAAATCTTCGCGCCGAGCTGCTGATCTACGAGGGCTTCGATTACCCGCCTGGCACGGTCGGCAGCAACATGACCGGCGGCGTCAACTTGCGCACGAGTTGGGGGACGTTGGACAGCTCCAACACAACGGCGCAAGCCGGCAGCCTGACCTACGACGGCGGCAGCGGCGCGTTCATGCTCGCGACCAACGGCAACCACCTGAAGCGCGCGAAAGTCGACGCCTGGTGGGGGGAGCGCTGGATCGCACGCCAGTTCGACAACACGCATCCGCTCTATCCCTACTCGTCGGGCGGCAACACCGTTGGCAATGACGGCACGATGCTTTGGGTGAGTTTCCTGTACCGGCACGACGGCGACCCGGCCGCCGACCGCGCCGCGTTCCGGATCGGACCGCTGTTCGTGGGCCGGCCGTTCAATGCGAACGGCAAGTTCGGGATGACTCTGAACGAAGGCGGCACGTTCTACGACTCGGGCCTGACGATCGTATCGGGGCAAACCTGCCTGGCCACGCTGAAGTTCGAGTTCGGGGCGGGGAATGCGGATGCGGTCAGCCTGTGGGTCAACCCGTCGCTGAACAAAGAGGAGCCGGACGGCGCTTACACCAACCGCATCAGCGGAGCGGACCTGTCCTGGGGTTTCTTCGGCGGCTGCGGGAAGAGCATGTCCGTCGACGAGCTGCGGGTGGGCGAGAGCTTCAGGGACGTGGTCCCAGCCGAGAGAATCCGGCTGGAGAATGGCATGGTTCTGGTCGTGCGGTAGTCGCGCCAACGTCTTCTTCCCTGCGGGGGCAAGATCGGGCGCCGGATGGGAGGTGTTGTGTCTTTCAGAACGGCTGTGACAGGGATTCTCTGTGCTTTCGTGGCGGCGCGAGGCGCGGCGGCAGTGGACTTCTACGTCGCCACGAACGGTTCGGACACCAATAGCGGGACGAGCGCGGAATCGCCGTTCCGCACGATCCAGAAGGCGGCCGAGGGGATGAAGGCCGATGACACCTGCCACGTGCGGGCTGGCGTTTACCGCGAAACGGTCCGCCCCGCCGCGTCCGGCCTGCCGGACGCGCCGCTCGTGTTTCAGCCGCTGGCGGGCGAATCCGTCACGATCGCCGGCACCGACCCGATTGACGGATGGCGCCGTGACGAGAGCGGCGTCTACAGGGCGAAAGTCCCCTGGACGTTCCGATCCGCCCACAACCAGAGCGACCAGGTGTTCGTGGACGGGCGGATGGTCCACTTGGCGCGCTGGCCCAACACGGGGCCGGACGTGTCGCTCCCCGCCAAGTCGCGCATGACGCGGGTGCTGAGCAAGACGCGCGACAAGGCGACGAACTGGACGACGGGGGTGTTCGAGGACGACGCGCTGGAGGGGATGCCCGACGGGACGCTGACGGGCGCCGAGATCTTCGTGCAACCGAACCGGGGAGCGTGGAGTTGGGCCTTCTCGGGCACGGTCACCGGGCAGAAGGGCAAGCAGGTCACGTTTCGCTCGCGCAACGACTGCGGAAAGGACGGCAACGCGAACGTCTATCCGGTGGGTTCACGCTACTACGTGTTCAACAAGCGCGCGTTGCTGGACGCGGACGGGGAGTGGTTCTGGGACAAAGCCGATGGCGTTCTGTACCTGCGGCCGCCGCCGGGTGTTGACCTGAACGCCACCGTCGTGGAGGCGAAGCGACGGGAATTCGCCTTCGATCTTGATGAGCGAAGCTACATCACGATCCGGGGCTTCGCGCTGTTCGCCTGCTCCGTTACCACCGACCGGCAGGCGGGCGGGGAAGCGCGCGAAGCGGCGCTCGTGATTCCGCTCGATCGGGCGGAGGCGATCGAGTCCCAAGAGGATGTGATCCTCGCGTCCCAGGAAGACTTCGATGCGCTTTTCGCAGAGGCGCTCCAGCTCGCCGATCACGCCCCGCGGGAGCGGGTTGGCCACCGCGATGCAGACCACGTCCTTGGCTTCCTCGATCGGCACGAACTCGTGGCCGCTCATGGTGGAATAGGGGAAGATGCCCCCCAGGGGCGCGATCGTGTCCAGGCTGGACAGGTCGGCCACGGGCAGTCCCGATTGCAGCGCCAGCGCGCGGCACAGCTCGTCCGGCTTGACCAGACCCGACTGGAGCAGGTAGCGGCCGAGACGCTGCCGGCATTCGCGGGAACGGTGGACGGCCTCCTCCACTTCCTTTTCGGACATGATGCCCATCTGCACCAGCACTTCGCCGACCCGCTTGCCCTGAAAAGGATTCTTCCACATGGCTGTGCCCCCGCCTCCGTTGGGACCCGACGGGCGTTCGGCGCCGCCATTCGGCACGGCGACTTGCGAGGACCCTTTGACGAGCGCCTTGCGCTGTTCGGCATTGAGCGGCACGATCTGGTCGGCCATCTGAGCGGCCTGGGTCCGGGCGCCCACGAGGTAGCGCGCGCTCTGCGAGGCCTTTTCCGGCTTGAACGCCTCGCGCACCTTGCCCGCCGCCACGGCCACCATGATCTGGCCCAGGATCCGCTGCTGCTCCACGCTCAGCTGGAGGAATTTCAGACCCACCTCGACCTTCCCGTCCGGAATCGGTTCGACCGTCCGCAGTTCGGCCTCCACGGGAAAATCGTTCAGGAACGGCGGAAAATGAATCTCGATGTTCAGGACGCGGTCCGGTTCGACGATGCGGCTCCAAGCGTCGATCTCCTCGCTTTTCAACGCCGACAGCGGAAGCAGGCAGCGACAGCCGCCCTGGCTCAGGTCCAGGAGCATGCACGACACCGTGGGCGCCCCGCTGTACCGCAGGAACACCTGCCCGTTCTGGATCCTGAGGCGAACCGACGTCCGGAATCGATCGCTATGGCGCATGGTGAAAGACTCTCGCTCTTCCGATAGCCTACCTTACGGCAGGGCCTTTCTCAACGTCGTGCATCCCGGGTGCGCTGAGTACCGCGCCGCGGAAGTTCCAGACCCATGGCGCCGCGCCTGCGGGCCCGGCTCTTCGTTGCTCGCTCGTCACCGATCTCCTCCGGATAGGCTCCTCGCTCGCGCCTCGATCCGGACCTGCATCCGCGGCGCACGAGGTCGGTAACTTCCGCGGCACGGTACTGAGGTCCGTACGCGACTCTTGCCATGCCGGAGGGCACGGTTAGCGTAGGCGGATCGAACCGGAAGCCCCCAAGCCAAGGAGCCGCCCATGTCCAGCCCTTCCGCCGAGCGCGTCTTTCCGGGTGCCGACGAACGGACGCCTTCGCGCGCCCAGTACTTTTCCTGGATCAACAACACCAACGAAGGCGCGACCGACGCGCAGACGCGCGCGAACCTCGAATTCTTCCGCTGGCTGCACGACGAATACGGCATGGTCCTGGATATCTATGCCTTCGACGCGGGAGCCGTCGACGGAGCGGGATTCTACGGTTCGACCGATTCGGAACGCTTCCGCCGCCAGTTTCCGCAAGGGTTCGGCCCGCTGGCCGGATTGGCCCAGGCCTGTGGCGCGCGGCTGGGCCTCTGGGGCGGGCCCGACGGGTTCGGCGAATCGCCGGAAGACGAGGCGAAGCGCATCGAACAGATGGTCGGTCTCTGCCGCGATCACCGCTTCGCGCTTTTCAAGTTCGATGCGGTCTGCGGCGGTCTGCGCCCCGAGAAACAGGAAGCCTTCGTCCGGCAGATGACCGAATGCCGCAAACACTGCCCCGACCTGATCCTGCTCAACCACCGCCTGGAACTCGGCCAGGGCCTGCCGCACGCGACGACGTTCCTCTGGGAAGGCGCCGAGACCTACATCGACGTCCACATGGTCAACACGACGCCGGCCACGCACAACCGCGCCTGCGCCCTGCACCGCGGACTGGTCCCCGGGCTGAAACGCCTCTGCGAAGACCACGGCGTCTGCCTTTCGTCCTGCCTGGATTTCTGGGACGACGACCTGATCCTGCAGGCCTTCAACCGCTGCCTGATCCTGGCCCCCGAGATCTACGGCAACCCGTGGCTGCTGCGCGACGACGAGTTCCCCCGGCTGGCGCGCATCTACAACCTGCACCGCCGCCACCGCGACCTGCTCGTCGACGGCATGACGCTGGACGAAGAACGTTACGGTCCGCTGGCCGTATCGCGCGGCGACACCGAAACGCGCCTGGTCACCTTGCGGAACCTATCCTGGAACCCCCTGCGCCGCCGGATCTCGCTCGACGACTCCATCGGCCTGGGCCCCGGCGTCGGCACGCTCGAAGTCCGCCAGTTCCACCCCTGCGAACGGATCCTGGGCAGCTTCCCATATGGCGCCGAGGTCGAGATCGAGGTCCATCCCTTCCGCGCCGCCCTGCTGCGGGTCACGCGCAAGCCCTGCGACGAGCCGGCGGTGGAAGGCTGCGCCTACGAAGTGGTCCGCAACGTGCCCGGAAAACCGCTCGTCATCCGCCTGCTCGGCACTCCCGGAACGGGCGCCCGCGTGCGCCTCCACGTGCCGGGCCGCCACATCGTTCGCGCCACCCTGGACGGCTTGGAGGCGCCCGCCCTGCTGCGCGAAGGCACCGTGCCGATCTCGTTCCCCGGCCCGAAACCCGCACAGCCGTGGCATCGCAAACTCGGAGACCTGGCCGAAACGCCGGTGCCGACCGATGCCGAAGCGCTCTACGAAGCCACCTGCTTCGCCGCCGACAACAACGCCCTGGAAGTCCGCGAACTGCAGCGCTCCGGTCCCTCGGCCATACCCGAAGTCAACGCCGCGCGCGAGGCGTTCTTCGGACAACCGGCTTTCCGCCAACGGCACCTGTGGGATGCGGCTCTCTTCGACGACGATCCCGAAACGGGGCTGGCCGTCAGCCGCCGGTGGACCTGGGCCGACATGCGCGTCCGGCAAAATGCCTTCCGCCTGGACTTCGGCCGCGCGACCGCCATCGACCATCTCCGCCTCGAATGCGGCGGCCCGTACTTCGTCCAACCGCTGAAATGGCAGGAAGCCGTCGGCGGCTCGGTTTCGAACGACCTCCGCCAATGGCAGCGCGTGCGCTTCTTCGTCACCGGCGACATCGAAGGCCCGCTGCCGGACACGCCCATCCGCTATCTGCGCCTCGACGCCTGTCCGGATCTGATCCGCGAAGTCCGCGGCTACCATCGAGGCCGCGCTTTGAATCGCGCCGGTTGGCGCGCGTCGAATCTCTTCGCCACCTACAGCAGCGCTCCGGCCATCCAGGCCTGGTCGCTCAAGTTTCGCCTCGAAGAAACGGTCCCCGGCGCCTACCTGGCCCTGGCCGTCCACGGCGACTTCGGCGCCGAGCTGGTCACGGCCGCCCTCCGCGCGGACACGCGGCTCATCGGCGCGCCGCGGCGCAGTCCCTCCTTCCCCTGCAACCCGTGGGAGTGCCCGGTACGCCGAACCGGCGGCAACTACACCTACTACTTCCCGGTTTCGCCCGGGATGGTGAACTGCCCGCTGGAAGCCGTCGTGCTGCTGCTGAAAGGCGGCAAACCGGACGTCCGCCCGGAACTGTGGGCGACGGCGTATCCGGAGCCGTTTGCCTCAAGAGAACTGGTGTTGGACGGCTGAGTACCGCACCGAACGACGAACACCACCGCCACTATCGAATCCCGACGCCCATTCCCTCTCGTCCTGGCGCCCGTGGCGTCTGGGCGGTTCACAGTCGTTGTCGTTTCCGTCTCTGGCGGTCACGTGAGCGCCAGGACGGCTTTCATCGCATGCGTCCCGCCCGGAGGCAGCGTCACGGCGCCGGGACCGACATTGGCGGTTTCGATGCAGACCATGCCTTTCCATTCGCCATCGCCGAAGTCGGGCATCGCCTTCGCCTTGGCCTTGTGCGGGTTCCAGACGACGGTGTTGACGGAATTCTCCTTGGCGACGGCGATGCGGCGCTCCAGCTTGGAGTCGATCAGTTCGCAGGCGGAACGCGTGTCGAGGTAGACGCGGTCGGTTTCACCTGCGAAGACCACCTCTTCCGCCTCCTGCGTACAGACCTTCATGGCCTGCATCTTGTCGACGTACTTCGCGCCGGCAAGGCCCCGGATGCGGGCGTCCCAGATGTCGCCGGTGACCAGGTAGGTGTGCAGCGCCTCCTCGAACGTGAAGGGGGCCTGCCCCGGGTTGTGGACCGCCAGTTCCATCTCCAGTTCCGCGCCCACCGTTACGGCGAAGGTCAGCTCGAATGGGTGCGGAAAGACCTTGAGCAACCCGGCGGCCGGGCTGGTCCGGACCTCCGCCGGCGTCAGCGCGAGTTGCACCTGCGTCCGGCCGCCAGGAAGCTGAGCCGTCTTCGTCAGTTTCCACTCGACCAGCCGCGCGAAGCCGTGGCCGGGCAGCTTGGGGTCGCCCGCGTGGGGACCGAACCACGGCCAGCAGATCGGCACGCCGCCGCGGATCGGTTTGCCCGCCTCGAACCAGCTCCAATCGCTCATCCACAGCACCGGTCCTTTGCCCTTGGGTTGGAAGTGCGTGACGTGAGCGCCATGCAGATAGACGGTGGCCGAAGCGTGTTCGTTCCGGATCACGACCGAGGGCAGAGACCCGCGGCCCGCCTCAAGGGCCAGCACGCCTTTGATGGCAAAGCGCGCGTTGTCGTTCTCGATGCGCTGGGTGGCCGAGTCGTGGGGTTTCATGGTTTCACCTCTGGCGAAAATGCGAGGCATGGAACGTCTGGGAAGTAAGGGAAGGTACAGGAGAAGCGAGCCAGGAAACAGGCGTGATGGAAAGCCATCGACGTTTCCCGGAACCGTGAGCTTGCCGAACGGAAAACAGCATCCCTGTCCCCTGATCCCGCCCCCTGCTCCCTGCCGTTTGGCGCCCGTGGCGTCTTGGCGGTCGCAGCCGTTGCCGTCACTTCTTCTGGCGGTCCGCGACGGCCTGGGCCTTCAGACAGAGTTCCGCCGCCTTGAAGGCATGCTCCTGCGTCATCGCTTCTTCGGTACGGTTCAGGCAGTCGAGGACCAGCTTGCCGAAGTAGGGGAAACCGACCTTGCCGGCGACATCGAAATACTGTTCGCCCTTCTGGTCGACCAGGAAGACGTGATCGCCGCCCTTGCTGCGCGCGATGTCGATGTACTTGCGCACCTCGATCGTGCCTTCCGTACCCATCACGATCAGGCGGCCGTCGCCCCAGGAACCCAGGCCGTTCGGCGTGAACCAGTCGACGCGCATGTAATGACGGGCGCCGTTGTCGGCGAGCAGAATCGATTCGCCGTAGTCCTCCAACTCGGGGTACTGCGGGTTGTTCAGGTTCGCCACGCGCGCATATTCGACCTTGGCATCCTTGGCCCCCGCGAAGGCCAGGAACTGCTCCATCTGATGGCTGCCGATGTCGCAGATGATCCCGCCGTACTTGGCCTTCTCGAAGAACCACTTCGGACGGCTCGGCGCATTCAGGCGATGCGGCGCCAGATTGACGACCTGCAACACGCGACCGATGGCGCCCTTTTTCACCAGGTCCTCGGCAAAGACGGTGCTTTCGACATGAAGCCGCTCGCTGTAGTAGACCATGTATTTCTTCTTGGTCGCCTTGACCTTGGCCTTGGCCTGCTTGAGCTGGTCGAGCGTCGTGAAGGGCGCCTTGTCCGTGAAGTAGTCCTTGCCGGCGTCCATCACGCGCATTCCGAGCGCGCACCGATCGCAGGGAACGGCGGCCGAGGCGACCAGCTTCACCTCCGGGTCCGACAGGATCTCGTCTTCGCTGCGGGCGACTCTGGCCTGCGGGTATTTCTTGACGAACGCTTCGACCTTGGCCGGGTCCGGGTCGTAAACCCATTTGAGCTGCGCGCCGGCTTCGATCAGGCCGTTGGACTGGCCATAGATGTGCCCATGATCGAGCGCGATCGCGGCAAAAACGAACTCGCCGGGCTTGACCACCGCCTGCGACCTGCCTTCAGGTGCGTACATCATGCCATCCGCTTTCTGAGCCATCGTGAGTCCCTTTCATTCCGCAAAGCTCAACCGCCAAACGGCAACGACTTTGACCGCCATGACGCCAAGGGCCCCAACGGCGACTGTGAACCGCCATGACGCCAAGGGCCCCAACGGCGACTGTGAACCGCCATGACGCCGCCAAGACGCTGGGAAGTCCATTGCTTTTGCTATCACCAACGTGCCTGCGAGGCAAACGAACTGTCGAGGATCGGACGCTTGGCCTATCGAAACGCGACAGCCGGCCACCCCCAAGAGCGCCAAGGACGACAAAAGCGGCAAGTCACAGAGAAGAAGACGGGACAAGAAAAAAGCCAGGCTACGGTTTCACCCGATCCGCCTTCTTCCAGAAGGCCTGTCCAACGGGCGTTTCGGCATCGGCGAGCAGCCAGAGCATCCGCGCGATGGAAGCGTTCTGCATCATCTCCTTCGGCGGTTCCTTCTGGAAGATCCCATAGTGGTGCTCGCCGTTCTTCTGCGCGCGCTCCAGCAGGTACGGTTCCCGGGTGAGGCGATGGAGTTCCAGATCCGCTTCGACCAGCAGGTGGGACCATTTGACGTCGTCGCGGTACGCGCCGGTCTTCTTGTTGACGAACCAGTCGGACGCCTTGGCGATGCGCTGGGCCTCGTCCAGATACTCGGCCTTGCCCGTGTGCGCGTACAACCCCTGCAAGGCCCGGATCATCAGCGCGGTGTTGTAGGTCAGCTTGCCGCGCTTCACTTCGCCCGTCGCCACGACCTTGCGGTCCTCGAAGAGGCCGTCCTTGTCCTGCAGGTTGGAGCGCGTCCAGGCCACGAGTTTGGCCGCCCACTCGACGTTTGCGGCGGTATCCTGGAACTTCGCCATGCGCAGGCACCCGTAGGCTGCCGGCGCGTTGATGCAGGTGTTTTTCGTCCCGTCCTTGTGCGCCTCGTGCCACCAGATCCCGCCGCCCAATTGTTCATCCCAGCCGCTCAGGACGAAGCGCAGCGTCTCGGCGGCGCGCGTCAGGAACTTGCGGTCGTCGGTCACCTCGTAGGCTTCCAAGTACGCGATGACCATCCACGCGTTGTCGTCGTAGTACTTGTCGTGCCCGTTGCCCTTGGTGGGCGCCGGCTCGTAACCGGGAATTTCGACCTTGGCGTCCCAGTACCGGTCCATGGACGAGAAGAACCGGTCGAGCACCGGCCGGTAGACATCGGGCTGGTGCCGGACCGCGGCCACGAGGGCCGAGAAGGCGACGCCGTTGGGCCACATGAAATCCACGTTGGCGTCGGCGGTCGAGCGCCTGTACAGCCCGCTCTTCGCGTCCCAGAAGGTCTTTTGCAGATGCCGGGTGACTTCCTGGGCACGCGACAACCACACCGAATCGCCGCCCGTTTGAGCGTCAGCCGCGAAGGCGATCGAGCAGGCGACCACGGCCAGCA
>Ga0101944_10004781_pt1 | contig 16273 bp, 9 predicted proteins | sample DewCreD2012metaG_FD_75245 | JGI IMG/M metagenome (GOLD analysis project Ga0101944, IMG submission 75245) | Hot spring sediment bacterial and archeal communities from British Columbia, Canada, to study Microbial Dark Matter (Phase II) - Dewar... ...
CGATGTTGTCGGTGGAATTGCCGGAAGCGAATTACGGTTTATAACGTCAGGCCTGGGGTTTTCGATAGCGCGGTTTCCCCTCACCCCCTGCCTGCGCCCGCCTGCCGAGCGGTGGGCAGGCCGCGGGCGCGGCAGGCAGGCGTCCCTCTCCCTGGGGGAGAGGGAGACCCGTTCGCCAGTGCTCCAAGTGGTCAAGAGCTGCGGTTTCACCATGCGCCGCCAGCGATGTTTCCCTCTCCCTGGGGGAGAGGGATCAAGGGTGAGGGGAAAAGGTGCCAACGAATACGAAGGGTTTCCGTTGTCAAACAGCGGGCTGACCGATGCTCCTTGCCCCGCCTTTACGCACTGGAAACGTCGAGGAACCAAAATTTCCTTCTCCCAGCCGCAAGCTTCATCTTTGCGGCTCTGCGGCTCTGCGGCTTGGCGTTAAAATTCCCTGCGCCCGCCTGGACTTTCGCCAGCGTCTTGGAGTGCGCCAGTCCTCTGGCGCTTTGGCAATGCTGAGGCGTCCTTCTTGAGCAACGGCTGGCGCACGCCAAGGCCACGCGCCCAGGCAAAGAGGAAAAGGCAGGAAAAATGAAAATACTATGGTCTGGCGCTCCAGTTGGCGCTAACATCCGCCAGTTCGCCGGTGCATGAATATGAAAACGCAAAAGCAGGAGCCTTTGGGCTGCGGCGCGGCCAAGGAACTTTCGCGGCGGGTTTTCCTGGCCCGCGGGGCGATGGCGGCCGGCGCGGCGCTGGCCCCTTGTTTGGCGCCGGCGTCCGCCCTGGGACGGGATGGAAAGGTCGCGCCCAGCGAGCGGATCGTGATGGCCGGCATCGGGTTGGGCGGCCGGGGCGCCTACGACATGGGCTGGATGCTGTCCCAGCCGGACGTGCAATGGGTCGCCGTCTGCGACGTGCTGAAGAATCGCCGCGACGCGGCCAGGAACGCCGTGGATGCCAAATACGGCGGGAAAGGTTGCGCCGCCTATGCCGACCCGCGCGAGTTGCTGGCGGAGCGGACGGATGTGGACGCGGTGTTGATCGCCACCGGCGACCGCTGGCACGCTTTGGCTTCGGTCTGGGCGATGCGAGCGGGCAAGGACGTCTATTGCGAAAAGCCGGCCTGCCTCACGATGGCGCAGGGCCAAATGGTCGTCGAAACCGCCCGCCGTTACGGCCGAATTTATCAGACGGGGGCCCAGCGGCTGAGCGAACCCCACCATGTTTTCGCCATTGAATTGGCCCGGTCCGGACGGCTGGGGCCCATCCACACCGTTTACGCCGATTGCCGCTGGCGCGACGGGATGCGGCGCGACTGGCTGCCGGCGGAGCCGGAACCGCCCAAGGAGGAGTTGGATTGGGACCTGTTCCTGGGACCGTGCCCCTGGCGGCCGTACAATCGCGGCTACCTCAACTCCGGGTGGTATCATTTTTACGACTTCGCCACCGACACGGCCATGTGGGGCGCGCATACGGTGGCCCAAGCCCTGGCCGGGCTCGACCTGACCAACATTGACACCATCGAATTTGAGTATGCCGGCCCCGACGCCACCCTCGTGACGCGGCTTTCCAACGGGGTGAAGCTGGTGTTGTTCCGGGTGAGCGGCTCGGTGTGGCAGCCTTGCCAGTATTGGCGGGGCGCTTGCGGCATGCGGTTCGACGGCCCCGAGGGCTGGGCCGCGGCCGCCGACGGCTACTCCCGGACGGACGTCTCCTCGCCCGAGTTGTTGCTCGATTATCAGAAAGTGCTGGCGGATTATCGCGCCCGCACCCAGCGCGCGTTGAATCACATTCGGGATTTCTTCGATTGCGTGCGGTCGCGCCGCGCGCCGGTGGCCAATCCGGAGGTCATGTTCCAATCCATGAGCATCTGCCTGGCGGCGGACATTTGCGGGGAACTGCGCCGCAACCTGAAATTGGACTGGCGCCGGGCCGAATTTGTGGGTGACGATGAAGCCAACCGGATGCGATCCCGCGCCATGCGTCCGCCCTTCGCGGCTTAGCTAAATTTGCTTCGCCTTCGCTCCCCGCGCCCCGTATCTTTGGCGCATGAAACGAATGCGGCGGACGCGGCTGGTTTTGGGGTTGCTGGTTTTGGTTGCCACTTTCTCCGCGAGGGCGGACGGCCAGCCTAATCTCTTGTTTGTGCTCGCGGACGATCTGGGCTGGGCGGACACCACGCTTTACGGCCACACCAAGTTCTACCAAACCCCCAACCTCGAGCGGCTGGCCAAGCGCGGCATGACCTTCACCCGCGCCTATTCCGCCAGCCCGCTTTGCTCGCCCACCCGCGCCAGCATCCTCACCGGCCTGAGCCCGGCGCGCCTCGGTCTCACCTCCCCCAACTGCCACCTGCCGCAGGTGGTGCTGGAGGCGACGCCCGGCAAAAAAGCGGCGCCCAATCAAAAGGTCCTTCAGCCCGATCCCGTCACCCGCTTGAAAACCGAATACTTCACCCTGGCCAAGGCGCTCAAGGAGGCCGGCTACGCCACGGGGCACTTTGGCAAATGGCACCTCGGCCCGGAGCCTTATTCACCCCGGCAACATGGATTTGACGTGGACGTGCCCCACTGGCCGGGACCGGGTCCGTCCGGCAGCTATGTCGCGCCATGGAAATTCAAGGATTTCGACGCCGATCCCGGCGAGCCCCATCAGCACCTCGAGGACCGCATGGCCAAGGAAGCGGTGGCGTTCCTGCAAAAGCACAAGGACCGGCCCTTCTTTCTCAACTATTGGATGTTCAGCGTGCATGCGCCCTTCGACGCCAAAAAGGCGCTGATCGAAAAGCACCGGGCGCGCGTGGACCCCGCCGATCCGCAGCGCAGTCCCACCTACGCCGCGATGGTGGAAAGCATGGACGACGCCGTCGGCACGCTGCTGGACACCCTCGACCGCCTTGGCCTTGCCGACCGCACCATCATTGTTTTTTTCTCCGACAACGGGGGCAACATGTATGACCAAGTTGATGGAACCACGCCCACCAGCAACGCGCCCCTGCGCGGCGGCAAGGCCACCGTCTTCGAGGGCGGCATCCGCGTGCCCTGCGTGATCGCCTGGCCGGGCCGGACCGCCCCCGGCTCGCGCAGTGACGCGCTGGTGCAAAGCACCGATTTCTATCCGACCCTGCTCGAGATGCTCGGGCTCAAACCGCGCCCCGGCCAAACCTTCGATGGGCGGAGTTTTGTTCCCGCGCTCCAGGGACGGCCTTTCGAGCGCGAGCCCATTTTCACTTATTTCCCGCACGCTCCGGGCGTGCCTGACTGGCTGCCGCCGTCCGTTGCCACGCACCAGGGCGATTGGAAGCTCATCCGCATCTTCCACGGCGGCGCCGGCGCCGCCCATCGCTGGAAGTTGTTCAATCTCCGCGACGACCCGGGCGAAAAAAACGACCTGGCCGCCAAAAACCCCGAACGCGTTCAACAGATGGACGCCCTCATCGAGAAATTCCTGGCCGACACCAAAGCGGTGGTCCCCGTGCCGAATCCCGACTTTGACCCCGCGAAATATCACCCGGAAGAGGAAGGCCGGCAAAAAAACCGCAAAGCCGGCAACGCCAAGGCGTCTCCCGGAGCCGGGCCGTCCGGCCAGGCGGTGGGCGGCTGGACCGCCGTCAAAGACTGCTCCTTAACCTGGCAGGAGGGCGCGCTGGTCATCACCGCCACCGGCAACGACCCGCACCTGGCGGCGCAACTGCCCAAACCGCTGCCCGCCGGCCCTTGGGTGGTCACCATGAACCTCAGCTCCACCGCCCAGGGCAAAGGCCAGTTTTTCTGGCAGGAGCAGGGCGTGCAACCGCCGTTTTTCCGCGAGCGTAGTGTGGTCTTTGATTTGGCGCACACCAGTCAGGCCCAGGAAGTGCGGCTGGAATTCACCGCGGCCAAACCGGTCACGGCGGTGCGGCTCGATCCCGCCCAAGCCGCCGGCGTCATTCGGCTCACCTCCTTGCGCGTGGCCGCGAAGGACGGGAAACCAGCGCAAGAGTGGGACTTTGCCAAGCGGCCTTGAAGGCGCGGCTGGCCGCCCATGGCGGCCGGATGGACAGCCAGACGCGCCCGTTTCGGCCTGAGCCAAAACCAATCCCTCAACGCTTGGATTCAAAGGCGGGCTTACTGTATGGGCTCCGGGATGCAATGCAAAATTGGTCACCGTGGGCGGCGTTTTCCCTCTCCCCCTTGGGGGGAGAGGGCAGGGTGAGGGGGCGCGTGTCGTTTATCCCAAGCACTCATAAGCAGGCCTCGCGCCTCATGGCCAACCCATGTTCGCGAAGGCCGGTTTCCTGAAAGGTTTTTGCTTCGACGAGAACCTGCCGGCCCCCACCTTTTCCTTGCCAACCGGCGCTCGTTCCGGCCAAGTTAGCCGGTCGTTTGGCATCCATGAAGACGGCTTTGATCATCGGCGCGGGCGGGCAGGACGGCCAGTTGCTGGCCGCGCTGTTGCGCGCCCAGGGTTGCCAGGTGTGGGGCGCCGATCCGCAGGCCCAGCCGGCGGAAGCCGGCGTCGCCTGGGTGGATTTGGACCTGTTCCAGCCGGAAGCCGTCGCCGCCGCTTTTCAGCGGATGACGCCCGATGAATGCTATTACCTGGCGGCGTTTCACCATGCGGCGGAGGACGCCGGCCTGCAGTTGCCGGACGCGGTGCTGATCGAGCGCAGCCTCCAGGTCAATGTGCTGGGCCTGGCGCATGTGCTGGAGGCCATCGCGACGGTTTCCCCGGCCACGCGGCTTTTCTACGCCGCTTCCTCCCACGTGTTCGGCTCCGCCGCCGGCGGCTTGCAGACGGAAGCCACCCCGATGAATCCGGAAAACATTTACGGCATCTCCAAGGCCTGCGGCATCCACCATTGCCGCTATTTCCGCCGGGAACGCCGCGTGTTCGCCGCCGCCGGCATCCTCTATAACCACGAATCCCACTTGCGGCCGGCCAAATTCGTCTCGCAAAAAATCGTGCGCGGCGTCCTGGCGCACCGGCGCGATCCCCGGATCAAGCTGGAACTGGGCGACCTGGAGGCGACGGTGGACTGGGGCTACGCGCCCGATTACGTCGAAGCCATGACTCGCATTGTCCGGCATCCCATGGCGGATGATTTCATCGTGGCGACCGGCATTCCCCACACGGTCAGGGATTTCGCCCAAATCGCCTGCGAGCTGGCCGGCGTGGACTGGCGGGCCTGCGTTCAAGTCCGGCCCGGCGTGCTGAAAAAGCGGCCGCTGTCCCTGCTGGGCAACAGCGAAAAATTGCGGCGCGCCACTGGCTGGGCGCCGACGGTGACCTTCCGGCAGATGGTCCAGCTTTTGCTTGAACACGCCGCCCGGGAAGAGGAGGCCGTGGCCAAAGCCGGCGGTTAGCGGCGGCTTGAATAAGGCTGCTTTACTGATGAGTGCTTGGGATTGACGACACGCGCCCCCTCACCCTGCCCTCTCCCCCCCAAGGGGGGAGAGGGGAACGTCGCCCACGGTGACAAATTGTGTATTGCATCCCGGAGATCATACAGTAAGACCTCCCCACCCCCCGCAAAGTCAGGCTAAACTTTTCGCAAATACTCAGGTCGTTGCGGTGGGGCAGACCTCCGGTCTGCCGGTTGCAAGAGCCTCCGGCTCCGCGCCTGTGCCGAGGCGGGCGCCACAGGCAACGCGAAACGGTTAAAACCGTTGAGTTGCCATCCCGTCCGCCCGCCACCCCGCTGAAGCGGGGTGTTAATGAGAAGGCGCTTGCACGCGCACGCCAGCGTCCTGGAGCCCCGGAGGTCTTCCGCACACCTGAACAGGTGGAACTTTTCTTTCCCGCCCCTTGGCCATGAATCCCGAGGGCATGGACAATGCAATGATCACCAGCCGGCGGTGGTCCTGACCTGGTCCCGAGAACCCGCCAGGGGCAATTAGCCAACCTTGGTTTGACTCATGCGCCGGCTTCCCGTCTAATCTGGGACGCATGAAAAAGACCCTGGCGGTTTTGGTCAGCCTGGCAGCCTTGGGCGCCGGCGGCGCCCCCTTGCGCGCGGCGTGGATTTGGGTGGAGGGCGAAAAACCGGCGGTCAATAAAATGAACCGCCATCCTTGGTATGACCAGGTGAAGCGGGCGGAGCTTTCGGGCGGCGATTTCCTTTCCAACTTTCACCCGGAAAAAATCGGGGAAGCGGAATACCGATTCGAGGCGCCCATCGCCGGCGAATATGAGTTTTGGATTCGGGCCAACCCGGTTCAGGCGTCCCTGGTGTATCAGCTCAATGGCGGCGAAGAAAAAGAAGTGGATTTCAAGGGGGAAAAACGCGGCCAAATCAACCTGGCGGCGGATGGCAAGCCGGACCTTCGCTTTCTGGCGTGGGTGAAAGCGGGGCCGGCGACCCTGAAAGCCGGCGCCAACACTCTCCGCTTTCGCACCACCAGCAAAAACAGCCATCACGGGATGATTGACTGCTTTGTGCTGAGCAACGAGCCATTCCGCCCCCAAGGCGTTCTCAAGCCTGACCAGTTGGCGAAGGCCCAAACACAATGGTCCGCGATCCACCAGGGCTGGCTGCCCTTCGACCCGCCGCCGGACCCCTTTGCGGCCAGCCCGATGGATTTGCGTTTCCTCAATGAGCCAGTGGCGGGCCAGCACGGCTTCGTTCGCGCCCAGGACGGCCAATTCCTGCTGGGCAATGGCGAACCGGTCCGGTTTTGGGGCGTCAACGGCCCGCCCCATGAATTGAAAGACCGCGCGGCCATTCGGCGCGCCGCCCGCCTGCTGGCCAAGCGCGGCGTCAACCTCGTGCGCGCGCACGGCGCGATCTTCGACAAACGGGGCGAGGCGAACCTCGAAGCGGTGAAACACCTCTTGACGGTGGTCGAGGAAATGAAGGCCGAGGGCATCTACACGCATTTGTCCATTTATTTCCCGCTTTGGTTCGCGCCGCCGCCGGACCTCGCCTGGCTGCCGGGCTACGACGGCAAGAAACACCCGTTCGCCGCGCTCATGTTTAATCGGCAATTCCAAGCGAAATACCAGGACTGGCTCAAGGCGCTGCTGCTGACTCCCGGCGAAAAAAGCGGCCGGCGGCTGGTGGATGAGCCGGCGGTGTTTGGCCTGGAAATACAGAACGAGGATTCGTTCCTTTTTTGGACCTTCAGCGCCGACAACCTGCCCGATCCCCAATTGCGCCAGCTCGAAAAAATGTTTGGCGACTGGCTGATCCGCCGCCACGGCTCGCTCGACGCCGCGCTGGCCCGTTGGAACGGCCAAAAGACCAGGCGGGACGCCCCCGCGGAAGGCCGCCTGGGTTTTCGCCCGCTGTGGAACATGGTCAACGAGAAAACCGCGCGCGACCGGGACACCGTCCGCTTTTTGGTGGAGCTGCAAACGCGGTTTTACCGTGAAAGTTATCAATTCCTGCGCCAACTGGGCTTCCGAGCGTTGATTAGCGCGTCGAACTGGACCACCGCCAGCGCCGAGGTTTTAGGGCCGCTCGAGGCCTGGAGCTACACCGCCGGCGATTTCGCGGACCGCCACGGTTACTTCGGCTGCCTCCACAAGGGGGACAACGCCGCGTGGTCCATTCGCGAGGGCCATACCTACGCCGACCGCAGCGCCCTGCGTTTCGACGCCGAAACGCCCGGCCAGCCAAAGCAATTCCTGCATCCGGTGATGGATATCGAATACCAGGGCAAGCCCACGATGATTTCCGAGACGACTTTCAACCGCCCCAATCGTTATCGCACAGAAGCGCCCTTGTATTTCGCCGCCTACGCGGCTTTGCAGGGAAGCGACGCCTTGGTCCATTTCGCGCTCGACGGCGCCGATTGGGAGGTGAAACCCAATTTTTTCATGCAGCCCTGGACCCTGATGTCGCCGGCGATGATGGGCCAGTTCCCGGCGGCGGCCCTTCTTTACCGGCGCGGCTTGGTGGCCGCCGGCCGCGTGCTGGCGGACCTTCGCCTGAACCAGGAAGACCTGCTGAACCTCCAAGGCACGCCCTTGCCGCTGGGCGCTTCCTTCGACGAGCTGCGCCTCAGGGACGTGCCGGCGGGAGTCGAATTTAAGCCCGGCCAGCGGATTGATCCTCTGCTCCATTATGCCGGGCGGGCGCGGGTGCAATTCGTCGCCGAGCCGGCCGAGGTTCAGCGCCAAGACCTCCGACCGTATGTGGATCATGCGCGCCAGACCGTTTCCAGCTCCACCGGCGAACTGAAACTCGACTATGGCCGGGGCCTCCTGACCGTGAACGCGCCGCAGGCCCAGGGCCTGTGCGGCAATCTCCAAGCCGCCGGGCGCGCCGAGCTGCGCGATGTCATCTTCAGTTCCCCCTTGGAGTTGGCCGCGATGCTGGCCGTCGCGCTCGACGGTCAGCCGCTGGCCGGCTCGGAGAAAATCCTCCTGCAGGTGATGTCCGAGGAGCAAACCGCCGGCTTCCAAACCGAGCCGTCCGGCCAAGGGAAAAAAATCGTCAACCTCGGCCGCGATCCCTGGCTGTTCAAGGAAATCCAGGGAACCGTCCGCTTCAAGCGCCCGGACGCCGCGCGCCTGAAAGTCACCCCGCTGGATTTCAACGGGTATCCGCAGCCGGACACCGCGCCGGCCAACGGGCCTGAAATTCGGCTCGCCGCCGGCGTTTTTTATTACCTCATCACCAGCCAGTAGGCGGCTCAGTCGCGTTGGACCTGAATGCCGGGCGGGGCGTCAATGGCCGATTTTACAGAGTTATCAGGCTGCTTTTCATGGCGCACTTTGATGACCCCGAGCGGCGTGGGATAAGCGCCTTCCGCCCATTGCAAGCGGCCCAGCCTGGGCGCCACCCGAACCTTCTTGAATCCCGGCTCCAGCGGTTGCACGCCCAAAACCTGCTGGCTGAGCCAGGCGGTGGGTCCGGAGGCCCATCCGTGACACAGGCTGTGGCGAAGGCCCTCATAGCAATACGCGCCGTAATCCCCGTGCAAATCCCTTTTTCCGGCCGGCGTCAGTTCGTCAATGCGCGCCGCGTTGTTGGTCCAAGCCAGGTCGAAATCCTCCCAGAACGTGGTGGCGCCGTAGTCGAGCATAGCGCCCCAATAAGCGCTGATGAAATCGAGGGCCGCATCGGTGTCGCCCGCTTTCGCCAGCGCCTGCAGCACGTAAAAGCCGTAAAAGGTCGAAAGCCCTTTGGGCCCGTCTGGCCTGAGGGCCTGGCGGCTGACCTCGGCCGGGTCGCGCAACCCCGCTAGCGACTGGAGGGCGGCGGCCTGCTTGACGCCGTTATCGGGTGGCACGTGACGCCGCAAGCGCGCGGCGGTTTCCCGGCAGATTTTGGCGGTTTCCGTGTCCCCCAGCGTGTGGGCCAGGCGCTCGCCGCTATTCATGGTCATCAGCATCATGGCCTGCAAGCCGGCATGCACCGCCTCCTTGTTGCCGGAGGATGGCCAGTCGAGGAAACGCATGCCGTTCAAGGTTTCCTTGCCGTTGGCGTCCACGAATTTTGCCAGGTGCCGCAGCAGGGCGGCCAGGTAGCCTTTCTGCGCTTCCAGGTAGGCGCGGTGGCCGTGATGCATCCACCAGTCCTCGTGAATTAACACCCACCACATGGAATAAGAGCTGATGCCGTTCATCCATTCCGTCGGCGGAGTTATCTCGCGAATCAGGTCCAGGCTGCGCGGCACCACGTCGGACGCGCCAAAGACCGCGTTGATGGTGCTGACCTCCGGGTGCATGTCGCCCAGCCAAACCAGGCGGTCCCTTTTGATGCCGTCCCAAAGGTATTCCTGCATGTTCAGGTGGACGGTGTAAGCGCCGGTGTTCCAGATTTGGTTCAGGCGCTCATCGTCGCAGCGAAAGGCGCCGAGATAGGGCAGGTCGCGCAAAACCAGCACGGCTTGCACCTGGCTGAGGGCCACTGGATGCCGGGGGTCGGTGGCATCCAGGCGGACGAACCGGAAGCCGCTGGGGCCAACCGTCTTTTTGCCCAGCCACGGCAACACCACCGTCTGATCGCGCACCGCGTGGTCGTTTTGGGCCTTTTGTTTCCCGCCCAATTCCGCCATGGCCTCCGAGGCCGATTCCCCAAAGCGAACCCGCACGGGCGGCGGCGTTTTATCCTTGGTCATGGGCGTGAAGAGTTCGACATACCCCTGGATTTCCACGCCAAAATCCAACAGCACGGCGGCCGGTTTTCCTTCCGCGGCGCTCAGAACACACGGGGGCGCCGGCTCTTTCAGCACCGCCTGGCCGGCCTTGGGCTTTAGCAGGTTTTGCGCGTTGGCCACGCCGGTTTCGCTTTGCCAGACCACCCGCGTCGGCGGCAGAAAATAGGATTTTAAGGGAGACGCCTGCGCGTTTCGGGCGACCGACCCGGGCAGGCCCGGCGGCAGCGAACCAGCCCCGGCGGCAACCAGGGCTCCCGCCAGCAAGCCCAGCATGGAGGCGGGCAGAAGGCGGGCCGGGCAAACCGGACGCCGGCGGCTCGACGCATTTTCGGTATTGTCTCCGGGAGGCCATGCACAATTGGCCGCCGTGCGCGACGTTCTTCCTCTCCCCCCTTGGGCGGAGCGGGCAGGGTGAGGGGGCGCGTGTTGTTTATCCCAAGCACTCATGAGCAACATGCCGCCAAATGTCCGCCGGCAAGGGACGTGAATCCAGCTTTTTCGCGTTGACCGCCGACGTTGGCCGCTGGCCACGGCCAGCGCCCGGCTGGCTTACCGGAGCCAAAAACTGAAATAGAGATACATGGCCAGCACCGCCAGGAAAATGGCGGCCACCATGACCTTGTTGCCGGTATCCCAGCTTTTCTTGATTTCCTCGCCGGCTTCCTGGTGGATGGAGCCATAGGTCAGCCCCTTGATTTTCTCCGGCGGGGGCGGGGGCGTCAGCAGGGAGGCCACAATCATAATGATCACGCTGGCGGCAAAGAGCACGCCGGTGGCATAGAGGAAATTGAAGTCGCCGATTTGCGCCAAGATCGCCGGATTTTCCAGCTTGCCCTTGCCGTAAAAAGCCTGGATGGAGAGCTTGGCCATGCCCAGCACGAATCCCCCGGCGAGCCCCCAGGTGGCGCCGGCGGAATTGATGCGTTTCCAGAACAGGCCCAGGAAAAACACGGCCGTGATGGGCGGCGCCAGGTAGCCCTGCACGCTTTGCAGGTATTGATAAAGACCGCCCCCGGATATTTTGGCCATGACCGGAATCCAGACGATGCCCAGGCCCACCACCACCGTGGTGGCGATGCGCCCCACCAGCAGCAGATGCCTCTCCGACTGCCCCGGCCGCAGTTTTTCATAAATATCCACCGTGAAAAGGGAGGCGCTCGAATTGAACAGGGAAGCCAGCGAACTCATCAGCGCCGAAAGCAAACAGGCGACAATCAAACCGCGAACGCCCGGCGGCAAAAGCACCTTGACCAAGGTCGGGAAAACCTGGTCGCCGTCAATGCCGCCGGCCGCCTTGGCGGGCAGCACGATAAGGCCTTTTTGATGCAGCGCCCAGCCAATCATGCCCGGCACCAGGAAGATCAAGACCGGCCAGACCTTCAGCAGCCCCCCAAACAGCGCGCCGCGCCGCGCCGTTGGCAAATCCTTGGCGGACAGCGCGCGCTGGACGATATATTGGTCCGTGCACCAATACCAAAGGCCAATGATGGGCGAGGCGATCAGCACGCCCAGCCAGGGAAAATCCGGGTGGGACAGCGGCCGCCAGAGCGCGAAGTTGTCCGCGTTGGCCTTGCAGGCCGCCACCAGTTCGCCCCAGCCGCCCAGCTTGGCCAAGCCGATGCCGGTGATAATAAACGAGCCCAGCAGGATGATGACCGCCTGCGGGGTGGCGGTGGACATGATGGCCCGCATGCCGCCGAACACGGTGTAAATGCCGGTAATGATCACGGTGGCGAAGGCGCCCACCCAGAAGGCGTTCTCCGGCGAGCCGAAGGTGTCGGGCAGAAGCGCCTTAAAAACAATCGCGCCGGCATAAACCGTGACGCTGACCTTGGTGAACACATAGGCTACCAGCGAGACACACGAAAGAATCCAGCGCGTGCGGCCGCTGAAGCGCTTTTCCAGAAACTGGGGAATCGTCTGGACGCCGGACTTGTAATAAAACGGCACAAACAAGCCGGCCAGCACGATGAGGCACCAGGCGTGCAGCTCCCAGTGGGCCATCGCCATGCCGGTGGCCGCCCCCTGCCCGGCCAGGCCGACGATGTGCTCGGAGCCGATGTTGGAGGTGAAAATCGAGGCGCCGATCACCACCCAGCCCGCGTTGCGACCCGCCAGGAAATAGTCCACGCTGTCCTTTTGATGGCGGCCATACCACCAGGCGACAAACCCGATGATGACAAAATAAAACGCAATGACCACCCAATCGAGCCAGTGAAATGTCGGTTCAGGCATAATCAATCTTTCCCATTCTTTTAATGCGTTCCCCCGGACCTGTCCGGTGGCGGTTGCATGAAAAGCGGGCTGACTTTGCCCGAAGGCCGGCTTTCCAGCAATATTAATCTTTGTTAAAAAAACTCCCGATCGTCCGCGGAACTTTTTCTGAACATTATTGCCCCGCCAACTGTCCATCGGGCATAATTGGTTGAACGACAAATGAATGCCGGCATAACTGCGATCAACAACGAGGTGGCGCGGACTTCCGCGTTTGTGCGCCCCCTTTTCAACGAAATTGGCAAGGTCATCATTGGCCAGAATTACCTGGTGGAGCGGCTGGCGGTGAGCCTGCTGGCCAACGGGCACGTCTTGCTGGAAGGGGTGCCCGGGCTGGCCAAGACCCTGTCCATCAAAACCCTGGCCAGCTGCATCCAGGTCAAGTTTGCGCGCCTGCAGTTCACGCCGGACATGCTGCCGGCGGATGTCATTGGCACCCAAATCTATAACCCGCAGTCCGGCGCTTTCACCACCCGCAAGGGCCCGATCTTCGCCAACCTGATTCTGGCGGACGAGATCAACCGCGCGCCGGCCAAGGTGCAGAGCGCGCTGCTCGAGGCGATGCAGGAGCGGCAGGTGACCATCGGCGATCAATCGTTCAAACTGGAGGAGCCGTTCCTGGTGCTGGCCACCCAAAATCCGATCGAGCAGGAGGGCACTTACCCGCTTCCCGAGGCCCAGGTGGACCGCTTCATGCTGAAGCTCAAGATCGGCTACCCCAGCCGCGACGAGGAACGGCAGATTTTGGACCTGATGGCCCGCACCAGCGGCCTGCCGACCGCCGGGGCCGTCGTCGAGCCGAAGGTCATCCTCGAGGCCCGCAAGGTCATCAATGAAATTTACGTGGATGACAAGGTCAAGGATTACATCGTGGACCTGGTGTGCGCCACCCGCGATCCCGCCCGCTACAAGATCGAACTGCAGGGCATGATCCAATTGGGGGCCTCGCCGCGCGCGACCATTTCGCTGACGCTGGCGGCCAAGGCCTATGCCTTTTTGAAAGGGCGCGGCTACGTGACGCCCCAAGACGTCAAAAGCATCGGCATGGACGTCCTGCGCCACCGGGTCACCGTCACCTACGAAGCCGAGGCGGAGGAAAAAACCAGCGAAATCATCATTCAAAAAATTTTCGACGAATTGCCGGTGCCCTGACAAACGGGCGTCCGCCGCCGTCGCGCGGCCACGGAGCCACCATGATCCCGCCGGAAATCCTCAAAAAAATCCGCCAGATCGAGATTCGGACCAACCGCCTGGTGACCGAAACCCTCGGCGGCCAGTATCACAGCGTCTTCAAAGGGCAGGGCATGAATTTCGACGAGGTGCGGGAATACCAGCCCGGCGACGAGGTTCGCTCGATAGACTGGAACGTCACGGCGCGGATGAACCATCCGTTCATCAAGAAATTCGTCGAGGAACGGGAGCTGACGCTGATGCTGGTGGTGGACGCCAGCGCCTCCGGCCTCTTCGGCTCGGCGGCGCAATCCAAGCGGGAGCTGGCCGCGGAAATCGCCTCGGTGCTGGCGTTTTCCGCCATCCGCAACAATGACAAAGTGGGCCTTATCCTCTTCACGGACGAGGTCGAAAAATTCATCCCCCCCCGCAAAGGCCGCCGGCACGTGCTGCGCGTGATCCGGGAAATTCTCTTTTACGAGCCTTTTGGCCGCGGCACCAGCATCCCCGGCGCGCTGGATTTCCTGAACCGCATCACCAGCCACCGCGCGATCGCGGTGGTCATTTCCGATTTCCTCGAAAACCCGCCGGCCGCCGCGCGTCCGGCGGGTGGACAGGCCAGCCCGCTGTCGGCCGCGTTGCGCCGCTCGAACCGGCGGCACGATGTCGTCTGCGTCCAGGTCACCGACCCGCACGAATTCCAACTGCCGGACCTGGGGCGGCTGGTGATCGAGGACGCCGAAACCGGCGAGACGGTCGAGGTCCACACCGGCAGCGCGCGCGTGCGCGACCGCTTCGCCCGGCGCCGGCGGCAGGAGCAAGCGAATTTGGAGCGGGAATTCCGGTCCGCGCGCATTGACGCCATTCTTCTGCGGACCCATGAGCCCTACGAGGCCGCCTTGGGGCGTTTCTTTCGCGCGCGGGAAAAGCGGCGCCGCCACGGGTGATTGAACATGGCCCAACCTGCTGCCATCACCACGAGCCAGCCGCCGGCGGGCGCCGCCACCAACTTGGCGGACATCCGGCCTTTGAAGCCGGCGGTCGCGGTGCCCGGCGGTTGGGAATGGCTTTGGTGGGTTCTCGGCGCCCTCGTCCTTCTGGGGCTGGTTTGGGGGCTGGTTATATACCTGAGACGGCGCCGGGTCGCCGCGCCGCCGCCGGCGCCGCCCGAGCCGCCGCATGTGCGCGCCCGCCGCCGCATCGAGGCGGCGACGGCGCTGCTGAGCGACGCCCGGCTCTTCTGCGCGGCGGTTTCCGACGCCCTGCGCTGGTATCTGGAGGACTACCTGCAGTACCCGCTGGACCCGGCGCCGCAGATCGCCGGGCGCATCGAAAGGCGCATGAGCGAGCTGGGCGCAGAGCTGTTCCAGAAGATCTTCCAGGGCAACGACGACGCACGCGACCTGTGGGCCACGCTGCGCCACAAGCTGGACGATACGCGCATCGAGGTGCTCACCGACGTCGCCGGAGCCACCGCCCTGCCCTGGGAGCTGCTGCGCGACCCCAAGACCGACGCCGTCCTGGCGCTGCGGGCCAAGGATTTCGTGCGCTCCTACACCCGCCCGGTGCAGAAAGCCCAGCGCGCCCGGACGGCCGAAAAGGTGCGCATCCTGCTGGTGATCTGCCGCCCCGGCGGCGGCCAGGATGTGCCCTTCCGCTCGGTGGCCGGGCGGATGATCAAGGGCCTGAGCGAGCAGGCGCGCGAGCGCTTCGACCTGGACGTATTGCGCCCGCCGACCTTTGCCCAGCTTTCCAAGACGCTGCTGGCCGCCAAGGCGCGCGGCGAGCCGTATGACATCGTGCACTTCGACGGGCACGGGGCGTATGTGGATGCGCAGCAGGCCAATCTGATCAACATCCTGGCCGGGCTGATCCCCCACCTGCTGGCCGGATCGCCCTCGCGCCCGGGCTCGCACGGCTACCTGCTGTTCGAAAACCCGGAGCTGAAGGATAACACCGAGTTGGTGGACGGCCCGGCGCTGGGCAAGCTGCTGGTGGAAGCGGATGTGCCGGTGCTGATCCTGAACGCCTGCCGCTCGGCGCATGCGGTTCCGCTGGAAGCGCCGGATGTCGGCAAGGAAGTGGATGAGTCGCACTCGCAGGTGCGCGCCTTCGGCTCGCTGGCGCAGGAGGTGATGGGGCAAGATCCGTTTGGCGCGGGGGCGATCTTTGCGTTTGTCGGCAAGCGCTACGATCGGGTGAAGCTGTTGGCGTGGGAGAAGAACGGTTTTGTGCTCTGGTACAAGGTGATCGAGAGTGAAGAGAAGTTTGTCTGGCCGCGGGAGGCGGATGAAGCGGTGGTGACGCTGACGGCGGAGCAGTTGAACTGGCTGCTCGATGGCTACGATGTGTTTCGCCAGCCGCATCGGCTGTTGCGTCTTGCGTACGTGAGCTAATTTTTTCGGAACCTATTGCCATCGGAGGCGAGCTCGGTAGACTGCGATGCCGTGCTCGCCGCTTCTTCTTCGGATCGTTTTCAAAAGCTCCTCGAGCAGAACGCCGAGCTCGCTGCACGGCTGAAGCTGCTCGAGCACTCCAACGGCGAGTATCGGGCGCGGCTGCAGTCACGAGAGGAAGACAACCAGAAGCTCCTGGGGGCGAACCGCGAGCTGAAAGCAGAGCTCGAGCGGTTGACGGAACGGGCAGTACTGCTCGAAGAAGAGGTGCGGTGGCTGAAGGCGCAGTTTTTTGGCCGCTCGAGCCAGCAGGACGCGGCGCTCACGAACCCCGATCAAGGACTGTTGTTCAACGAG
>Ga0101944_10004783_pt1 | contig 16270 bp, 12 predicted proteins | sample DewCreD2012metaG_FD_75245 | JGI IMG/M metagenome (GOLD analysis project Ga0101944, IMG submission 75245) | Hot spring sediment bacterial and archeal communities from British Columbia, Canada, to study Microbial Dark Matter (Phase II) - Dewar... ...
ACCAGCGGCACCAGCCTGGCCCGCGCGCATTCGACATGCGTCGGCCACGGATTGGGTGGCAGTTCCAGTCGCATGCGTTTCACCGTTCGGTGCGCGCCAGGGCGCGACGCACCACGTCCTGGACCGCGTCGATGGGCTCGCCCGCCGCGCGCATCTCGTCCATGGCCCGCTGCACCGCCTTCAAGGCCACGTCCTGCGGGACTTCCTGAAGCTGCGCCACGGCCTTGACGGCCAGCGACGTCATCTCGTCGAGCTGCGAGACGGAAGGCGCCGGCACCGGGACCGCCTTCCGGCCGCGTCCCGAAGGCGCCGGTTCGCCCTGCGGCTCCGCAGCCTGCTTGACCAGAATCTTGCCCAGCTCCAGCACGATGCGTTTGGCCGTCGCTTCGCCCACACCCCGGATGCTCTTCAGAAACGCCACATCGCCCAGCCGGATCGCCTGGAGCACATGCGGCAGCGGCGCGCCGGAGAGCACCGCCAGGGCCACCTTCGGCCCCACGCCATCGACCTGCTGGATCAATTGCAGGAAGAACGCCCGCTCCTCGGCCGTGCGGAACCCGAACAGCGTCAAGGCATCGTCGGTGACGTGCAGGTGCGTCAGCAGCGTGACGGGCTTGCCCAGCGGCGGCAGGGCTTCGTAGGTGGAAAGGGGAATGCGCATCGCATAGCCGACGCCGGAAGCCTCGACCACCGCTTCCCCCGGTGCCTTGCTCGACAGGATGCCGGTCACGTGGTGATACATGAAGGCCTGCTACCCCGACGCTGGCTGTTGGCGGCCGGACCATCGCCGCCACGCGCGAGCCGCACCACCGCCACCGGTCTGCGGAAACGCCCGCCGCATGGCGCCTACTCGACGGTCTTGAGGCTCAGGCCGAGTTCGGCGAGCTTGGACTTCAGCTCGTTGAGGCTGGTCTGCCCGAAGTTCTTGATCGCCAGCAGTTCGGCCTCGGTCTTCTCGGTCAGATCGCCGACCGTCTCGATGTTCAAACGCTGCATGCACTTGCGGGAGCGGACGGAAAGTTCGAGGTCCGTGATCGGCTTGAGCAGCAGCGAGTTTTCCGTGCCGCCGGTCTTGAGGCGCATCGCGCGCGCCTTCTTCGCCTCCTCTTCCTTGAACATCCCGAGGCGCAGGCCCTTGGAGGACAGCAGGTTCTTGATCTCGTTGAGCGAGGTCTCGCCGAAGTTCTTGAAGGCCAGCAGCTCGTGCTCGGTGCGGCGCACCAGGTCGCCGATCACCCGCACGTTCATCTTGGCCAGGCAGTTCCGGCTGCGGACGGAAAGCTCGAAGTCGGAGACGGGGACGCGCAGGATCGCATCCAGCCGCTCGTTCTCCTTGCGCTCCGTCTCGTCGTAGTACATGTCCAGCGACTCGATGGTGTCGCGCAGATACAGCGCCGCGCGGCGGTTGGTGGGATCGACGCGCAGGGCCTCCTTGAAACAGTCGATGGCCTCCTCCATCCGATCCATGTCCTCGAGCAGCAACCCAAGATTGATCATGGCGGACACGAAGGCCGGGCCCTGACCGGTCACCTTGCGGTACAACTCGACGGCCTTCTGATCCTCGCCGCGCAGGTCCATGTAGTAGGCGAGCCGGAAGGCGGCCTCGGCGTGACCGGCATCCTGCTGGAGGGCCTCTTCGTAGAACGTGCAGGCCGCTTCCTGGCGTCCCTGCTTTTCGCTGAGGCGGCCTTTCACGAAACTCAAGTCCGCACTCTTGACCCCCTGGAGTTTGGCCAGCGTCTGCTCGGCCTCTTCCAGCTTGTCGCCGAGACACAGCGCCAAGGCCAGTTCCACGGCCACGGCAGGCTCTTTGGGCAGATTCTGCACGGCCGTCTTCAGAGCGGCGGCCGCCTGCTCGTACTGCTCGCGGTCGAACGCCAACCCGCCGCGGATGACGTCGCACAACGGACCCGAGACGTTTTTCAGCGCGGCCTCCGCCTGGTCGGGACGGCGCAGGATCCACGCCAAGGCGGCGGCACGCAGCGCCTTTTCCTGGGCCGGCAGCGCTTCGCCCTCCAAGGCCGCGTAACGCGTCTGCAACTGCCGGCCCTCGGACAGATGGTTGCGGGCCGCGGAACGCAACTTCAACAGCGCACCCGCCGTCCAGGCGGATTGCGCGCAGATCTCGTCGACAACACTGGTGGCATGGGCCTGAGCCTGATCGGTCATGTCTTCTCCTCGTGGGCGGAAACGGGCCCCCGTCAAAGCGGCATAGGGCTATCTGGAGGTCCCCAGACGCAAGCGAGGCATGATAGCGGAGGGAAAAAGGTCTTCAAGCGGAATTAACGTGCGGCTTGCACTTGACCGCGGCGCAAGTCGCTCTATAGTTCGCTTCGTCTTGACCGCGTTGGCGGTCTTTTTTTTGGTGCGCCCTTAGCTCAGTCTGGTAGAGCAGCTGACTCTTAATCAGCGGGTCCCAGGTTCAAATCCTGGAGGGCGTACCACTTGGAGCGAGCGCTCGTCGTTTCTTGTCGGCCTCCCCTGAACGCCTGAGGAGTGTGGATCATGCCGGGTGTGTGCGAGATTTGCGATCGGAAACCTTCGACGGGTATCAGTTACGTGCGCCGCGGTCTGGCCAAGGCCAAGGGCGGCGTGGGTCGCAAGGTGACGGGCAAGACGGCACGCTGGTTCCGCCCGAATCTCCAGCACCTGAAGATCCAGGAGAGCAACGGCACGGTTCGCCGGATCTGGGTTTGCACCCAGTGTCTCCGCGCCGGCAAGATCACCAAGGCGCCCAAACAGAAGATCCTCGCCCAGGAACGCGCCGAAAAGGCCGAAGCCAGGAAGAAGTAGCCACCGAGGCAAATGACCCGCCGTGATCGAACGGCGGACGATCGCCGAACGAGGCGGATCACGGCTTGACGGGTTCCTCCCCGGATTCGTCCTTTTCCAATCGGCTCCCGTATTCATTGTGTACCCACCCCACCACGCATGCCTGTCAACAAGAAAGTTCGGGATTATCAGGACCCGACGATCTGGAATAGACTGGGCGTTCCGCGGCATCAGGCTGGAGACCTCGAGATGCGGGACCCTTGGGAGAAAAGTGCATCCATGAGCGAAAATGACCGGCTAGCCGACGACATCCACTGGATCGGCGCGATCGATTGGAACGCCCGCGACTTCCACAGCTTCACCACCGAACGAGGCACCAGCTACAACGCCTACCTGGTACAGGACGCGCAGACCGCGGTCATCGACAGCGTCAAGGAGGAGTTCGCCGACGAGCTGCTCCACCGGCTTCGGCGGCTGATCGAGCCGGCCAGGGTCGATTACCTCGTCTGCAATCACGCCGAACCGGACCACGCCGGCGGCCTGGCGCGACTCGTCGACGCCTGCCCGCAGGCCACCGTGGTCTGCACGGCCAAGTGCCGCGACTTCCTGGGCCGCTACCACGACACCTCCGCATGGCGCTTCCGACCGGTCAAGAGCGGCGACCGGATCGGCCTCGGGCGGCGCACGCTGGAGTTCGTCGAGACCCCGTTGCTGCACTGGCCGGATTCGATGTTCACCTGGGTTCCGGAAGAGCGACTGCTCTTCTCGATGGACGCCTTCGGCCAGCACTACGCGACGTCGAATCGCTTCGACGACCAGAACCCGATCCAGGAGGTCCTCGAGGAAGCCAGGATCTACTATGCCAATATCGTGATGCCGTTCCCGAAACCGGTCGCAACCGCCTTGGCGCGGCTCGATGCGCTCCAGCCGCGGATCGTCGCCCCCAGTCACGGCGTGATCTGGCGCGCGCACTTGCCGGAGATCGTCCGGCGGCATCGCGCATGGTCCGAGTTCCGGCCCGCGAGGAAAGCGCTGGTGATCTACGACTCGATGTGGCACGCCACCGAACGGATGGCCCGCGCCATCGCCGAAGGGGCCGCGACGGTGCCGGGGACGGAAACGAAGGTCCTGTCGTTGCGCGTGACCAGCCTCGCGCGCCTGGCCACCGAAGTGCTGGACGCCGCAACCGTCGCCTTCGGTTCCGCCACGCTGAATCAGAACTGCATGCCGTCGGTGGCGGCAGCGCTGTCGTATCTCAAGGGCCTGCGGCCCGCCAACAAGGCGTTCTTCGCCTTCGGCGCGACCGGGTGGAACCGCGGCGGGGCCGAAACGATCGACGAGGCCCTGCGCGCGTTGAACTGGGAGAGCCTGCGCGAACCGTTGCGCGTCCTCTCGACGCCCTCGCACGATCAACTGGGGGAATGCCACGCCGCGGGGCGGCTGTTGGCCGAAAAGGCCTGCGCCATGGCCGGTTGATCCGTTCCGCATGGCGGGGAGCAGCCGACCGCGGCGCTCTGCGATCCGGCATGCCGTCTCCGTCGAGGCGGTTGGAGAAACGGTCGTTCGCGAACGGCAGGCTCACCAGAGTTTCAGGATGGCCAGGAAACCGTCCTCGCCGCCGCCGGGTTTGGGCTGCGCCGGATTGCGAAGCGGCAGTCCGGCCGGATCGATTTCGCACGGCAGCGATTTGCCCTCCTTGTCCTTCCGCGCCATGCCGATCGACCCGCCGAGCACCAGGAGGTTATCCCGCAGGGCGAGGGCATAGATTTCGTCGCCGCCGAGCGTGCCGGAGAAGAGGCATTCGCTCAGGTCGGGCGAGAAGATCGAGAGGCCGGCGCGTCCGCCCAGGCCCAGGCTGTCCTTGTGAATCGGCCCATGTTTCCTGGCCGCCTGCTGGGAAATGTACACGCGCCCCTGCGCGTCCACGGCTTCGGCCTGCGGGCGGTGGACCATCCAGGTGGCCTGGAGCGGTTCGCCGGTCTTCGCGTTGCCGACGATGTAGAGGCTGGCGCTGCCCGCCGCGGAGCGGTTGTACGCATTCGCCAATGCGGGGTTCTGCTTGTCCAGATCGCGCGGGTCTTTCTCGAGCACCGTATTGCCGCCATCGCACCAGCACTTGGCCAGGAACCTGCCGCCCGGCAGCGGATAGAGGGCGACGCCACGCGAATCGGCCATCAGTTCGCGCTTCTTGGCCTCCTCGTGCGGCCAGCCCCACCACTTCCAGCCGGCACTCGATTCCAGGAACGGCTGCTGCAGGATCGCGTGCACCTGCCGGTAACCGATGGTCAGCTTGAGGCCGTCCACCAGGATGCTGCTGCCCTTGTTGGACCAGTTCGCGCCGCGATGCTCCCTGCTCGGCGTGTTGAGGTCGCCCGAGATGCCCAGGCACTTGGCGCCGTCCTTCGAATACCCCACCATGAAACCCGTGCCCTTTCCGTAGATCGTGCCGTCGGGCAGGAAACCGACCTCATGGATGTATTGATCGCCCGTGCCGCCCACGCAGGTCAGGGTAAGGATCTTGGGATCGAGCGGCTGGACCGCGGCCTTGGAGCCCGTCGGATTCGCGGCGACGGTTTCCTTGGGCGTGGCGGGCGCGGGCTTCTCGACCTCGACGACCTCGACCGGTGCGTCCGGCCCCTTGGCGGGGTTCTGCGCGCAGCGCGGCGGCTGCACGAGATCGTCCCACCGGTTCCGGTCGGCGGCCGAGAGCGCGATCTTTCCGGCGGCCAGCAACGCTTCGAACGAATCGCGCAGGGCCTTGGGCGTTCCGCCGGGCGTCGCGAGGCGCGTGAAACTGGAACCGGCCAGGCCCAGTTGTTCCGCAGTCGCCATTTCGGGGTGGCTGAAAACGGCCTCGCAGTAGGCCCAGTGGGCGGCCTTGCGCAGACATTCGTCGCGCCGCCCCTCGGCATACCAGCGCCCCGGGTACTGGGCGGGATCCTTGCCCTCCTCGCGAAGCGCGGTCTCGAGTTCGCGCAGCCTTTCGAGGTAGCGTTCGGCCGCCAGCGCATAACGGCCGTTTCGCAAGGTGGCATCGGCCTCCGGAAAATCGCGGGAACCATCCCACGTCAGTTCCTTCAGGTCGACCAGCCGGGCCTTGGTGGCCACCCCGGCCGCATCGACGTGAATCGTATCGCCTTCGATCAGGAACGAACCCTTGATCGTCTCGCCCTGCCCGGTCAGCGCGGTCCCCGTTCCCGGGCCGGCGAACCAGCGCGGCTCGAACGGACTGACCTCGGCCAGGAGCGGTTCGGGCACCTCGGGCAGGCGCGGGCTCGCCGCAGGCGCGGGCGCTTCCGGCTGCCGCTCGGGGGCGACCGGCGTTTCCGCGGTCGAAGCGGCGGGGGGCACGCCCTGCTCCTGGGGAACGGCCTGCGGTTCGGGGGGCTGAACGGGAGGCGGCTCGGCAGCGGGCCGCTTCGCGTCGACGGGGTCCGCGGCGGCGATGGGCGCCTGGGCCGTCTTCCGTTCCGGCAAACGCGCCGTGTCGGCCGGCGGCGGAGTCGTTGGCGCCGGAGCGGGCGCGGACGGCAGGCTGAGGCTGCTGACGACCGCATAGATCAGGAACGCGGCGATGGCCAGACCGCCCAGGAGTCCGACCGTCTTGATGCGCTCGGCCTCCCGCCGGTCCTGGATATCCATCTGGCGCTTCTTGACGTCGACCCGGCCGGACTTCGGCGCGCGCGCGACGCCGGCGCGGTTCAACGCGCCGGACGAACCGGACGAACCGGCGATGGCGACGGCCGGCGTGGAGGCGCCGGATTCCCTGCCCGCAGGCTCGTCGGCGAAGACGGGCGTTTCGCGGGCCGTCGCGTTCGTGCGGACGGACGACGCGCTCTTGCGCACGACACCCGTCTTTCCCTCGGCGAACGAAGCGGGCTCCCGATCGGCATCCGAATCGGACGGCATGCCGAACGAAACGTTCAGCACGGCATGTCCGAATTGCAGCCGGTCGCCCTCCTTGAGCCGCACGAGCCCCGTGACGGCCTCGCCGTTCACCTGGGTGCCGGACCGGCTGTCCAGGTCGCGGATGAACCAGGCGTCGTCGCGGTAGGTCAACTCCGCATGCCGGCGCGAGACGGAAGGGTCGGGGATCGTCAAATCGCTCGATTCGTGACGGCCGACGATCAGGGGATGGTCCGGCGACACACGCTCGAACAGCAGCTCGCCGCCGCTGAGGAAGATCTTGGCGCAGACACTGACCGGCGCCCCCACGGACGCGGCCAGCTTGCGCCGGATCGCGAGCAGGTCCAGCTCCTCGTCTTCCTCTTCGCCGGGCGAAGTCGGATCGAGGACCTCGACCAGCAGTCCGTCCAGCTCTTCGTCGCGGTCGGGATCGGCACTCGGCGTGTCGGTCCGGGGCAACAGGCGAGTCATGCGGCGTCGACGTGCCATGGCGTTCAGCCCTCTTCCCTCTTCATCCGCTGTCTCAGGAAGATGCGTGCCCGGCTCAAGCGGTTGCGGACGGCCTTCTCCGTGACGCCGTAGGCATCGGCCAGTTCGGCCAGCGGGACGTCGTCGAGCGACCGGCGCAGCAGGATGGCCCGGTCGATCGCCGAGAGCTGCTCGATGCCGCGCCGCAGCGCCGCGACCTTCTCCTTGCGCTCCAGCGCCACGTCGCCCGTGTTCGCCCGGTCCGTTTCGTCCAGCGCCATCAGTTCCAGCGCCCGCTCGCGCTTGCGATCCGCATCGGCGTTCCGCCGACGGCGCAGATCGATGGACAAACGGGTGATGACGGTCCGAAGCCAGGACTCGGGCCTGACCAGCGAATCCAGATCCTTGTGCTGGACCAGCCGCGCGAAGGATTCCTGCACCGCGTCCCGCGCGTCCTCGCGCGAACCGGTGATCCGATACGCCAGGCGATACAAAATCAACGCCTCGCGATCGTAAAGCTCCATGATGCGCGCCGCGCGATCCTCAGCCATGGGCTCCTCCATGGCCAACCACCGCGGAGGCGCCTTCACCGTGCTGGAATCCAGCAAACCTGCGGTCACGCCGGTCGTCTCCTGGGCACGCTTCCCGAAGAACGACGGGCCAGCCATCGTGCTGTCCCGTCCATTCCGGATGACCCGGAAGGAAGCGTCGACGATCGGATCGCAACTGCACGCCCAGACATTGGTTACACATGCCGACCGCTCAGAGCACTCCTTCCGCGGACTCCGCAGGGAAGCTGTCTCGAAGACTTAACGTATCTCGACGCCAAAACCGGCACCTTTGCGCCGCAGGAAAAGCAGGGTGCCCTGGACGGACACCGTTCGGATCGCGCAGCCGGTGACGAAGATGAAAGATATGCCATTCGGGGCGGCGATTCGAGTGCGTATCCGCACCCATCATAATCGTCGTCGCGATCGTCGGCGATCCTGCCAGGCGTGCCCGGCACGGATTACGAGCACGATTGCGAGCATGAACTGCCGTCTGACGGTACGCATCGGGGGGTCATCTCCCGGCGGTTGCGGAAACGAAGCTTTTCGGTACGATGCGTCGATCCGGCCCGCCTTGGTAACGCGGGCCGTTCGTTTGCATCCACCCTCGGAATGCCGCAGGAGAAGAACCATGGCATCGGTCAAAATGCGTGACGTCAAGGTCGGCGAAGCGATCATGTACAACAACGAAGTCTGGGTGGTATTCAGCCGCCACGAACAGACGCGCGGAAATCTGCGGACCTACTGGCAGGTCAAGCTGAAGAACCTGGATCGCGGCAACGTTTTCGAGCAGCGTTTTTCGCCGGACGACAACGTCGAGAAGGTCATGCTCAATCGCGAGGAGTGGGAATACCTTTACGCCGAGGGCGATCACCTGATCTTCATGCATCCCGAGAATTACGAGCAGATCAGCGTCTCGATCGACCTGGTCCCCGAGAACCAGCGCGGCTTCCTGGTCCCGAATTCCAAGATGAATCTGCTCAAGGTCGGCGAGAAGATCGCGCAGGTCGAGATGCCGCAACTGGTGACCGTGGAAGTCACCGACGCACCGGAAGGCGCGCGCGGCGACACGGCCACCAATGTGACCAAGGTGGTCACGATCGAGACGGGGGCCGAGGTCCGCGTGCCGGGGTACATCAGGAAGGGCGAGAAGGTCAAGATCCGCTGCGAGGACGGCGAGTTCATGGGCCGCGCGAACTGAACCTGCGGCCCCCCAACGCCGTTTCCGGTTTCGCGCGCCGCGGCATGTCGGATCGCGGCGGTGCGCTTTCATGGCGATCAGGGGCGTTCCTTCCCCGCCTCCGCGATTTCGCGACTTCGTGGCGAGCGGTCCGGATCCTGGGGCGCGCCTTCCCTTTCCCCGGCGGTCCCGAGGGCGCAAAGGCGGGACGAGGCGTTGAGCGATCGCAACGGGAACGAAACCCTCGCGCTTCGAAGCCGCAGCGCCGCGGCCGCCGAGATGATCGAAGACGGCATCGAACTGCCCGCTCCGGTCCCGGCGGGCCTGGCTGCCGGTGTCGGTCTTCCGCATCAGGTCGCCTTGCTGGCGATCTGGCCTTTCCTCGAGCAGATCCTGAATTTTCTCGTCGGCTTCGTCGATACGGCGCTGGCCGGGCACATCAGCGTGGAAGCCACCAACGCCGTGGGCACGGCCGCCTATGTGTTGTGGCTGATGAACCTGATGGTCGGCGCGGTCAGTGTCGGCGCCACCGCCCTGATCGCGCGTGCAGCCGGCGGGGGGAAATGGCGCCGGGCGCATGCGGTCCTGGGCCAGTCGCTCACCCTGGCTTCGATCTGGGGTCTCGTCCTGTCCGTGCTGCTCTTTTTCGGCGCGTCCTGGATCAGCCGGGCCAGCGGGCTGAAGGGCGAAAGCCTGGATTTGAGCGTCCTCTATTTGCGGACGCTGGCCCTGGCGGCGCCCTTCTCGACCGTCTTGAGCGTCGGCGCGGCCTGTCTGCGGGGATCGGGCGACACGCGGACTCCCTTCCTGGTGATGATCGCGGTGAACGCCGTCAATGCGACGGTCAGCGTGGCGCTGGCCGCACCGTCGTCGCCGTGGGGCGGATACGGGCTCCAGGGGGTCGCGATCGGCACCGTCGCCGCCTGGATCACCGGTTTCGCCTGCATCCTCTGGCAGCTGTCGAGGAAACGCGGCCGCATCGGGCTGCAGGCACGCCGCCTCCGTTTGCGCGGGCGCATCCCGGAACGCCTGGTCCGGGTGGGGCTGCCCAGCCTGCTGGAGAACGGCGGCCAGTGGTTCGGCAATTTCATCGTCATCGCGATCGTGGGCCGGCTCGCCTTTCCCGCCGCCATGGGCGCGCATGCGATCGCGATCCGCATCGAAGCGCTCAGCTTCATGCCCGGCTTCGCCATGGGGCTGGCCGCCGCGACGCTGACCGGGCAGTACCTGGGCGTCAACGACCCGCGCACGGCCCGCCGCGCCGTCTGGTGGTGCTACCTCTACGGCGGCGGAACGATGGCCCTCCTGGGCCTGCTCTTCTGCCTGGTGCCCGATGCCTTCGTCAGGCTCGTCACGGACAAGCGCGAGTTCCTGGAACTCTGCCCCTCGCTCCTGGCCGTGGTCGGGTGGGCCCAGCCGGGCTTCGCCGCCTGCCTGATTTTCAGCCAGGCCCTGCGCGGCGCCGGCGACACGCGAACGGCGCTGCTGCTGACCTATGCGTCCACCTTCCTGGTCCGCCTGCCGCTGGTCTGGCTGCTGGGCGTGCGCTGGGACTACGGGCTCTGGGGCGTCTGGGTGGCGCTGAGCGTCGAGCTGGTATTTCGCGGCGTGCTGTTCCTGTGCGCCTTCCTCCGGGGCCGCTGGGCCAGCGCGAAGGTGTGATGGGATTCCAGGCGCCCTCGGGCGATTGCCCTCCGGCGGAATTCGGGTAGGATCGACGGTGCTTTTTCGGTCGTGGAGATCCGCGATGGCATCCATCCGCGTCCTGGCGCAACGCTCCGTCCGCACCGTTCTCCTGCTCGGCGCATGCGTCGCCCTTTCGGCGCCGCCCCGAGCGGCCGCGGAAGAGCTTTCGTTCGAGCGGGCCGTCGACGAGCTGCGCCGCCAACCGGTCGAGGCGCTCTGGACGGCGGCCGGGCATCTGATCCAGTCGAGCAGCGGGAAATCGTCCGGCCCCCGCAAACAGCTCGAGGGCCTGCTCAAGGACGAGAGCGAAAAGGTGCGCCTGGGGGCGGCGCATGCGCTCTGCCAGCTCCACGAGCCCTCGCGCGCCGTTCGCGTGCTGGCCCAACTGGCCTCCAAGAGCGAGGAGCTTTCGATCCGGCGCGCCGCCGCGCAGGCGCTCGCCGTGGCCCCGCTGTCCGACGACGACCTTTCCTCGTCCGAAACGCTCCGCAAGGCTCTGAAGAAGGAGCCCGATCCCGCGGCACGGCTGGCCTTGGCCCGCGCGCTGTTCCGGATGGGATTTCGCGCCGATGCCGCCAAGGCGCTGGCGGACCTGCTGAATGCCGACGAGGCGGAATGGCGCGACGAGGCGGCGCTGACCCTGGCGCGCCAAGGCTGGCTCCGGCCGCGCGAAGAGTGGCTGGGACTTCCGGATGGACAGTTCTGCGCGCCGGTTTTCGAGCGGATCTCGACGCTGCGTTTCGAACCCACCCCGCGCGGGCAGCAGGCGGCGGACCTCTTCCGCGAGATGGAGGAATCGCGCTCGCGGGTCGGGGACGCCAGGCTGGTGCAAGGCGAACGGCTGCTCAGGGAACTGCTGGTCCGCGTTCTGACGGCCTATCCGGACCACGAAAAGTGCAACCTGGACAAGCTCTTCGAGCAGGCCGGCAAGGGCATGATCGGAAGCCTGGACCCGTACTGCCAGTACATGGACGAAGCCGAGGTGCTCGCGACGCAGGAGATGCTCCGGCAGGACTACGGCGGCATCGGCGCGTACGTCGGCCTGCGCGATCAGGTCTTCACCATCCTCCAGCCGATCTACAATGCACCGGCCTACCGGGCGGGCCTGCGTTCGCTCGACACGATCCTGGAAGTCGACGGACGCAAGACGAACGAGGCCCTTCAGAAGGGCGGGATCGCCGAAGTCATCTCCAGGCTGAAAGGCAAGCCCGGTTCCGTCGTGCGGGTGAAGTTCTTCCGGCGCGGGTTCGCCAAGCCGGTCGAGGTGGACCTGGTGCGCGACGTCGTGCGCATCCAGAGCGCCCATGCGGCCCTGCTGCCCGGTCGGATCGGATACCTCCGGCTGACGCGATTCGGGGAGCAGTCCAGCGACGAAGTGGGCGACGCGCTGAAGGATCTGATCGACCGCCAGGACGCCCGCGGCCTGATCCTCGACCTGCGCGACAATCCGGGCGGCCTGCTGCGGGCGGCGGTGGAGATTGCGGACCGTTTTTTGGCCGGCGACAAACTGATCGTTTACTCGGAGGGGCGCGAGAGTTTCGCGCCGCGCAAGGACTTCCGGTCGAGCGGCGGGATGGCCGACGAACGCCTGCCCCTGGTCGTCCTGATCAATGCCGGTTCGGCCTCGGCCAGCGAGATCGTCGCGGGCGCGCTGCAGGACCACCGTCGCGCGACGCTGGTCGGCGAAAAGACCTTCGGCAAGGGTTCGGTGCAACAGATCATCCCGCTCCGCGCCACCGACGAGCGCACCCAGGTGCGGCTCACGGTCGCCAAGTACTATCTCCCCTCGGGACGCTGCATCCACGAACGCGGCGTGGAACCCGACATTCCCGCCGGGCACGTCGAGACCGACGACTACCTGCTGCGACGCGTCTTCGAAATGCGCAGGAACCACGTCTTCGAGGACTACGCACGGGCCCTGTGGGCCGAACACCGGAACGCGCTGCTCCCCGTCCTCGAAGACGACGGCGGCAAGACGGACGGCTACCCCGGCTTCGAAACGTGGCTCAAGGGCCTGGGGTCGCCTCCGCTCCCGTGGCCCGCCGCACGGCTGGAAGTGCGCCAAATCCTGCGCCGCCTGGCGCAGGACGAGTTCCAGCGCGAGTACGCGTGCGATCCGGCCAGCGACGAAGTGCTGCAGCGCGGCATCCTGGAATTGCTCCGCAAGATGGGCGTCGAACCGGCGTCGATCGCCCAATACCGCGAATGGCCCGAACGGTTCAAGGAAATGGCCGTGCCCGAAAAGGGCCTGACCGAACTGCCCCTTGACGGAAAGGCGCAGACCGTCCACGACCTGCCGGTGAAGTGAGCGATCCCCCGCCTCCCCCACCCTCCCGCAAAGGCTCACGACGCGAACGCTTGCTCCGCGGTTTTCGACCACATGCGGCGCTTGAAACGAGGAGCGAGGTCCCCAGCAACGTTTCCCTGCCGTCGTCCATGGCGGTGCATCGCCGTGTCGTCACGGAGGCGTCGTGGCGGTACTGCAACTCCTCCGCTTGACTGGCGGTCGGGTGTGGCCAAGCTGTGCGCATGTCCGAACGCCGAACGAGCCGCGCGCGAGGCCCACGTCGCCGGGTGCTTCATGCGCCGTGGCGCATCGAGTACATCCTTGGGCCGAAAGACCAGGGGTGTTTCTTCTGCGCCGCAGGAAAGCTCCGCGCGGATGACGAAGCCGGCTGGCGGCGCATGCTGCTCCTGTACCGCAATCCGCAGGCGCTGGTGATCATGAATCGCTACCCGTACATCGGCGGGCACCTGCTGGTGGCCCCGCGGCGGCACACGGCGGACCTGGCGGGATTGAGTGCCGCGGAGAGCCGGTCGTTGTGGGAACTCACGCGACGCTGCCAGCGGCTGCTGAAGGAAACCTTCGCTCCGCAGGGGTTCAACCTCGGGATGAACCTCGGCCGCGGCGCCGGAGCCGGCGTGGAGGAGCACCTGCACATGCACGTCCTTCCGCGCTGGATCGGGGACACGAATTTCATGCCCATCGTCGCGAACACGCATTCGATTCCGATCGCGCTGGACGCGGTCTGGGACGCGCTGCGTCCGGCCTTCGCGAAGCGACGGCGCCCCGGCGCGCGAGCGTAAGGCCCATGCGTCCCATGGGTCTCCCGCGACCCGGGCGACCGTAAGGAGAACGATCCATGGCGTACCTTTACGGACGGAACTGGACGCGCGACGAAATCCGTTCGCGCCTCGGGCATGTCGAACAGCTCTGCGGCATCGAACGCGTGGTGCTGGACGATGGCCCGGCCCGCGGCGTGCGCGCGGCGATCCTGCGCACCGGCACGGGACTGGAAATCGAGGTGCTTCTCGACCGCGCGATGGACCTGGGGCGCGCCAGTTTCAACGGCCAGGCCCTGGCCTATCGCGCTCCCGGAGGCGACAGCCACCCGGCCTTTTACGATGCCGCCGGGCTGAACTGGCTGCGAACCTTCGGCGTCGGCTTGCTGTGCACCTGCGGGATGCAGAATGTCGGTTCGCCGTCCGAGGACGAAGGGCGGGCGCACGGCCTGCACGGCGGGCTTTCGGCCACCCCCGCCCACGACATCGGCGTCGAATCGGGATGGGAAGGCAGCGAGTTCCGCTTCCGCCTCTCGGGACGCGTGCGCGAAGTCACGCCGCTGGGACTCTTCGGCCCGAACCTCTGTCTCACGCGCACCCTCTCCGGCGTGCTCGGCGGCAACACGATCGAGATCTCGGACACGGTGGAGAACGAAGGGTTCACCCCGTCCCCGCTGATGCTGCTCTACCATTTCAACCTGGGCTTCCCGCTGCTGGATCGGGGCGGCCGGCTGACGACCGCCTCCGCCCGGGTCACGCCGCGCGATGCGACGGCCGCGGCAGGCCTGAAGGACTGGAGCCAGGTCGATGCGCCCAGGCCGGGTTACGCCGAGCAGGTCTTCTTCCACGATATGAAGCCCGATGCACAGGGGTGGGCGAAAGCCATGCTGGTCGCACCGTCCCGCCCGTCGGGCGGCCCGCTGGCGCTCTGCCTGGAATACGACGCGCGGGCGCTGCCCCGTTTCATCCAGTGGAAACAGCTGGGATCGGGCGTTTACGTGATGGGCCTGGAGCCGGCCAACTGCCTGGTGCTGGGCCGCGCGGCGGAACGCCAGGCCGGGACGCTGCAGATGCTGGCGCCTGGGGAAAAGCGCGTCTTCTCGCTGCGCCTGAGCGTCTTCGACAACGCCGAAGACATTGCCCGGACGGAAGGCGAGTTGTCGTCCCGGTGACGGCTCGTCGCCGGAGAGCTATCGCCTGCCGGGATCCCCGCTGCTCGTCGTTCGGCAATCCACCATCGGCCTTGGGCGGATGCCCCGTCCCGGCATTCGCGCTCCGCGTTCGGTGCCTCCGTCTCCCCACCCTTTTTCGCGTGCGTTTGGTTGGGGTTGCCCCGGTGCCGGGAAAACCGGGACGGCGCATCGGCCAACCCGTACATCCTGTTCATCCCGTCAAGAAGCCGCCTGTCCTCCTGTCCGGAGCTTTTCGAAACGCACCGCCTCTGCCTTTTCCCGGATTTTCCGTTAGCGCGGCGACGGCAGCGGTGTACTACTTAGCGCAATCGATTGCGCCAGGTGGCGCAATCGATTGCGCCGACCGAACCCGATCGGAGGCGCAACCGAATGAAACGGACTTCACTTCCACTCGTTCCCCTGACCCTCGGATGGAGCCTCGCCATGCTGACCGCCTTCGCCCTCGCCTCCTCGTCCTGCGCCTTCGCCGCCGAACCGGCGCCCGTCAAAAAGATCCCCATCATCCTCGACACCGACATCGGCGACGACATCGACGACACCTGGGCCCTGGCCATGCTGGTCAACTCGCCCGAGTTCGACATCAGGCTCGTCGTCGGCGATTTCGGCAAACCCACGTACCGCGCCAGCCTGATCGCCAAATTCCTCCAGACCGTCGGCCGCACCGACATCCCCGTCGGCATCGGTCCCGGCAAGGAAGGCGGCGGCGGACAGTCCAAGTGGGTCGAAGGTTACGACCTGAAGTCCTACCCGGGAAAAGTGCATGAGGATGGCGTCCAGGCCATCGTCGACACGATCATGAACTCGCCCGAACCGATCGTGCTGCTTTGCATCGGGCCGTTGCCGAACGTCGCCGAGGCGCTCAAGCGCGAACCGAAGATCGCCGAAAAGGCCCGTTTCGTCGGCATGCACGGCAGCGTACGCCTCGGCTACGGCGGCAAGAAGACGCCCGATGCGGAATGGAACGTGAGGATCGACCCCCAATCCTGCCAGGCGGCCTTCACGGCCTCCTGGGACATGCTCGTCACGCCGCTGGACACCTGCGGCCTGGTCGTCCTGGACGGCGCTCGCTACAAGGCCGTTTACGAGTGCAGAACGCCCGCGGCGGCGGCGCTGATCGAAAACTACCGCCTCTGGTCGAATGGCAAGCCGGTCGACCAGCGCAGCTCGGTCCTCTTCGATTGCGTGGCCGTCTACCTGGCCTTCGCAACCGACCTCGTGGAGATCGAGGAACTGGGCATCCGCGTGACCGATCAGGGCCACACGGTCATCGACCCGCAGGCGAAGAAGGTCAAGGTCGCCACGCGCTGGAAGGACCTCGACGCCTTCAAGGATCTGCTGGTGAAACGGATCTGCCGCTAGGGTTGCGGACGAGGGATCGCGGATGGAACGGGAGCGGCGAACCACGCTGAAGCGGATCGCCGAGGAACTCGGGGTCAGCAGCAGCACCGTCTCGC
>Ga0101944_10004785_pt1 | contig 16268 bp, 7 predicted proteins | sample DewCreD2012metaG_FD_75245 | JGI IMG/M metagenome (GOLD analysis project Ga0101944, IMG submission 75245) | Hot spring sediment bacterial and archeal communities from British Columbia, Canada, to study Microbial Dark Matter (Phase II) - Dewar... ...
GGGAGAGGAGTGGAGGGGAGGGAATGGGGGGGGGAGGGGGGGGGGGGGGGGGGGCGGGCAAACGAGGCTTTTCTTCTCTTTGTCCGTTCTGTCCGTTTCGTCCGTTTCCACGGTTTCCCCCCGCCCTTGCCCTGTACAACCGCTCGGAAAACCCGCCTTCTTTCTCGAAGTCCCGGGCCTGGCGGTCCAACAGGCGCTCGGTGAGCCAGTGCGCCTGCGCGGCGAGGATGGCGCCGAGGTTGGCGGCGCGCTCTTCCACCGGCTCGGCCGCGCCCGGCCGGTTGACCCAGGCGGCGGCCTCCTCCAGGCTGTTGGGGCGCAGGTTGCGAGCCTCGGAAAAAACCCGGTCGGTTTCTGCCCAGTGCCGCAGACCGCGGCGTTTGAGGTGTTTGATGTAGTCCTTGCGCGCTTCGTCCAAGCTGGAGCGGGCCACGTTGGTGAGGTTCATCTCCAGCTTCTTGCTCGTGGCGCTGTCTTCGCTGCCCTCGGCGATATTCTGGTAGCCGCTGCGGGCGGCCTGAACGAGTTGATCGTGGTGGCGGTCGGACTTGGGAATGTAGCGGTCGCAGAAGCGGCAGGTGAAGTCGTAGAGAAGCTCCGCCACCTGGTACGCCTTGAGGTTGCGGTAGCCGCTGTGCCGGCCATAGACCCGCCGCGCGGCATCGGAACCCATGGCCAGAGGCTTTTGTCCGTCCGTCTTCATCCCCCCTCCGCTCCGTCCGTCTCGTCCGTTCTGCATGCCTCCACCCCCAACCGCCCCGAAATCAACCGCGGCAACAACCGATCGCGCGCGGCGGAGAGCAGGGTGTTGGCGCCGAGCAGGCTCTCCATCTGGCGCAACATCGGCATTTCAATGCGCTCAAACTCTGCCATGAGAGGCCGGGGTGGCGTCAACACCCCAATGCGCCGAAACGTGCCTTTGGTCAACTCTGCAAACGTCGCTCCGCCGGCCAGCAGTTCGAAGTGCGCCTTGCTCAATTTCAGCCAGTGGTACAGAAACGGCAGAGGATACCGTTCGTTTGGAATGCAGGTGATGAACCCCTGGTTGGTGCACGCGGGCGTGAGATCGATCCCGATGGCCCCAATGGTCGCCCGGCTGGTCATCATGACCGAATAGGCCGGAAACATACGGGGCGAGCTGTGCCGAACGCCTTCTTCCGTGCATCTTTCTCCCGACCGTTCCAGAAAGATGCCCGGCGCGGCGGTGATATCCGAAGGTGTAAACCAGTTGACCGTTGCGTCCGTTGTGTCCGCCTCAGAAAAGCGGATTCTCTTTGGCCGGTGTGCCGCCACCAGTGAAATCGAAGGCATCGACCGTCTTCATCACCTCCCACCCCTCCGGCACGCCCTTCTTTCACCCGCTCGTGCCCAGGAAACCTCAAGCGGACGAACCATTCGCGATAGAGCTCCTCCGCCATCTTCTCCAACAACCCGATCCGCCTCCGGTTGTTCTCAACCTATGTCCGGCAGTTCAACTGCCCCGCAGTCACGGCACGAAATCGGCAGGAAACAGGCTTCCCTCGTACTCGTACACATACTCGTACACGCCGATCTCCCAATCTCCAGAGATCGAACTGCTCCATTTAGGTTGAGTTCTTCACGGGTCATGGGATGACAAGTTATCCCATTCCCCAGGATTTGTGAGACGAAACGCCGCGGCGGCGCGGGTCACGGCGCCGGTTCGACGCGGTAGCACAGCCCTTCTGGAAGATGGGTCAGCGCGAACCGGGCGGCGAACAGGTTGGTGGCGGTGGTATAGACCGCACGGCCCTGGCGGTGCGCCTCGCGCGCGAGTTGTCCCGAACCGGTCGGGCCGATAAACACGCCGTTCACCAGTTTGACGTCCGGCCGCCGGCCTTCTACAAGTTGCAGGTACGAGAGAATGGGCTCGTGTTCCCACATCCCGACGAACAGCGCGTTGGGCTCCATGGCCGCCAGGATGCGTTCGCCCGTGACCCGCGCCGATACGTCGCGGCTCAAATTGACGTACGGGTAATTGAACCACGTCAGGCGCAGCGCCAGCAAACCCGCCAGGGCGGCCAGAAGCGGCGCGTGCCCCACCCGGTCCTCGATGAAGGCCAGCCCCAGCCCGAAGAGCAGTGCCAGAATCAGATAACTCACCGAGTACATCCAGTCGGTGTCCAACGCGCCGTAGGCCAGGTAGAATCCGGAGTGACAGACGAACAACAGCAGGCACGCGACGGCGAAATGACGCCGCGCGCGCGGCCCCGTCAGTCCCGCCGCCAGGCCGATCAGCCCCACGGCCGCCGCCAAAAGGCCATAGTTGGCCAGCAGTTGGGCCGCCAGACGCCGCAGGTGACCGCCGATCTCCTCCAGCGGCACGCTGAAGAACAGCGATTCGAACATCCCGCCGCGAATCATCCAGAGCCACCCCTTGAGCGAGAACAGATTGACCTGCGGAAAATAGTCGCGCACGTAGTCCAGGGAGGGATGCGCGGCATGACGGAGCGGCACATAGAGGAAGATGGCCAGGAACGCCGCCAGCGCCGCAAGTCCCGGTCCGAGCAACCGCCAGGGCCTGCGCCACAGCGTGGGATCGGACGCGAACACCAGCCAGGCCAGGCCCGGCCCGACCAGCGCCAGCGCCGTATGGTTGCCCATGCCCAGCCCCGCCAGGAGGCCGGCGGCCCACAACAGGCCGTCGCGCCCCGTGTCCCGCCATTTCACGACCAGCCACAGCAGGGCCGAGACCACGCCCAGGTGCGGCGCATACAGCTCGGCCACCAGCGCCCAGACCCAGACGTAGTAGGACGCCGCCAGCAGCCAGGCCGTGGCCACGCCGATCCAGGCGCGGCCGGTAACCCGGCGCACGACGGCATAGACGAAGAAGGCGCTCAGCGCGCCCGCCGTCACGGAGAGGAGGTTCACGCGCCAGCCCACGTCGCCGAAAGGCAGGAAACAGAAGAGCCGGCCCAGCAACAGAAACAGCGGCGCGCCCGGGCTGTGGATGATGCCGAGCGTGTAGGCGCCGGTCGCCAGTTCCGCGCTGTCGAGGCCGTACACGGTCGGCGCCATGGTGTTGAAATACAGGCAGAACGGGGCCAGGAAAACCAGCAGGCCAAGGAGGCGGGGGCCGAAAGGTTTCGGGTTTCGGGTTTCGGGTTTCAGGCCGGAGAGAGGTCCGCCTCCCGCAGCTCCCGACACCCGACACCCGACACCCGACACCTGCTTCATGGCGTTCTCCGCACCGCAAACCGCGAGAACGTCATGTTTTGGATGACGCGACGTTGCGTGAGTGTTGCGGTCGAGCCGTGAGCGAGCGGGACTCGGTTCGGCGGAGGAGCGTAACTCACGTACAGAAACGACGGAGCCCGCGATCCGATCCGCTCGAGCCACAAGGGCAGATCGGCGCCGGGGTTCAGGGTGTAGAACTCGCGGCGGACGAAGGTGGGCGCGAGGGCCGCCGCCAGCCACCATTGATCGGTCACCACCGGCACCCCGGCCTCCACGATTTCCCGCTCGAAGGCCCGCAGGTCGCGCTTGGTCACCTGCAGTTCGAAGATGCCGCGCACGCCGTAGCCGCACGATAGAATCAGGAGGAAGCCGGCGAGGCCCAGTGCGGCGAAACGCCGCCAGCCGCCGCTGGAGCGGCCAAACCGAACGACGGCGGCGGCGCCCAGCGCCGCGGCGAGCAAATAGGCGACCAGCGCGTAGCGCAGCCCCCATTCGGGCCCGCCGGCGGGCCGGCGCAACAGCCAGGTGGCCAGGAGGTGCAGCGCCAGCATCAGGGACAAAAGCGCGGTCAGAAACCGTTCGCCGCGACTCGGCCGGAAGTTGTCGTCCGGCGGCGGCAGCCAGGCGAGCGCCAGGCCGGGCATGGGCAAGAGCAGTCCGTGGATGGCGCGGTAGCGCTCGGGCAGGCACAGGCCGTGCGCCGCGCCCGCGGCCACGAGGCACGCGCCGGCCAGCCAGCAGGCGAACCGTCGCGGCCGGACGACGCTCGGCGCGAGCGCGCACAGAACGAGGCCCAGCAGGCCGGCCACGGCCCATTCCGGCGGCAACGGCACGCCGAACTGCTCCGGGTTGTTGACGAGCACATGCAGAACATGCCGCGGCAGCGCGCGCCACAAGGCCGGGTCTTGCAGGCCGGCCACGGCCCGGAGCGCGTCGCCGAGGAGTCCCGCGGCGCGGCCGACGCCGTTCGCAGAGACCAGCCTCGCGAGCGCCGCCAGCGACAGCAGGGAGGCCAGCGCGAGGCCGGCGAGCCCGAGCGTGCGTCTCCGACCGCCGGTCAGCGTCGCAACGCCGGCGCACACCAGGGCGGCGAAAAAGAGCAGCGCTTCGTCCCTCAGGGCGCAGAAGCCCGCCAGAGCGGCGGCGGCGCCAAGGGCGCAGATCAGCCGTCGGCGGGTGGAGCCGTGCCAGAGGCTCCAGCCGCAGAGCAGCGAGCCCAGGGCCAGCGCGCACGCCAGGCTGTGTTCGAGAAAGAGCGCCGCGTGGAAGTACAAGGGCGAGGCCAGACCCGCCAACAGCATGGCGGGCGCGGCGGCGCCGGGCGCCAGACGCCGCGCCAGCGCGCCCGCCAGCGCCGCCGTCAACACCCCGGCGGCCACCGGAATGACGTACAAGCCCCAGACGCCCAGCAGGCGGAAGAAGGGCAGCGCGAGCGCGGGGAAGAGCGCCGGCCAGTGATGGCGCACTCCCGACGGGCACACCGGCTGGGGATAGATCGTCGCGGCCGGATAAAACGCGAAAAACGGATCCGCCGCGGCCCCTCCGTAAGCGATACGCTGCGCCGCTTCCGCGTTCACAAGACGGCTGTGCATCTGGATGAATTTTGCGCCCTCGTCAGGCGACCAGAAGACCGAAGGATGCAACGTCGAGAGGGTGGCGACATAGACGGAGCACACCACGCCGAGGGCAAAGGCGGAAAGGAACGAACGTCCAACATGGAACTTCGAACAGCGAGCGCTGAAAGAGTCAGGGATCCCTTCGTTCGCTGTTGGCTGTTCGCCGTTCGATGTTCGACGTTCGGTGGTCACGCCCTCACACCATATCGCTGTCGCCCATCGCAAGCAGCCAGTTCTCCGCGCGTGTGGCGGCCGACAGGTCGGCTTCGGTGGCGCAAGCCAAAGCGCTGACCTGAAAGCCGCCGGCTCCCGTGCGGCGGGGAACGAATCCGCGGCGGACGAGCGCGCGCCGCAGAGGCGTGTGCCGAAACGCCCAAACTTCGGCGACCTCGGCCGCCTGGGCGCGCAACCAGGCGACGGCGGCGCGGATGAGCAGGTTGACGATCCTGGAATCGCCGTTGCGGGCCGTGACGAGGTCGGCGATGTGGCCGCGCAGCCGTCCGTCGCGGCGGCGCAATCCCAGCACGGCATAGCCTTCGATCGCGCCGGACGCCGCGTTCTCGAGACCCAGTTTTTCATACAGGACAGCCGGCGCGTCCGCGTAGCGCCAGTTCAAATACGCCGCGTCGCGCGCGAGCATGACCGGGTAATCGTCCTGGATTTTCCGCCAGAAAGCGTCGAAACGCTCGTCGAAGCGTTCGACCCGGCTCAGCCGGAGCCGGTCGGGCGAAACGGCCGACGTCCGCTCGCTCAGGCAGTCCCAGACCGAGAGCACGCGCGCGAGCGCGCGAGCGCGGCGTCCGAGCGCCAAACTCGCCGCGCAGAGCGGCCGCACCAGCAGCGGCAGCGGGGCCAGTCGCCGCAGTCCGAGGAGTTCCGCCGTCATGGTTCCGGCGTCCGCGTTCGCCGTTCCATACGTCAACGCCACGCCTTCCCTCCGCAGTTCCCCGACGGAAGTCTGAACCAGGCTCAAAAAAGCGTCAAGCCGGCGGTAGTCCTCCAGGATCCCCATGTCGGCGCCCTGGACCGCGAGCAGTTCCCGGCCCCTGACCCGCACGCGCACGGGAATCTGGCCGAGAAAGCCCACCACCCGGCGCTCCGCGGTCAGGACGGTCGAGCCGATCAATTTGCCGGCGCAGCCCGTGAGTTTCCAGCGCAAGAACTCGACGGTCTGCCGCACCCCGAAGACGCGGTGCAGCAGCTCCGCCACGGCGCCCAGATCGTCGCGCGTCGCCGGCCGGGCTGTGCAGGCTGGCGGCACGAGACTCATGGCGTTGGCGGGCGCAGGTGCCGTTCCAAAAACGCGGCCACCTCCGCCACGCGGATATCCTGCCGCAGCGTGCGGTCCGGGTTCACGAAGAGCGTATGGAACGGCAGCGGTCCCCGGCCGCAGCGTTGCTGCAGGATTCCCGCCAGCCGCGCCACGGCGATGGAACTCAAGCCCAGATCGGCGCCGAGGAAGGCGTCCGGCCGAATCGCCTCCGCGGCGTTGCCGGCGTCGCAGCCGCGCACCTGAGCGATGGCGCCGCGCACTTCGTTCAGCAGGGCGTCCTGGGAATTCCCGACCGTTCTCTGTCCAGGCCCGGCCATTCAGTTTCCTTTCCAGCTTGCCACGGCAAACGCCAGGCCGCGATCGCATCCGACATGGGCGGTCATCTGCGCCGCCGGGAGGGGCGGAGCGCCGTCGGCGGGGGCGGCCGGCGTCTCGACCTCGACGGTTTGCCGGGCGCGGTTGATTTGGCAGACGACGAAGTTCAACGGATTGCCCTGCAGGCCCACGCCCAGAGCCTTTCCGGCGGCCTCCTTGGCGCACCATAGGCGCAGCAGCCAGGCGCTTCGTTCCGGCGCGGGACAGTCGTCCAGCAGCGACGTCTCGACGGAGGAAAAACCGCCTTCCGCCAGGCCGTCGTGGTTGTCCGTTTGCGAGGCCACGTCAATCCCCACGCCGCGACAGAACGCGGAGCGTTCGGTGGCCAGCGCGACGGAGGTGTTGCCGCAGTGCGAGATCGAAACGCACAGGCTGGCGCCCGTGTCCGGCAGCGCCGAGCACGAGACCCGGGGTTGTCCGTGTTCGTCCGGCAGAATGCTGACGGCCTCCAGAGGCGCAACCAGACGGAAGCGCTCCAGCAGCAGCCAGCGCACGGCGTCCTTGGCCGCCACGCGGCCGCGCAGCCACTGACGCCGCAAGGCCGCGCGCGGCAGGCGATTCCAGATGCGCCATTCCGGCTCGTGTAGAATGTAGGGCGCCGCGGCCTCGTCCCACGCCTCGTCGGCCTCGGCTTCGACGCACTGGCAACACCAGCCCGGCACGCGCCCGGGCAGATAGGCCGCCTGCCGCCACGGGCGTCGCACGATGCCGGCCACCCCGCCGCCGGGCAGTGGTCCGAAGTGCCGCGGCGCGCGGAGGGCCTCGCCTGGGGAAGCCTCCGTCACCGCGCCGCCTCCGCCCGCCGTTCTCGGCCGCGGTCGGCCGCGGTCCGGCGCTGGGCCGGGCCGCTCAGGCGGTTCAAGGCCTTGGTGCAGGCGCACTGCAATCCCTCCAGGACGGCCAGCACGCGCCCCTGCGGGTCGGTGTAGTAGATGTCGGCCGCCAGCGACTCGCCGCCGTTGCCGGCTGTCGCCTTGACCAGGCAGCGCACCGGCCGCGCGGAAAGGGATTCGAACAGGCGAAAGCGGGCGATCTGCATGGGCAACGGCGTCATGTCGTGCCAGTGACGTTCCCACAGGATCACGAGCTGGAGCGAGGCGTCCACCACCGTCGGATCCAGCAGCCAATGGCTGTCGGCAGCGCCGGGCAGACACTGCGTGGGCGGCACGGCGTGGATCATGCCGGCAATCGCGTGTTTCCGAATTCCCTCGATCGCCGTCAGACCCGCGAAACAGGGGCCTTGAAAAAGCCACTGCTCATAGGCTTGCGCGACGCTGAGGGGGAAAGGATCGAGACCGGCGAATTCCGACGGCTCCAGATGCGCCACGTCCGGTGGCAGGCCCAGGGTCACGTCGGCGCGGTAGTGCGCGCGGCCGGCGGCTTCCGGGCTGAAAATCTGCATGGCAAACGTCGCCGCCTTGCCGCCCACGGTTGAGGACGGGGCGCGGCGGCCGCTGACCCGCAGCGTCACCGGGTTCTCGTCTTCGAGGACGATGCCTTTCTGCACCTGAAGGGCGGCGATCTCGATTCCGCCGCCGACCGCCGGCGCGGCGGCCCAGGCCGCTTCGGCCATCAGTTCCATGGCCATAGCGGCCGGAAACACCGGCTTGCCGTCCAGCAGGTGATCGCGCAGATAGGCATGGCGCAGCGGATCGAGCACGCAGTTGACCTCAATGGCCCCGTTGTTGTGGACCACCGCGTCCGGCCCGCCGATCAACGGCAAAGCCGCCCGGCCGGCATCCGGCGTGGCCGGGACGGACCCGTACGGCGCCGCGCCGAAGAGCACCTCCACCTCGCCCTTGCGGCCGTGGAGGAGTTCTTCGACCAAACAGCGCCGGCCGGCCGCCGCGGGAATGATTTGGACGCCGCGCTCCCGGGAGCGGCGCTGGACCTCTTCCGAGGCCATGCCGGCGCCACGCCAAGGTCCCCAGAGAATGGACACGACGCGGCCCGGCGTGCGCCGATCCAGCTCGCGGGCCAGAGCGTTCAACACCCCGTTGGCCGCCGCGTAGTCGCTCTGCCCGGCGTTGCCCAGGTACGCCACGGACGAGAAGAACACCGCGAATTTCAGCGAATCCAGCCGCAGACGCTGCGCCAGGACAAACGCGCCGTCCGCCTTGGTATCGAAGACGCGATCGAAGGATTCCGGCGTCTTGTCTTCGACCCGCTTGTCCTCGATCACGCCCGCGCCGTGAATCACCCCATCCAACCGTCCGTATTCGGCGTAGAGGCGGTCGATCGCCGCTCCAAAGGCCTTCTCGTCGCGCGCATCGGCCTGCAGGTAGAGCACCCGGGCCCCTGTCGCGCGCAGGGCGGCCAGCGTGGCGCGCATTTCCCGCTCCCGACACAGGCGCCGATAGGCGGCCTCGACTTCGGCCAACGGCGCCTTGCCGCCCGCGGCCGAGAGCGCTCCGGCCAGAACGCGCCGCAGTTCCGCCGGCGGTTCGATCCCGCGGGTAAGCGGCGCTTCCTCGGCCGGGGGTTGCGGGGAGCGGCCGGTCAGAACCAGCGTGGGCTTGAAGCGTTCGGCAAGTTCGAGGGCCACCTGCGCCGTGATGCCGCACGCCCCGCCCGTCAGCAAGACGACCCAGTCTGGGCCGATGCGTAGCTGCTCCTCCGTGCGGGGATCGAGGGGCGCGGATTCGAACCGTACGATCCGGCGCTGTCCGTGCTGCAGGCGGACAAAACGCGCGGAATGCTCGTCTTGGAGCTCTTGGCAAATGCTTTCCGCCAGCGCGGGGAGGGCCTCGGCGCTATCCAGAGCGAGCGTGCGGCCGACCAGGCCGGGCCATTCGGTCGCGAGCGTGTTGACCAGACCCACGAGGCCGCCATGGCCCGGAAAAGCGCTGTCGGCCTCCACGGCGGCCAGAAGGCGGGCCCGCCCGGCCGGCGACGGCGCCTTCAAATCCTCCGCCGCGGCTTGCGCCAGGAAGAAGAGCGCCTTGACCTCCTCTTGCAGCGCTCGCCGCCAGGCGTCCAGGGACGTTGCGACCGACGCCGTTCGGCGACGGAACGGCAGCAAGTGGACGATGCCCGCCACGCGCCCCTCGGCCTTGCGAACGGCCGCGACCAGCAGGTGCAGGCTGTCGGGCTTCGAGAAGTCGGCCTGATAACGGGGCGCGGCGCCCCGCGCGCCTTCCTGCGTGCTGAGGATGACGGCCCGGCCTCCCCGCTCGGCAATCCGTTCGGCGACGGCTTCCGCCAGCCCGTTTTCGTCATCCGTAACGAGCAAAACGCCGTCGGTTCGGACGGCGCGCGGCGCCCCCGCGGGCGGCGCGTCTTCCAGCCGCATCACGAACCGCGGAACGTGGACCTCCGCCTCGGAACCGGGAAGGCCGAGCGCGGAATCCGGCGGCTGCTCTGCCACGGGCTTGCGCCGCGCATTCCCCTCGGGCGCGCCGCCTTCCGCGCCCGCCGCGGTCGTGACGCCGGCCTGCGCCGCGCCCGCGCCGGCAGACGAGGATTCCGAGGGCGCCGCTGCGCTCTCCGCCTTCTGCCCTCCACCGTTCGCGCTCTGCGCCTCCACGGGAACCGAGGCGATGCGTTCGATGAGCGCGCTTAGCGTTCGCAGGTTGGCCAGGTTGCCGACCTTGGACGTGTCGGCCGTGGCGCCGATGTGCGGAAAGGCCTTGCGCAAGCGGCCGGCAATCTCGACGCGCTTGATCGAATCAATGCCCAGATCGGCTTCCAGATCGGCATTCACGTCCAGCATGTCCGGCGGGTAGCCGGTGCGCTCGCCGACGATCCGCAGAACTTCCTGGCGGATACGGTCGGCATTGTAAATGGGAGACGATGGATCAGTCCGATCTGTCCGATCGGTCGGATCGGTCGGATCGGTCGAATGAGGCGAAAGGGTTGGAGGCTCTGGCGCGCCTGGCACAGCAGCCGGTTCCGGCACGGCCGGGCCGGTGGTTCTTGCCTGAGATTGCGGGGCTTCGTTTTTTCCGATGGCCGCCAGCATCACGCGCCGGTGGGTCTCGAGAAGCTGCTGCATGACCTGCTCGTGGGTACGCAAGACGGCCTCCCGATCGGCATGGCCGGCGCGCTCCCCGACAGTGGACGGCGGCGTGGGGATCGGTGGGTTCATGGTTGTCTCCGTGGATGGTTGTGTAAGCTCCAAGGCTGTCGCGGCCGGCGGTTCCCAGGAGACGCGCGTCGCCGCCGACACCGGCGTGGCGCGGCCTCCATCCACCCACCACGCCGTGGCGGAGGGCGCCGTTTCCCGCGTTTCCTCGGCCAGGCGCTCCAGGACATGTTCCCGCGTTTGCCGCCCCTCATAGAGCCGTTCCAGATTCACGGGCGCTCCCTGGGCGGCCAACTGCGCCAGGGCGTGCAACAGCCCCTCCAATCCAGACCGCTTGCGCGTTTCCAGCGGCACGGCCACGTGCTCGCGCGCCCCAAGGATTTGCTGCGCCAGCCCGGTCAGCACGCTGCGGGGACCGACCTCGACGAAAACGCGCGCCCCGGCGGCGTACATGGCTTCGATTTCCGAGACGAAGCGCACGGGCGAAACCAGGTGCTCGCCCAACTGGGTTCGAATGGCCTCCGGATCGGCCGGATACTCGGCGCCGGTAGCGTTGGCGTAAACCCGCAGCTGGGGCGGCTCGAAACGAAGGCCCCCGAGGTATTCCTTCAACCGTTCCTTGGCCGGGGCGACCAGCGGGGAATGAAAAGCGCAGGCCACGGGAATGGTTTGGGCCGCGACCTGCCGCGCTTCCAGGCGCTTTAGCGCTTCGGCCACCGCCGCCTGCGCGCCGGAGACGATGGTCTGGCGCGGCGAGTTGAGGTTCGCGATCCAGAGGTCGGGCAGGTCGCCCACAAGCGCGCGGGTCTTCTGTTCGTCCGCCTCGACCGCCGCCATCGCGCCGAGATCGCCGCGCGCCGCTTCCAGGATGAAGCGGCCGCGGCGTTCCGAGAGGTCGAACAACTGCTCGGGCGTCAGACACCCGGCGGCGCACAGGGCCGCATACTCGCCATAACTGTGCCCCGCGGCCATCGCGGGTCGAACGTTCAGCGCCCGCAGCAAATCGAGCAGACCCACGGCCGCCGCCCCGAGCGCCGGTTGCGCCGCGTTCGTGGCCGTCAGGGCCTTGCGCGCGGCCCGTTCCTCTTCCTCGCTGAAGCGCGGCGGCGGAAAGACCAAGGAAGACAAGGGCCGATCGAAACGGCCGGCCAGAACGCGGTCGGCGGTCTCGAAGGCCTCGCGGACCTCGGGAAAATGCACGGCCAGTTCGCGCAGCATGTCGGGATACTGCGAGCCTTGTCCCGGGAAGAGGAAGGCGACGCCCGCGTCGCGGGCAAGGGGCCGCGGCGCGAAGTAAATGCCGGCGGGGTCCCAGAGCGGCGCCGTTGCGTCGGCCGCCAACCGGCCCCGCGCTGTCTCCAGCTTGGCGCTCAAATCCTCGAGCGCAGAGGCCACGATGGCAAGGACGACGCCCGGCGCGCGCGTTCGAGCCTCGCGCCAGAGGGTGAAAGCGAGATCCTTCAGCGCCGGCCGCGCGCCGGCCTTGAGGGCCGCCAGCAACTCGGCGGCGCGCCGCGCGACAGCCTCGGCCGAGCTTTCGCGCCACACGAACAGCTCGCAGGGCCATTGCGCCGCCGCGGCCCGGGGCGCCGGCCCGGCGTATTCCTCGACCACGACATGATAGTTCGCGCCGCCGAAGCCGAAGGCGCTCACCGCCGCCCGGCGGGGGTGGTCGTGGGAGGCGTGAATCCATGGCCGGGTTTCGGCATTGGCATACAGGGCGCCGCCGGCCAGGCTCTCGTTGGGCTTTTCCACGCCAAGCGTGGCGGGCAGCGCCTGGCGGTGCAAGGCCAGCGCCACCTTGAGCAGACCCGTCACGCCCGCCGCGCCTTTGGTGTGGCCGATCATGGATTTCACCGAACCCAGCGCCACCGACCGCGGCGCGGCGCCGGCGGCGTCGAAAACGCGGCGCAGCGATTCGATCTCCGCGCGGTCTCCCGCCACCGTGCCGGTGCCGTGGGCCTCGACCAACCCCACCGTGGCCGGCGAAACGCCCGCCAGCGCGTAAGCGCGGTGCAGCGCGCGGGCCTGGCCTTCCGGCGAAGGCGCGGTCAAACCCTTGGCGCGGCCGTCGCTGGAGGCGCCCACGCCCCGGATGACGGCATAGATGCGGTCGCCGTCAAGCTCCGCGTCGGCCAGGCGTTTGAGCACGAGCATGGACAAGCCCTCGCTGATGCACGTGCCGTCGGCGGTCTGGTCGAAGGTCCGGCAGCGGCCGCGGGGGGAGAGGGCCTGAGTCTTGCAGAAACACAGATAGTTGAACGGCGTCTGGAACGTATCGGCCCCGCCGACGAGGACCATGTCGCTCGCGCCGCTCTCCAATTCCCGGCAGGCCAGGTACACGGCGGTCAGCGAGGAGGCGCAGGCGGCGTCCACCGCGAAGCTGGGCCCGCCCAGATCGAAGCGGTTGGCGATGCGTCCGGCAATGACGTTGAGCAGGATGCCGGCGAACGAGTCTTCCGTCCATTCCGGCAGTTGGCGAGCGCCACCCGCCAGCGCGGACGGATCGGGCCCGGCGGTCAGCGCGGAGCGTAGAACGTATTTTTGGCCCAGCTCCGCCAAACCGCCGCTGACGCCGATAATGACCGCCGTGCTTTCCCGGGGAAACGGCCGCTGCTCATAGCCGGCATCCCGCAACGCCGCGCGGGCCGTTTCCAGCGCCAGCAATTGAATCGGCTCGATCGAGGCCAGCGAGCTGGGCGGCATGCCGTAGCGCGCCGGATCGAAGGCGAGCGGCTCGAGAAAACCGCCCCAGCGCGCGTACACGCGGTCCGCCGCTTCGCGCCGCTCGTCGAAATACCGCTTCCAGTCCCAGCGCTCCGCGGGCACTTCGCGAATGGCGTTGACCTTGTTCAGGATGTTGGTCCAGAACTGTTCCGGATCCCGGGCGCCGGGCAGCAGACAGCTCAGGCCCACAATGGCGATGCCTTCGCGCTCGGCGGCGGGGGCGCGCGGCGCGCGCGCGCCCGAGGTGCGCGCGGCTTCCCGCAGGAGCTTGCTCCCGCCCGCGCTGAGGTCGTGGTGCAGTTCCTTCACGGTGCACACCTCTTCGCGCAGCCCCGCCGCCTGCCCGAGCATGTACAGCCCCTCGGCGAGCTGCTCGCGTTCGTCAACGGGTTCGAGCTTGTGCGGCGCGTCGTTTCGGCGCGCGACCCCTTTGGCCGCCAGGCGCAGGCGGCCGATATTCAGGGTTTCCAGTTCCCGGCGCACGCGTTCGAGCGAGGCGCCTTCGGCCAGCAGCCGGGCCTTCAGGCTGTTGAAGGCTTGGGCGTAGGGCGTCGGCGCGCAGCGCACGACATGGCCCGGGCCGGTTTCCAGCAGCACGGTGTGGCGGCAGGCGAGCGCCTGCCGTTGGAAGCTTTCCAAAATGGCGCCGGAGGACACCGCTTCCCGCGTGAACAGGTAGGCCGTGCCCATGAGCACGCCGACTTTGACGCCGCGTTCCGCCAGCGGGGCCAGACAGGCCGCCGCCATGGCGGCGCTGCGGGCGTCGTGAATGCCGCCCGCGAGCAGAATGTGACAGGCGCCCAACTCGTGGGGCGGGACCGCTTCGAGCAGCGCGCGCGCGGCCTGTTCCCAGAGCACGAAACTCGAGAGCGGGCCGACATGTCCGCCGCATTCGCGGCCTTCCAGCACAAAACGACGGATGCCTTCCTCGGCGAACAGCCGCAGCAGCCCCGGCGTCGGCGCATGGAGATAGACGGAAATCCCGTCGCGCTCGAGTTCCCGCGCCTGGTCCGGTTGTCCGCCCGCGATCAGCGCCAACGGAGGGCGATGCCGCCGGACCGCGGCCAACTGCTCGTCCCGCAGCGGCGCGTCCAGGAAGCCCAGCAGCCCCACGCCCCACGGCCGGTTGTCGAGATGCCGGCGCGTATCGGCCAGCAGCGTTTCGATTTCGGCGGCCCGCTGCATGCCCAGCGCGAGGAACGGCAATCCGCCCGCCGCGGCCACTTCGCCGGCGAAGGCCGGCGTGTCGCTCACGCGGGTCATGGGCCCTTGCGCGATCGGATAGGCCGTGTCATGGGCCGCGGCCCAGGCCGATCCTTCCAGCAGGATGTCGCTGCGTCTGGCGGAGCGCAGTTGCGCGCGCAGGGCCTCGCGCAGGCCGCGCAACGCCCGCCCCACGGCGCCGTAGCGCTCGAGTAGGGGGCGCGCCAGACAGGCGTCCTGACCGATCGGCCATAGGCCGGAAGGGCTCCACCCCACGCGACGCCGAAGGTCCGCCCGCCAGCCGGCGCGCTCGGGGGCCGGAGCGTCCGTGCGGGCGGCCAGACGCGCCGCCGCGGTTTGCAGTTCGGCGAGCGCTTCCGAACGCGGCGGCGCCAGAGCGCGAAACGGCATCCGCAGTTCCTCGCCGAGGCACACCGTTTCGCTTCCGTCCATCCTGGCCACGCGTTGCCGGACTTCCTCCGGCAGGGACGATTCGCGCAGCAGCGCCAACTGCGCGTCCAGCACGACCCCCGCCGCGCCGCCGACAAAGGCAGAGGCGACCGTATGGGGGCCGATGCCCCCTTGAACCCACACGGACACGCTCACGGCGCGGCGCAGGCGTTGCAGCAGGACGAAGACGGATTCCTCCGCGACCCAGCCGCCGGACTCGTTGCCCTTGGCAATCACGCCGTCCGCTCCGGCAGCCTCCGCCGCGCGGGCCTGCTCCAGGCCGAGCGTTTCCACCAGCACGCGGAAGCCGCGCGCGCGCAGCTCGCGAACCGCGGCGGTCACGTCGTTCGGTTCGCCGCAGGCGAGGATGACCCAACCCAGGTGCGCGGGCAGAGCGTTCAGAAGGCTGGGGGTGACGGCAGCGTCGCTCAGGTCGAGGCGCGCGCCGCAACCTTCGCGCGGGCAGCCGCGCAAAGCCGCCAGAGCCGCGCGGAGCGCGTCCGCGGACGGCGCGAACTCACCGTTCACGATCCCGATCTCGCCCGCCCGGGCGGCAGCGCGGGCGATGGCGGCCTCCGGCAGGCCCGGCAGCGTAAGCGCCATGAACCGAAACTCGTGGATCGTGGACATGCCGGGGAGTGTCCACCTCGGCCGTTAGCGCTCAATCAGAACTCCGTTAGAACGCGGTTCACCGGCTGGCGCTCCAGCGGATGGCAGGCGTTCGTACACGGTTCGCGTTCCTCATTCACGGCGGCAAACCACCCGCCGGCCGCCATGGCACGCCGCGGCGCCCAAAACCCGCCTCCCGCTTCCCTCCCAAGAGTGTCTTTTCATTTGAGTCAATTCGGGCGCGTGGTTTGTTTGCCGTGGGAGCTTGCTCCCACCGTCGCGGTGCGGCATAATAGATTCCTTTTTGCCGACCGGTTTCGGGCGCGAGTCATGGATACGGCGAACGGCATGGTCAACACGACGGCGCGGGCCCCGCTCACGCACAAGCGGCTCGTGGATTGGGCGGGCCCGCAGGTGGTGCGCGACGCCGAGACCCTGGCGGACAAGGGGGCCGTGCTTTCCGCGGCCTACGATCCGCCCTACCTGCGCGGCGCCGTGCTCTGGAACAACCGCGAGCTGCGCACTGCCCTGAAACTGCTGCCCGACGGCACGGTCGAAAACCACTGCCCGTGCTACGCCAACCGCGAGCGGGGCATGATCTGCGCCCACGCCATCGCCCTCGGCGTGGTCCTCCTGCGCCGCGCCGCCGACCCCTTGCGGGAAGCCAAGTACCAGGAGGAACAACGCCGCGCCCGCGCCGCCGCCGCCCGCGCCGAGGGCGACTTCATTCGCCGCGCCGCGCCCGGCGCCCCAGGGGCCCTCTCCGCCGCGCTGCGCCTCTCGCTGACCCCCGACT